>Ga0302309_10004193_pt1 | contig 10806 bp, 16 predicted proteins | sample III_Palsa_N1_1_FD_200453 | JGI IMG/M metagenome (GOLD analysis project Ga0302309, IMG submission 200453) | Peat permafrost microbial communities from Stordalen Mire near Abisko, Sweden - III_Palsa_N1_1 | ecosystem: Environmental > Terrestrial > Soil > Palsa > Peat permafrost | place: Sweden... | reverse complement strand
AGCGTTCACGAAGATCATTTCGTTGGCTCCAGAAGTGCTGTGAGGTTGTAAATGTTAAACACGAATAAATTATCGCTTCGTAAGAATGACACGGTCCAAGTTATTGCCGGAAAAGAAAAGGGCAAGTCTGGGAAAGTTATGAAGGTCGACACTAAGACCGGACGTATCACCGTTGAAAAAGTGAACATGGTGAAAAAACACCTGAAGGCTTCTCAAGCTAATCCGCAGGGCGGAATTGTTGAGAAGGAACTTCCACTTCACTATTCGAATGTTCTTTTGATGTGTGCAAAGTGTAACCGCGGCGTTCGCCACGGAAGCAAGTTGATTGAGAAGTCGGCAGGCAAGGCCAAAAAAGGCGCGAAGACTGCTGAAGGCGGAAAGTTAACTAAAGTACGAGTCTGTAAGCGCTGCGGTGAATCGCTCGAAGCGACAACAGCGTGAATTCAGGTAGGAGGTAGTCCGTGGTAGCAGATAACGAAAATAAATCAGGTGGCGAAGAAAATATCGCCGCTGCAAGAGCCAAAGAAGCGAAGAAAGTTGCTAGTGAAGCAGCGCGCGCTAAGGCTAAGAAGGCGAAAGACGATGCAGCTGCATCGGCTATTAAAATCGCTGGACCTGGTGAGACCAAGACGTCGCCGAGCAAAGCTCCGCGATTGAAGACTCACTATGAAACCAAAGTGATTCCAGCTTTGATGAAGGAGTTCCAATTCAAGAACTCCATGCAGGTTCCTCGCGTGAGCAAAATCACCGTGAACTGCGCAGTCAAAGAAGCTGTGGCGAACCCTAAGGTTCTTGATCAGGCTTTCGAAGAAATGATGTCGATCACTGGTCAAAAGCCAGTAACGACTCGTGCGAAAAAAGCAATCGCAGCATTTAAAGTCCGTAAGGGCAATGCTGTTGGCGTGATGGTTACTCTCCGCCGCGCTCGCATGTTCGAATTCCTGGATCGTCTGATGAACGTCGCGCTCCCACGCGTTCGTGACTTCAAGGGCGTAAACACAAAGTTTGACGGACGTGGAAACTACTCATTGGGTATCCGTGAGCAGATCATTTTCCCGGAAATCAATTACGATAAGGTGGACAAAGTTCGCGGATTTACCGTGACCATTGAAACCACTGCGAACACTAACGAACATGCACGCGCTCTCTTAACTGAGCTCGGCATGCCGTTCCGCAAGTAAAGGAGCCGACTTTGTCTACTAAAGCAAAAAGAGAAAAAATCGGTAAGAAGTTAAAATTTGATGTTCGCGTTCGTAACAGATGCCCACTTTGTGGTCGTCCCCGTGCTTACATGCGCAAGTTCAATATGTGTCGTCTTTGCTTCCGTGGTTTGGCTCTGAAGGGCCAACTCCCGGGTGTTACTAAGTCGAGCTGGTAAGAGGTTTAATTTATGAGCATGACAGATCCTATCGCAGATTTGTTGACCCGAGTTCGTAACGCTTCTAAAGAGAAGCACGAAAAGGTCGAAATTCCGGCATCTCGCTTAAAGGCGAGTATCGTTCGTGTGTTGAAAGAGGAAGGTTACATCAAGAACTTCCGCTTGCAGCGCGAAGAAGGCCGTCCCGTTATCAAAGTGTACTTGAAGTACACCGAGAAGGGTGATGCCGTGATTCAAGGAATCAAGCGCATCAGCCGTCCTGGCCTTCGTCGTTACTCCGGTTACGATCAAGTGTCTAAGCCACTCGGTGGCGGAGGCATCACGATCATTTCCACCTCTCAAGGTGTGATCACCGGTCAAAAAGCTCGCGCTCAAAAAGTGGGCGGCGAAGTACTTTGTGAGGTCTGGTAAAATATGTCTCGCGTAGGAAAAGTACCGGTTACGATTCAACCGGGCGTAAAAGTAGAAATTAAAGGCGACTTGATCAAAGTCGAAGGACCTAAAGGCAAGCTCAGTCACAAGATTCCTCGTGGAGTCAGTGCGAAAGTTGAAGGAACGACAATCATCGTTTCTCGACACGAAGAGCTTTCCACTAAAGCTCCTGCCCTTCACGGTTTGACTCGTACTCTGATCAACAACATGGTTCAGGGTGTGGCAGTCGGATTCAATCGTGAGTTGGATGTGGTCGGCGTCGGTTATCGTGCAGCTATGAAAGGCAGCACGTTGTCCATGACTCTCGGTTACTCTCACCCAGTTGAATTCGTACTTCCTACGGGAATTACCGGTAAGGTTGAGAACAACACTCACATCGTTGTGAGTGGTGCAGACAAAAATTTGCTCGGCTTAGTCGCAGCGAAGATTCGAGCCTTTAAAGAGCCTGAACCGTACCAAGGTAAAGGCGTTAAGTACTCTGATGAACACATCGTCCGCAAGCAAGGTAAAGCTGCGGGTGCGAAGTAAGGAATGTGATTTATGGCTACTAAAATTCGTATTCACACGAATAATAAGCAGGTTGTTCGCTTCAAGCGCAAACTTCGTATTCGCTCTAAGATCGATGGATCCACGGAAAGACCTCGTCTTGCTGTGTTTCGCTCGAACAAGCAGATCTACGCTCAATTGATCGATGATGTGAAGGGTCACACCCTTGTCGCAGCTTCGACTCTTGACGAAGAGCTGAAGGGCAAAGTGGGTTCTACCCTCGAAGGTGCAAAGAGCTTGGGTAATATCCTCGCTAAGCGCGCTTTGGCGAAGAAGATTTCGACGATCGTTTTCGATCGCAGTGGTTACATCTATCACGGACGCATCAAAGCTTTGGCTGATGCTGCTCGTGAAGCTGGTTTGAAGTTTTAGGCTTCGAACATTAATAGGAGATTATTGTAAATGGCTTCTCATAATCAACCCCAGGGTCGTCGTGACGAAAAAGACTCTGAATTCGAAGATAAGGTCATCCACATCAACCGCTGCGCTAAAGTGGTTAAGGGTGGACGTCGTTTCAGCTTCGCGGCAATCGTCGTAGTCGGCGATAAAAAAGGCCAAGTCGGAGTTGGACTTGGTAAAGCAGGCGAAGTTCCTGAAGCGATCAAAAAGGCCGGAAAACAAGCAAAGAAAAACCTCATGAGAGTGCCCCTTGAAGGGAACACCATTCCTCATGAAATCATCGGACACTTCGGCGCAAGCAAAGTGTTGATGAAGCCAGCTCCTGAAGGAACTGGGATCATTGCAAGTTCTTCTGTCCGCGCGATTCTCGAAGTCGCTGGGATCCAGAACATTTTGACTAAGTCCATCCGCCGCGACAATCCACACAACGTGGTTCGTGCGACTTTGGACGGTCTCAGAAATTTGCGCACCTTCTCGGATATCGCGAAGGCACGCGGCAAGACCGTTGGGGAGATTCTCTAAATGTCCGCAGCAACTAAAAAAAGAACCATCACGATTCGCATGAAGAAGAGCAAGATTTCTTGCCCTCCTGATCAGCGCGCGACTATCAATGGCTTGGGTTTGAAGCGTCCGAACGACACTAAGACCTTGGAGAACACTTCATCCGTTCGCGGAATGATCAAAAAAGTTCTTCACCTTGTAGAAGTTGTTTCTGAAACCCGTTAATCGGGCCCTTTAGAAACTATTTATTAACCGAGACACCCAAGGAACGACCATACGGTCGAAGGGTCGAAGGCTGGCGGGACGGAAGTCATCGCCACGGCTCAAGATGAGTCGAGATCGTTAGGAGATTCAGATGTTAAGACTTAACACCATTACAGCTCAACCAGGAGCAACCCATTACAAAAAGCGTCTCGGACGCGGATCAGGCTCCGGTCACGGACCGACTGCCGGTAAAGGGGACAAGGGTCAGCTTCAACGTTCCGGCGGCAGTGTTCGTCCGGGATTTGAAGGCGGACAGATGCCGCTTTATCGCCGCATCCCTAAGCGTGGATTCACGAACGTCGCTCGTCGCTCGTATGTTCTCTTGAATCTTCACGACCTCGACAAGTTGACCATCAAGGAAGTTACCCTTGAGACGCTTACCGCTGGAAAGTTCATCAAAGGACGTTATGATCGTCTCACGATCTTGGGCACTGGCGAGTTGAAGAAAGCTCTCGTGGTGAAAGCTCATCGCATCAGCGCTAGCGCTCAAGAGGGGATCAAAAAAGCAGGCGGAAGCTTTGAGTTGCTCCCAATTCCGGGAATGCAGCTGAAAGACATCGAAAAGAAAAAGGCGAAAAGCAATAAGCCTCGGAAGAATAAGAAGAAATAATTCTTTTCGTTTCGCAGAAGCAAAGGGAGCTCTCTATCCATGGCTGGTGCAGACGGCATTGTTAAAATTCCAGAACTTCGGAAACGCATTCTCTTTACGCTAGCCATGTTGGCTGTGTACCGCATTGGTGTACACATCCCGACACCAGGCGTTAATAATGAAGCATTGAAACAAGTGTTCCAGAACATGAACGGCACCATCTTTGGTGTGTTCAACATGTTCAGCGGCGGAGCACTCGAGCGCTTCAGTATTTTTGCCCTCGGGATCATGCCCTACATCAGTAGCTCGATTATTTTCCAGCTTCTGACTGTGGTGTGGCCATACTTGCATGAACTTCAAAAAGAAGGTCAGCAAGGTCAAAAGAAGATCACTCAATACACTCGTTACGGAACCGTTCTCCTTTGCCTTGTTCAGGGCTATGGGATTTCGAGCGGCCTCGAACATTATAGCAATCCATCAGTGGTCCTCCACCCTGGCTTTGCATTCCGTATCTTGACAACGATCACTCTTCTCGCAGGAAGTATCTTCCTGATGTGGGTGGGTGAGCAGATGTCTGAACGCGGGATTGGTAATGGGATCTCACTCCTTATTTTTGCCGGGATCGCTGCCCGTATTCCTTCGGGGATCGGAAGCACTCTCAGCCTTTATCGCTCGAACGAACTGAGCTTCTTTAAGTTGCTCATGGTGACGGCGGTGATTGTTGCTGTCTTTTTCGTCATTATCTTTGTTGAGCAAGGGGCGCGAAGGATTCCGATTCAATACGCCAAGCGAATTGTCGGCCGTAAAGTTTACGGCGGTCAAAACACGAACTTGCCTCTGAAGGTCAATACTTCAGGCGTGATTCCGCCGATCTTTGCATCGTCGTTAATCATGTTCCCGGCAACTTTCGCAACTTTTTTCCCGAATGAGAAAATCAAGAGCTTCACGGCATTGCTGAGTCCTGGTGGGACTTTGTACGACGTTCTCTTCGTCGGTTTGATTATCTTTTTCTGTTACTTCTACACGGCTGTGACTTTCAAAACAGACGATGTCGCTGATAATTTGAAAAAGTACGGTGGTTTTATTCCTGGAATTCGTCCTGGACAGCCGACCGCGAACTACATTGATTACGTCCTGACTCGCATTACCTTGGGTGGAGCGATCTATATTTCAGCGATTTGCGTCTTGCCGAGCATTCTCACCTCGTCGATGAAGGTGCCGTTCTACTTCGGTGGAACCAGCGTCTTGATCTTGGTGGGTGTGGCGCTAGACACCGTTGCACAGGTTCAAACCTTCCTCCTGAGTCGTAACTACGATGGCTTCATGAAGCACACTCGGTTGAAGGGTCGCGCGGCGTACACATGATTTTGGTTTTGTTAGGCCCTCCCGGATCCGGAAAAGGAACGCAGGCCAAGACTCTGGTGGCTAACCATAAATGGCCACAACTTTCGACTGGAGACATGCTCAGGCATGCAATCAGCGAAGGCACAAAGCTGGGTCTTGAAGCGAAGTCCTTCATGGATAAGGGATCTTTGGTACCGGATGAAGTTGTGATCGGATTGATCGCAGCTCGGACCATGTTGGAGGATTGTAAGAAGGGATTCATCTTGGATGGATTTCCTCGGACGATTCCCCAGGCTGAGGCTCTTGATAAGATGTTGCAAAAGCAGGGACGCCTGGTCAATCGGGCGGTTCTGTTTGAGATTCCGGATGCTGAATTGGTTCGTCGACTCTCGGGAAGACGAACTTGTTTAAGCTGTGGATCGATGTTTCACGTCGATTCCATGAAGTCTAAGAAGGATGGAATTTGCGATAAGTGTGGATCTCCGCTAGTTCAACGGGACGATGACAAGGCGGAAGTCATTCAGAAGCGGCTTGCGGTTTACCAACTGCAAACGGCTCCACTTGCTCAATATTATCAAACGGCAGGGAAGCTAAAAAAGATCGACGCAACTCAGTCGCCTGAAAAGGTGTCTGAGTCCTTGGAGAAGGCATTAAGCTAAAGGTTTTATGATTAGTTTGAAGTCAACTCAGGAGCTCAATCTGATGCGCAAGGCTGGCGGTATTACCGCTCAGATCCTTGAGGAGATGGTCAATATGGCCAAACCAGGCATCAGCACGGGTGACCTTGATAAGTACGCTGAGAGGCGAATCAAGGAGCTAGGGGCCTTGCCTGCGTTCAAAGGTTATAATGGTTTTCCTGCTAGTGTTTGCATTTCCTTGAACGATGAAGTAGTTCATGGGATTCCGTCTTCGAAACGTGTTCTGAAGGATGGCGACATTGTCAGTCTCGACTTTGGCGTTATTTATCAGGGCTGGTACGGAGATTCTGCGAGAACGGTAGCAGTCGGCAAAGTAAAACCCGAGGTTCAAAAGTTGGTCGATACGACCCGCGAGAGCCTTTATAAAGGGATTGAGCAATGCCGAGAAGGAAATCGAGTTTTCGATATTGGACACGCTGTTCAAAATTATGTTGAAGGCTTTGGTTTTAGCGTGGTAAGGGAGTTCGTTGGTCACGGGATAGGTCGAGCACTCCACGAAGATCCGCAAGTTCCTAATTATGGGCCGAAGGGCAAGGGCTTGCTGTTAAAAGTGGGAATGGTGTTGGCGATTGAGCCGATGATCAATGCTGGTAGTCATGAAGTGAAAGTTCTCGCCGACGGCTGGACCGCTGTCACAGTAGATCGTTCTCTTTCAGCTCACTTCGAGCACACGGTTGCCATAACTCCGAAGGGTCCGGAGATTTTGACGGTTATTTAGGGGATTTTATGAAAGTTCGCGCATCAGTGAAGAAAATTTGCCCAAAGTGCAAAGTGGTTAAACGTCGTGGCGTAGTGCGAGTTATTTGCGAAGCAAATGCTCGTCATAAACAGCGTCAGGGCTAATTTTTTAGTAGTCGAAAGGAAGGTAGTTAGTGGCTCGTATCGCAGGGGTAGATCTACCACGCAACAAGCGGATGGAAGTAGCTCTCACTTATATTTTTGGAATTGGCCGTCAAACCGCTAAGAAGATTTTGATCGAAGCGCAAATTGACTTGAGCAAAAAGACCGACGTACTCACCGAAGCTGAAGTCGCGAAAGTTCGCGAAATCATCGACCGCACCGTCAAGGTGGAAGGCGACCTTCGTCGTGAAGTCAGCATGAACATCAAGCGATTGGTGGATCTCGGCTGTAATCGTGGAATTCGTCACCGCAAGGGTCTCCCTGTCCGCGGTCAAAGAACTCACTCGAACGCTCGTACTCGTAAGGGCCCAGCTGTGGCTATCGCGGGTAAGAAAATTGCTGCGAAGTAAGGATTAGGAAGTAGGAATTATGGCTGAACAAAAGATTGAAACACCAAAAGTAGATGCTCCTGCTGCAAGTAATGCAGAAGCGCCTGCGAAAAAAGTTAAAAAAGGTAAGAAAAACGTCTCGAGCGGAAACGTTTACGTTCTTTCTTCCTTCAACAATACGATCATTACGATTACGGATTCGATGGGCAACGCGGTTTGCTGGTCGAGCGCAGGAGGCAAAGGCTTCCGTGGCTCCCGTAAGAATACTCCGTTTGCAGCTCAGGTTGCAGCAGAAGATGCTGGACGTAAGGCAGTAGAAAACGGTATGCGTTCCGTTCAAGTTTTCGTCAGCGGACCCGGTGCAGGTCGTGAGTCGGCTCTTAGAGCTCTCGCTTCTGTCGGTCTTCGTGTGACTTATATCGAAGATGTGACGCCAATTCCGCATAACGGATGCCGTCCCCCGAAGCGTAGGAGAGTGTAGTCGTGGCAAGATATTGTGGTTCAGTTTGCAGAATTTGTCGTCGTGAAAACCAGAAGCTCTTTTTAAAGGGCGATCGTTGTTACACGGAGAAGTGCTCGTTCGAACGTCGCGGTTATCCGCCTGGTCAACACGGCCAAGGTCGTATCAAGTTCTCTGAGTACGGCTTGCAGCTTCGCGAAAAGCAGAAGATCAAGAAAATGTACGGATTGCTTGAGAAGCAGTTCCGCCTCATGTTCGCGAAAGCGGATCGCATGAAGGGCGTTACCGGTAACAACATGTTGAGCAACCTTGAGCGTCGCTTTGATAACGTTGCTTACCGTTCGGGTTTCGCAAACTCTCGCACTGAAGCTCGTCAATTGGTCCTTCACGGACATCTGACGGTCAATGGCAAGCTTGTGAACATCCCTTCGTACCTCGTAGCCAAAGGCGATCAAATCGCTGTTGGTGAAAAGAGCAAAGGTGTTGCTCGTATCCAAGGTGCTCTCGAAGGCGTTAAACGCCGCGAGATCCCACAATGGCTTGAGCTCGATGCCCCGGCGATGATTGCTCGTGTTCGTGATATTCCGTCTCGCGACGATATCACTGCTCCGATGCAAGAACGTCTCATGGTCGAATTGTACTCGAAATAAATTGTTGAGCGCGGTCTGCGAGTTTCTCGCAGGCCGCTGCTTACGTTTTTTGAGAGTTTTTAAGGTTTCTTAAATTTAGTCGTACAGCTTTGGGAATCGGTTTGTACGCACCGGTTGATTTCACCGGAACACTGTCATGTCTCCGCATAGCGGGTCAGGAAGACCAGCGAGGAGAACACAGAAAAGGATGAATCATGTTGGAAAAAAATTGGCGCGATTTAATTAGACCAAAAGCACTCGATGTCGACAAAGATTCGTTGACCGGCGCTTACGGAAAATTTGTAGCTAAGCCCCTTGAGCGTGGCTTTGGCTTGACCCTTGGGAACTCGCTTCGCCGCGTTCTCTTGTCTTCACTTCAAGGTGCTGCTGTCACCGCTGTGAAAATTGATGGTGTTGTTCATGAGTTCACACCAATCAACGACGTCAAAGAAGACGTCTCTGAAATCATTTTGAATTTGAAAGAAGTTCGCTTCAAGCTTCATGCTGAACAAGCAACCGTGATCATCGACAAGAGCGGTCCGGGTGAAGTGACTGCTGCAGACATCATTGTTTCTGAGCAGATCGACGTTTTGAACCCAGGACAACACATTGCGACCGTAGGAAAAGGCGGAAAACTCCGCGCTGAAATCACGATCGCTCGCGGCCGTGGCTATCGCCCAGCCGAGAACAATAAGTCCGATGACATGCCTGTTGGCTGGATTCCAGTGGACTCCTTCTTCTCGCCAATTCGCCGTGTGAACTACACCGTCACTCAGAGCCGCGTTGGTCAACGTACCGACTTCGATAAGCTTACGATGGAAGTTTGGACCGACGGATCTGTGAATCCTGAAGACGCGGTGTCTTTAGGCTCCAAGATTTTGAAGGACCAGCTTTCTGTGTTCTTGAACTTCGAAGAAGAACCAGAACCAGTTGCAGAAATCAAAGAAGAGCATGGCGGCGGATTCAATCCGAACCTCTATCGTTCTGTCGAAGAGCTTGAACTCTCTGTTCGCTCTGCAAACTGCCTCCAGAACGCAAACATTAAGTACATCTATGAACTCGTTCAAAAGACTGAAGCAGAAATGCTCAAGACCAAAAACTTTGGTCGTAAGTCGTTGAATGAAATCAAAGATATTTTGGGCGAAATGGGATTGAGCCTTGGAATGAAGCTTGACGGCTTCGTTGCTCCAACTCAGCCTCCAAAACCGGCTGATTCCGATGTTGACGAAAGTCGCATTGCGAATGACCGCGGAAGAGACGAAGTCGAAGGCGACGATTCCGAAGATTGAGCCCTGCAAAGTTAGGTTAAGACGATTTAATTAGAGAAGGTGAATTATGAGACATGCAGTAGACGGTCGTAAGTTCGGCCGCAATACATCCCACCGCAAAGCAATGTTCAAGAACATGGCTAATGCTGTGATTGAAAAAGAACAGATCACGACCACAGTTGAAAAGGCGAAAGAAGTTCGTCGCGTTGTGGACCGCTTGATCACGCTGGGCAAGAGCGGATCTCCCGCTTCCCGTCGTTTGGCATTCGATCGCACTCGCGATCACGATATCGTGAAGAAGTTGTTCACGACTCTTGCTGAACGTTATTCGAAGCGCCCTGGTGGTTACACCCGTGTGCTCAAGATCTCTGACCGTCGCTGGGGCGATGCTGCTGAAATGGCAGTTCTCGAACTCGTCGATCACCCAGAGCTTGATCGCAAGAAGAAGCCAGATACCGCTAAAGCAGCCGCACACGCAGCTGCTACGGATACGGCTCCGAAGGATCCTTTCAACAAAATGCGTAAGCTTTTTGGTGGAAAATCCAAGGTTCAAGGCGGCAGCGCTGGTAAGCCTGCAAAAGCTGCGAAGGGCAGCCGTGGCAAGACCATGGCCGGCACTTCCAATAAGTCGGGAAGCAGCTGAGCTCAAACTCAAAAAGGACTTAGTCCTTTTTGGTTAAGCCTAGGCTCTAGTTTCAACTGGGCTAGATCTGCAAAAAATTAGAAATCCGGAATGAGCGAAAGCTGATTCCGGATTTTTTGCGTTCTACACCTCCGACCACGGAGGTTATTAAGTCCGAGAATCAGACTCCGCCCACCGCCGCATCGGCGGTAAGCAAATGCGTCATTTTGGGTATTTCGGCCTATTTTGCCATTCGGACTGGTTTGTCCCCCAAACGACTAAAAGCTCGACAGTGACTGATAGGTGGTCGAGTTTTCAGATTTTCCTCATTTCTTCCTCTTTATTTCCCAGTAAATTCAGCCTCTTACGAGGCTGGGTTGTGGTCCAAGGCTTGCTCTTTTCTTTGTTAAGCAGGTTCGGAGAAAACCGGATTTTGCCGAAAAGTAA
>Ga0302309_10004191_pt1 | contig 10807 bp, 13 predicted proteins | sample III_Palsa_N1_1_FD_200453 | JGI IMG/M metagenome (GOLD analysis project Ga0302309, IMG submission 200453) | Peat permafrost microbial communities from Stordalen Mire near Abisko, Sweden - III_Palsa_N1_1 | ecosystem: Environmental > Terrestrial > Soil > Palsa > Peat permafrost | place: Sweden... | reverse complement strand
AGCACTAAAAATAATGGAATAGGTGACCAGCTTAGCCGTGGGATCTTCTATGGGATGACCAAAGCGAGTATCGATGGTTTCTTCAGCGCCTTGGCGACCTGTTAGCCCATAACCCAGCGCATCGGCAAGCCCTAAAATGATAAACGGTGATGCCAGCACAATCATGCTTAAGGTGCGCGCAGACGGAAGACTGGGTTTTGAGGTAAAACCGATCTCCAAATTATCTGCTACGGCACTGCGAACCTTACCCATAGATACGGCCATTCCTATCCAAAAAGCCGTTGTAGCCAAGCCATAGGCTGCATCATTGGGAACATGACTGTGTACAAGTCCATTATAAAAATCATGCGCTGAAATCCCCATTAAACCAAATGATCCTGCGGCGACAATAGGAACAGATAGTATCTGTGCGGCCCATCTTGCTTTGGTTGCGTCACCAATCATCAAGCTTACGTCAGCAATGGACTCTTTATCACGTAATATATAAGCAGATAGGGTACTGAGTGCACTGACAAAAGTGGGTGTTTCTAACGCCAAATGCCCAGACACATTACAAATGGCAATGGGGATGGCAAGTTGCGATAGATAAAGCGAGATAAACTCGTTAGAAGAACCGTCGGTCATTTGTTTATATTCTTCGTAGGATAAAGAGTAAATCATCCATTCATACATACAAGTGAGCAACAGAGCCATAATTGCGCCAGGAACACGTTTAGGATTAATGCCTTTTATTATTTTAGGATCTTTGCACAGTGCGACGAATTGCTGAATGCGATGTGGAAATTCTTCTGCAGTGGCAGGAACTTCGGTGCTCCAAATCGCCAATGTTGTTCCGCCTGCAATAGCACCTGCGAGAATTTGAGCCATTTCAGGGCTGATATTGTAATGTTTCAATAACATGTCGGCGACAGTATTTAGGGTATACGCGCCTTCATCAACACCTGCCATGACGCCGAGACCACCGAATAGATTCCAAGCTTTGGAGTGGTGCGTGAGGGCTTTGGATTCATTCTTCTCTAGGAGAGGGTCGGTATCTGTAGGCTCATCATCATCATACAAATGAGAGCTTATGCGGGCTGTGGCGTTGGGGAGGGCCCCGTCTTGACCGGCTTCTGGGCTAGCTATCCATTCACCAGGGGCGGTGGAACCTGTGCGTACTGCTGCTTGACGCTCATGGTCTGCCATGGTTATTCTCCTACAAAAAATATGGCGAATATCTCAATTAGAACATATTTATGTCCATTATCCAACCAACTTATTAAATAAATTGAATAATTTCTCAATTAATGATAAAAAAACTCATTTAGACCTTTTAAAGATAAAGCCAATGCGAGGATTTTTTCTTATTGAGGTGTTGATCACCTTATTCTTGCTGACATTGGGCAGTGTCAGCCTATTGCATAGTCAACAAAAATCTTTTTTTCAGCAACGGCAATTGTTTTGGCAACAAATAGCACAGCAGAAGTTACAAGAAGCCGTTGTCGGTGTCAATGCTTCAAGATGGAATGTGCGAGAGTGGGAACAGGCTTTAGAGCAGGGATTGCCACATGGCACAGGTGAGATTGCGCAATCCGGGCGTGTTTGTAACGTGTTGATCCAATGGCAAGGGATAGAGAGAACAGAGGAAATGAGCGATGAAGTACGCTGTGAACGGCTTTTCAATGATTGAGGTGATGATTGCTTGTGCATTAAGCCTGATCTTATTGCAGGCTGCCACGCAGACCTATTTGATCAGTCAAAAAAACCACGATACGCAGCAAGCACTCGCGCGGATCCAAGAGAATGAGCAATTATTACAGCATGCTTGGACTGCTTTAATGCCGCAAGTGGGCTTATTGGGTTGTCAATCCACACGCAGCGGTCAGATCTTGCATGTATTAACACAACAATTGAACCCAGACGATTTAAAAGCCGGTGACTTGATATCGCTTGATGATGATACGCTGGTGATCCATCACACTGAACCTTTGGCGGCCATGCTGCTGGAAGACATGAGCGTACCCTCATCATCGTTGGTAGTGGAACGTGATGTACTGGACGTGAAGCTTGGAGATGTTGTGTTAATTAGTGATTGTACCGCGGCGGATTTAATCACCGTGACCCATTTGTCCAATCGGCAAGAAAAAACATTGATTGGGCATGACAGTAGCGCTAACCGCCATTCAGATGTTTCAAAAACATATCAATATGGCGCAGAAGTGAGTGTGTGGAAACGGGAGGAATACAGTATTAAAGCATCTAGCTACCAAAATACACAGTATCAAGCCATCTCTACGTTATATGTCGACGATTCATTATCCGGTCTGAAAGGGGAATGGCTGCTGGGCGTTGAAGCGCTAAATATCCAGCTGCAACGGCCTATAGCGAGATTTCATTGGCTATTTAATTCGGTGGATGAGGTGTTAGACAAGCCAACATCTTATCTGTTCAATGGAGAACAACAAGATACGGATGATCGTTTACTGCGACATGAATTGATACAGCAGATTTATTTAGAAAATTGGTAGATGGATTTTTCCCTCAAAAATGTGTCACCGGCGCTTTCCCCCCCTTTGAAAAAGGGGGGCTAGGGGGGATTTACGTGATGACTCAATGAAGCAGAAACGGGGATATTAACAATTTATATACAATTGAAAAAATTAAAGTTTACGGAGATTAGCGGGAAAATCCCCTAACCCCTCTTTTTCAAAGGGGGGGAAATATGAAAAGCATGAAGGAGACTAAATTATTACCATTTATTACAATCCCGCATTAAAAAAAAATGCAGGGTTTTTACGCAAAAATTCAACCAATGCAGAAAGAAAACTATGGCATCGAATTAGACGGAGGCAATTGTTCAATGTGCGGTTTTATCGGCAAAAAGTGATAGGCAGGTATATCGTAGATTTTTATGCTCCGACAGTTAGTCTTGTGATTGAAGTAGATGGCGGACAGCATTTTGATGAAGAGCATAAACACAAAGATAAAATAAGAGATCTTTATCTAACGAGTCAAGGACTGAAAGTATTGAGGTATGACAACATCCAGGTGTTGAAGTTTATTGACTTAGTCGTAGGGGATATTTTTACTGAATTGAATAAAGGTCTAAATAAAAAGTCCCCCCTTTGAAAAAGGGGGGTAGGGGGGATTTGCTCGATGACTCGACAGACCAGCAATAAAGAAACAGGTTCTATTGTAGAGAACAAGCAAATAGAATGCAGGATAGTAGAGATTGGTGGTGTTAGAGGGAAAATCCCCCCTAACCCCCCTTTTTCAAAGGGGGAAACGGTGAGGGGCTTCGCGCTGCTAAGCGTTTTATGTTTTATTGTTGCTATCAGCTTCCTCACGCTACAATCACTACAATATCCCGTATTAGCGCAACAGTATTACAATGGTTGGCAGCATAGCTGGCGATTACAACAGGCGGCGCGAGAGGCCTTGTGGCAGGCGCAAGGGACTCTGCAGCAGCTGACGGAGCAAGATATCCCCAGTTCCTCAACTTGTATGAAAGCGCCTTGCGTCATGCGGCAACAATCCGTATCATATTGGCTTGGACGCAAGGATGCTTGGTGGCGCGATGCACAAGCACCGGAAATTTATGAAGTGATTGTCGACGCACCCGATGTGGCGCGCTATGTAATTGAATATATGCAACCATTACCGTTACATCATGAGCAGGTGTGGCGTGTGACGGCTTTTGCTGGGGGAATAAAGGGAATAGGCTCGATATTGATACAACAAACATGGGCCATTGGGCAGCAGAATAGCACACCCATGCGAGCATTGGCAGGACGACAAATTCGATAGGATATTCTATGACAAAACAAGTGGGATCATATGCACGTGTATTAAAAACGCGTAGCTTTTTGGCTTTATTGGTCACGTATTTTTTAGGCGCCATGAATGACAATATTTATAAAATCGTGGTGACTTTGTTTGCGGTGAGTCAAGGTAAAGCACACGGGGGTGCTTTGTCTTTGGCCGCAGTGTTGTTTATTTTGCCCAGTTTGTTGTTTTCAGGTTATGCGGGTCATTTGGCCGATGTGCATAGTAAACATAAAGTATTAATGATCACCAAAACCTTAGAAATTGTCATTATGTTGTTGGCGTGGTGGGTGTTAGACATTAATAATTATTTATTAATGGTGAGTGTTCTATTTTTAATTGCAGCACAAGCGGTGTTTTTCACGCCGGCAAAATATGCCATCGTTCCTGAAATTTTACCCACAGAAGAATTATCACGTGCCAATGGCTTGCTTGAAATGGCAACCTTTGTCGCCATTATTGTGGGGACTGGCATTGGTGGTATTTTAATGCAGTTTTTCAGATATCAAGTGGATATCATCGCATTTGTGATGATCGCCATTGCTATCATTGGATCGGTGTGTAGCTTGGGCATTAAACCTGTTCCTGCTGCGGCCAAACCCAAAGACATGCATGGCAATCCATTCAAAGAAATCATGATTGGTTTTAAGCGGGTGAAAGGAGATCGTGAATTATTAACCACGGTATTGGGTATTTCATTTTTTTGGTGTTTGGCTGTTGCGACCCAAATTACCATTATTTTGTATGGCAGTGAAGTCATGAAATTGGGTGATGATGGTTTGGCTTTTTTAAACGTGGTGGTGGGCTTAGGCATAGGCATAGGCAGCATTTTGGCGGGCTGGGCATCAGGCGATAAAATTGAATTGGGATTTATTATTCCCAGTTGTATCGGTATGGCCATCGGCGCATTATTATTAACCGTTGCCGCATCATCCATGTGGATGGTGACCTTGGGTATTTTTATTTTGGGCTGCGCTGCAGGCTTTTATATTGTACCGTTTAATGCGTTATTACAAGAACGTCCCAATGCCAATGAAAAAGGCGTGATTATTGCCACCAATAATTTTGTCAGCGGTTGTACTATGCTGGTGTCAGCCGTATTGGTGGGGAAAGTATTTGATGAAATGCTGGGAATTTCTGCGCAAGCCATGTTTTTTTGGATAGCCGTTTTTACATTGGTGATGATGCTTGCATTGATGAGATTGTTACCTTCATTGCGTGAACGTGCGTTTTTTTGGTGTCGTAATAATGAGTGAATTGGATAAAAAAGTTGTTTCTCATCGTACACAAGGCAAAGTGACTGGTATTCCTGGCATTAAAAATATTATTGCCATCGTCTCTGGTAAAGGTGGTGTTGGCAAATCAACGGTTGCCGTGAATTTGGCCTTGGCGGTGCAGCAATTGGGCTTTAAAGTGGGTTTGCTGGATGCCGATATTTATGGTCCCAGTTTACCGAGCATGCTGGGTACCAAGCGCACAGTTGCGCATGTCAATGAAGAAAAAATTCAACCGATCACCGCTTTTGGTATGCCCATCGTTTCGATGGGATATTTGGTGGAAGAAGATTCGGCGATGATTTGGCGCGGTCCCATGGTCAGTCAAGCATTACAGCAATTATTATTTCAAACCGCTTGGCCAGAATTGGATTATTTAATCATCGATCTGCCGCCAGGCACAGGCGATATTCAATTAACGCTAGCACAAAAAATACCGGTCAGTGGTGCGGTTGTGGTGACCACGCCACAGGACGTGGCATTATTGGATGTACGTAAAGCCTATCATATGCTGCGCAAAGTGAATATTACGGTGTTGGGTGTGATTGAAAACATGAGCACGCATATTTGCTCGCAATGTGGCCATCAAGAAGCGATTTTTGGCGAAGGGGGTGGCGCGCGGTTGGCCAAGCAATATGATGTGAGCTTATTGGCGCAATTGCCGTTGTCATTAAAAATAAGAGTAGATTTGGACAATGGTACCCCAACGGTGGCATTGGATCCGCATGATCCTATCTCAGTATTGTACATTCAAGCCGCTGAACGCATGTTGGCACAATTGGCATTACAGCCTAAAGATTTTTCAAAGCATTTTACAAATATTGTAGTGGAGTCAAATAATGACAATAAAAAATGATCGCTGGATCAGAAAAATGGCGCAAGAAGAAAACATGATTGAACCGTTTGCACCCCAACAAGTGCGACATTTAGACGGTCGCCGTTTAATTTCTTATGGTACCTCCAGTTATGGTTATGATGTACGTTGCGCGGATGAATTTAAAGTATTTACCAATATTAATTCCGCCGTCGTCGATCCCAAAGCCTTTGATGCCAATAGTTTTGTGGATATACAAGCAGATGTCTGTATTATTCCTCCCAACTCATTTGCATTGGCAAGAACTGTTGAATATTTCCGTATTCCACGGGATGTATTAGCCATTTGTTTGGGTAAATCAACTTACGCCCGTTGTGGTATTATCGTGAATGTTACACCGCTAGAGCCTGAATGGGAAGGCCATGTCACTTTGGAGTTTTCCAATACCACCACCTTGCCTGCAAAAATTTATGCCAATGAAGGTGTGGCGCAATTATTATTTTTAGGTGCGGATGAAGTGTGTGAAATGTCCTATAAAGATCGTGGTGGAAAATATCAGGGACAAATGGGTGTGACATTGCCAGAGACGTAATAGTACCGCTTGATTTTACGAGGTTGCATAACATGAACGACGATCCACGTGATGTCATCTCGTTAACCGTCTATGATAAAACATGGCCAGAAAAAGCGGCACAGGAAATTCAACGCTTACATCAAGCCTGTCCATTTTCATGGATCATCGATATTCAACATATCGGCAGCACGGCCATCGTTGGTTTAACTGCCAAACCCATTTTGGATATCATGATCGGCGTCAAAGATATTGCAGAAGCACGAGCTTTAATTCCCATTATCACCGCGATGGATTATGTTTTTTGGGCTGAAAATCCAAAAAAAGATCGCTTATTTTTTGTCAAAGGCATGCCGCCTTTTGGAGAGGCGAGAACGCATCATGTGCATGTGATTGAATTTAATGCGGATGAATGGATTGCCCGCTTGGCTTTTCGCGATTATTTAAACCAGCATGTACAAGCAAGGCAAGAATATGCTCAATTAAAAGAAATGCTGGCGCGGCAATTTTCACATGATAGAGAAGCGTATACAGAAGGGAAAACAACCTTTATAAAAAATATTGCACAACAGGCCTATCAAGCCCTTTAAATAAGCATTGACACTGGTAATACGGTAATACTATACTGAAAGTAGGTAATGCTTATTCTGGTAAAATACAATGTCAGTTTCTAAATTAACCGAGAAATATCAACTCACTGTTCCGCGCGATATTCGTGCCTTTTTACATGTGGGCTATGGTGATAAGCTTGAATTCATTATTGATAATGATAGGGTATTTATTAAAAAACCTGATCCGATTGACTGGAATTATTTACAGTCTTTACAGCCCACTTTAAATGAATGGTCTAGCGAGGATGATAGTGCCTATGATCACTTATGAGCCACTGGATGTGGTTAAAGTGCCTTTCCCATTTACGGATAAGAGCACTGCAAAAATGCGCCCAGCTTTAGTTATTTCCCAGCCGGCTTTCCAAAGAGAGATACAACATGTTATTTTGGCGATGATTACCACGGCAAAACACAGTACTTGGCCAATGGATGTTGAAGTTATTGATTTAAGTAGTGCAGGATTACCCGTGCCATCGGTGATTAGGCTTAAAATATTCACATTGGATATGAGGCTTATCGTTGATCGTTTGGGGACGCTGGATAAAAAAACAAAGCAAACATTACATAAACATTGGGCGGCATATTTAGCCTGGTAGTATATAAGCTTACCTTTGGTAAAATAATATTAAGAGGTTTGTTTATTTGATTCCAATCAACGACGTCTTTTTCGTATCCGGCATCCAAATACACCCCAGCAATGAAATAAAAATACAAACGGTAATATACCAAAAAAATCCATTTTCGTATCCAAGATGTTTAAAATACAACGCTGCATATTCCACATGGCTTTACGATGTTGCAGTAATATTGTTACACGACCTCTATGTGCTGTATTTTTATTTTTTTGTTCTGTAAAAATTGTAGACTCTTCTAAATTAGAGCGAAGATAAAAAGCAACAACAGCCAGTAGTGCGCCAATCACAAAAGGAATACGCCAGCCCCATTGTTCCAATTGCTCGGTGGTTAAAAAAACCGTTTGTAATAGAATTAAAAGGCTCAATGCAATGATTTGACCAATGGTCACCGTGACCGATTGAAAACTGCAATAAAATCCACGTTTTTTCGCAGGTGCAATTTCACTTAAATAAGCAGCAACGGTTCCATCTTCCCCACCCACACTCAGCCCTTGTATCATCCGTGCAAATAATAAAAGAATGGGCGCGATGACACCAATGCTATTATATGTTGGGACAACCGCAATAATAAACGAACCGGTACACATTAAAAACACAGAAAATGTCAGCGTTTTTTTTCGTCCAAACTTGTCTGCATAACTCCCCAAAATCCATCCACCAATCGGCCGCATTAACGAACCAATCGCAAAAATACCGGCTGTATTTAAAAGTTGCATGGTGGGGTTGTCAGATGGAAAAAAAGCGGGTGCAAAATAAATGGAAAAAACGGCATAGGCGAACCAATCGTACCATTCCACCAAATTACCGATAGTGCCTCCAATAATGGACTTTATATGTTGATTTTTATTATGCATTACAACCTTGATAATATTCTATATGAACGTAAACTGGCCTGCTGTACTTGTATACAAGTGATCTCGTCAAAAATAAAATTCGACAATAGGCGTGGGTCATCGTTTTTATTGCGGATTAAAGCATGGCACTGAAGTTGAGGATATTTTTGTTTTAAAGTTAGCAAATACTGATCATAAGTTGCGTAACGTTTTTGTGCCTCTGTGGCCAATGCGCCAATTGAAACATTGTCGGCTAACCCGTGGACCATATAAATGGATCCTAGATTTGATGCAGGCGTGATGCTCTTCTTTAAGGCCATGGTCAGAGAAAGAGGTGTTTTATTTTCTTTATCTTTTGGGCCTCTTGTCAACTCTTTTGCGATTGCTTCCGAGCGTCCATGCTGCATTAGCCAATCATAAAATCCCTGTTTGACTCTTTTAGCATTGGTATCCATCGTCTCTCCCAATGTAAAAATAATCAGTTTAGGCGAAGCATCAATATATTCAAATCCAGCCAGAGACCAGCTATCGTCCTCAAAAATATCTGCCGCTACGGGCAATCGAGTAGCGCGTCTACGCGAGCGTGGTTCTGGATGTACGTGAGTCTCCAGAGGGATAATGATCTCCATTTTACAACCTCACAATGAATGACATTTTTTAAACCGCTAACCATTCAGTTGGAATATGAATAAAGTCTGGTTGTCGTAGTAAATCATACACTTTTGAAATATCATCTCCTAAAATTCTATCATCATGATATAAAGCCACTTGTGCTCTTACTTGCATCCGATATTGTTCCAACGTTGGCGATGATTTTAACGGCGCACGGAAATCCAAGCCTTGACAAGCGGCTAGCCAATCAATGGCCACAATATGAAAAGTGTTTTCTAACATATTATGCAAACGCCGCGCAGCAAACGTTGCCATGCTGACATGATCTTCTTGATTGGCAGACGTGGGTAAACTATCCACACAAGCAGGATGTGCCAGAGATTTATTTTCACTGGCCAATGCAGCTGCGGTGACATGAGCTAACATAAATCCAGATTGTAATCCAGCGTCCGGTGCCAAAAAGGCGGGTAAGCCGCTCATATGTTGATCGATTAAAAATGCGATTTGACGTTCTGCAAAGCTGCCTATTTCTGCAATCACCAAGGCTAGGATATCGGCTGCCATTGCAACCGGTTCCGCATGGAAATTACCGCCCGATAAAACGGCATCGGCAGAAAAAATTAGAGGATTATCCGTAACTGCATTGGCTTCACGATGTAAAATCACCGCGACATGTTTTAAATTGTCTAAACAAGCGCCTAATACTTGCGGTTGACAGCGCAAAGAATAGGGATCCTGAACACGACGTTTTTCCATGTGATAGGCTTTGCGTATTTCGCTGTCTACAAATAAATCACGCATAAAAGCCGCGACTTGGATTTGCCCTTGTTGACGACGGACTTGATGAATGCGCGCATCAAAGGGTATTTCACTGCCCATAGACGCTTCAATACTCAAACAACCAGCGATAACACCCGAAGTGAATAACGCTTCTGTTTGAATATACGCAGCCAATGCTAATGCAGTCGATACTTGCGTACCATTTAACATGGCCAAACCTTCTTTAGGGCCCAATGATAAAGGTTTTAAACCCAATACTTGTAACGCTTGTGCCGCCGGTTGTTTTTCCTCATTCATCCACACATGACCTTCACCCATTAAAGGCAAGGTTAAATGTGCCAATGGCGCTAAATCACCCGAAGCACCGACCGATCCTTTGGACGGAATACAAGGCAACACGTCATTATTTAATAAGGTTAATAACATATCCACCAAACGTTCACGCACGCCAGAATAACCTTGTGCCAAACTATTAATTTTTAATAGCATTAACAAACGGACGACATCCGGTTTTAAATACTCACCCACACCCGCCGCATGTGAACGCACAATATTGCGTTGTAATGCTTCTAATTGATCCGGCGCTATTTTCACATGCGCCAATAAACCAAATCCCGTATTGGTACCATAAACCACTTTGTCTTGTTTGATGACATCTTCAATGGCTTGTTGTGATGCGCGAATAGCCGTACGACATTGTGTATCCAATTCAACCGTCACCGGACCATATAATGCGCCACGTAATTGTGCAAATGATACTTCGCCGGGTTGTAACAATATTTTCATGTTTATTTTTCCATGGGTAACCATAAGTGATTTTCTTTCGCACATTCTTTTGCAATCTCATAACCCGCATCCGCATGCCGCATGACA
>Ga0302309_10004190_pt1 | contig 10808 bp, 6 predicted proteins | sample III_Palsa_N1_1_FD_200453 | JGI IMG/M metagenome (GOLD analysis project Ga0302309, IMG submission 200453) | Peat permafrost microbial communities from Stordalen Mire near Abisko, Sweden - III_Palsa_N1_1 | ecosystem: Environmental > Terrestrial > Soil > Palsa > Peat permafrost | place: Sweden... | reverse complement strand
GGACTTTCGCGCCCAGCAACTGGTGATCGGCGCCTCGGCGCCCCGCTGGGCTGGCTCCTATGAAGTGTCCGTGCATGCCCGCCGGCGCGACGGCCAGCTGACCATGATCGACGCCGACCTGGCCGGTGTGCCGGTGACGGCCTTCATCGATTCCGGCTCCGATAGCACCATCGGCAATATGGCTCTGCGCCACTTCTGCTACGCGCGCGATCCCTCGGTGAAATGGCTGAAGGTCCCGGTGATCAGCGCCACGGGCCAGACCATGGACGCCGAGATGGCCGACCTGCCGCATCTGCGCGTCGGCGGGTTCCAGCTGCCGGTCTGGCCAGTGGCCTTCGTCGACCTGCACACCTTCGCCATGTGGGGACTGACCGAGCGGCCAGCCATCCTGCTGGGCATGGATTTGCTCAGCCGGTTCGATCGCGTGTCGCTGGACTTCGCCAGAGGGCAGGTGAGGTTCCGCCTGCCGGCCGGGGCGATTTAGAGATGCTCGCCTTACGCCTGCCGCCCCAGCGCCGGGTCGCTAACACTTGGCCTACCGTCTTCGCCGTGGCCGGCGAAGCGGCGTTCGAAGCCGGGGAGTTCCAGGCAAGTGACGCTGATGTCGTACCAGTGGTGGCTTGGCGCCAGGTCGATGGTCTCCACCACTTCCGCGCCCGGCTTGACCACACGGCGGCGCGGCTTGCCCGGCAGATAGTCCACCATCGCCAGCTCGAGCGTCACCGGCGCCGGCCCGTCGTTATGTAAGGCGATCTCGAGTCGGCCGCGCTTGGCGTCGAACCGCGCCCGGGCCTCTGGGCCGGTCTTGCCAGCTGGACCCCGCAGAGTGCGCAGGAAGCCGTTCGGGCCGTGCAGCTCGACGTGATAGCCGTCGGCGCCCACCGGCAGATCGTCGTCCACCGACCTGCCGGCTTCGACGGTATAGAACCGGGGCTCACCCGGCCCGGCGGGATAGAGATTGAAGGCCGCGCCGGCCGCGCCGGTGTTGGCGATGGTCAGGCGCACCGTGTCGGCCTTGGCCAGCGAGGCGACCTCGAAGGCATAAGGAAGAGGCCGCGCGGGACGGATGCCTGCTTCCTGATGCGGCATCGGCTCGGGCGTTTTGGGCGGCCGGGGCCAGGGACGTTTGCGCCCGGCCTCGGCGATAGCCGGCAGGCCCGAGGCGTCGGGCAGAGGCTTCACGGCCGCGCCGGTTCCGGCGAAGTCGAACACGCTGGTCAGATCGCCGCTCACCGCGCGCCGCCAGGGGGTGATGTGCGGCTCCGCGACCCCGAACCGCGCCTCAAGAAAGCGCAGCACCGAGGTGTGGTCGAACCGCTGCGAATTGACCCAGCCGCCCTTGGTCCAGGGCGAGACGACGATCAGCGGCACGCGCGGGCCATAGCCCACCGGCTCGCCGTGATAGACCTCGTGGGTCGCCTCGACCGTGCTCTTGCCCAGGGCTGGGCCGGTTGCGGGAATGTTCGGCGGCATGTGGTCGAAGAAGCCGTCGTTCTCGTCATAGTTCAGGATGAAGGCGGTCTTGGACCAGAGTTCGGGGTTGGCGGCCAAGGCGGCGATCAGGCGGGCGGTGAGGTATTCGCCCTGGGCCGGGCTGGCCTCGGGATGTTCGCTCAGGACATAGGGGGCGACGATCCAGGACACCTGCGGCAGGGTCCCGGCCTTCACGTCGGCGGCGAACTGGTCGACCAGATATTCGCCGCGCGAGGTCTTGTAGTTGTCCGGCCCCGAGCCCGGCGACCAGGCGCGGCCGCGCTGATAGAGGGGCGAATCCGGGCCGATGCCCCGGTAGTTGGCGAAGAAGGCCAGGGCGTTGTCGCCGAAGTTGTCATACTCCTGATAGAGCTTCCACGACACGCCGGCCGCCTGCAGCCGCTCGGCGTAGGTCGGCCACTCAAGTCCCTTGAATTTCGGATTGTCCCGGGCCGGATCGGACCGTTCGCTGGGCTCCTGATCGAGGTTGGAGATCACCACAGTGCCCTCGTCGCCGGCGGCTAGGCCGCTGGTGCCGGTGAACAGGAACAGGCGATTGGGGTTGGTCGGGCCGAAGATGGAGGCGTGATAGCCGTCACAGATCGTGAAGGCGTCGGCCAGGGCGTAGTAAAAGGGCAGGTCCTCGCGGGTGAAATAACCCATGGTCATCGCGCCCTTGGCGCCGATCCAGGCGTCGTGCCTCATCCAGCGCGCGTGGCTGCCCTTCCAGCTGTGATCCAGGCTGAGCATGGTCTGGGCGCCGGTGGTCGCGGTGTCGAGGCGGAAGGGGCTGACCACGCCAGAGCCGGTCTTGGTCGGCTGCTCCCACACGCTTCGACCGCTGGGCAGTTTGATGGAGCGCGGGTCGCCGAAGCCGCGCACGCCGCGCAGGGTTCCGAAATAGTGGTCGAACGAGCGGTTCTCCTGCATCAGGATCACCACATGCTCGATGTCCTTGATCGTGCCGGTGCGGCGATTGGCGGGGGTCGCCAAGGCTTGGGCGATAGCCGGCGGGACCGTGCCCGCGCCCATCGCTGCACCAGCAGCGAGCTTCAAAAGGCCGCGCCGGCTTTCGTCCTGCAGATCGTTCTTCATCACGTCCCCCCGACAGTGGCCTCGATAGCAGGTTCTGGCGTGGCCAGACTGGCATAGTAGCGAGTCAACAATACGAAGGCGGCGGTTAGTCCGACCAACGAAAGCGCAACACCAACCGAAATCGGCGCACCCAGGCTCATCAATCCGGCGGCGACCAGGCAGCCCGCCGAGGCGCCGAGGTCCCAGCCGCCCTCGGTAGCGACGTGAAACCGCAGGGTGCAGGGCGCGGCCTTGGCCAGATTATAGACCGCCGTCATCAGCGTCGGCGTGTAGAGGCAGGTGACGAAGGCGCCGCAGGCGTTGGCGATGATGGCGACCAGGATGTGGCCCTGGCTGGCGGCGCGCAGGGTGATGGTGGCGGCATAGATCGCCACCGACAGGATCGCCGCGCGGGAACCGTGTCCGGCGTCGATCAGCCGGCCCAGCAGCATGCCGGCGCCTGCGCCCACCAGCGCCGCCAGGGCCATGGCTCCGCCATAGGCGTTGAAGTTCTGCTTCAGGGTCATGAACAGGGAAATCTGCCAGGCCATGTAGTAGCCGGAGGCGATCCAGCCGTCGGTCATGAACAACAGGACCCCGGGCCGCGCGGCCCGGAAGGCGCCAGGGACGGATTTGGCCACCTTCACATTGGGCGTGCCCAGAAATGGCAAGGCGGCCGTAGCCATGGTCACGCTGGACGCTCCGAACGCGATCAGCGGACCGTAGACGGTCAGCATCCATCCCGTCATCAGCGGCCCGACGATGCCCACCACCTGGGCCAGGGCCTCGCGCGCGCTGATCTGGTGGCCGCGATGGGCGTGATCGCCCACCGAGGCGAAATAGGCGTGGTAGGTGGTCCAGTAGAAGGTGTCGCCGATCGAGGTGGTGAGGATCAGGGCCAGCAGCGGCAGCCCAATCCCATGGACCTGGGACAGGACCAGATACTGGCAGGCGCAGATCAGGGTGCCGACGATCACCAGCGGCTTCAGGCCAAATCGCGCGGCGAGGAAGGGAATCGCCGGCCGAAACGCGAATCGGCAAAGGGTGATCGCCGCCAATGCGGTCAGCACGCCGGGGGCCGAGACCCCCGCGCGCAGGAGATAGACGCCATAAAAGGCGCCGCCGCCGCTCAGCACCAGGGCGAAGATCCCGTAGTGGATATTCAGCAGGTTTACGTTGGCGTTGCGGAAAAAGGCCATCAGACGGTGCTTATGAGGCGGCTCAAGCGACAGGCGAGCCTTCCCTTAGCGGCAACATAGGGCGCCGTCATCCCGTGCAGGGCGCGGCGCGAACGCAACGTCTTCGCACAACGCGCAAAACGGGCGCAAAGGTCGCCTTGACCCGGCGCGAGCGCTCGCCCAATGCTTGAACCATGGTGGACAGCAAACCCATGCCTTGGCGCGCGCGTATCCGGCGCGAGGTGAAGTTCCTGCGTGGGCTGATGCGCACGCTCAAACGGGTGAAGTCCATCGCCCCCGGCTCGACCAATCTGATTTGCGACGATCTGGAAGCGGCGGTCGACGCCTGGCGCGAGCGGCGCGCCATCACCTTCGAGGGCCGCACGGTCACCTATGGCGAGATGGACGCCATCGCCAACCGCTACGCCCACTGGGCCAAGGGCCAGGGCCTGCGGCGCGGCCAGACCGTGGCGGTCTTCCTGCCCAACCGTATCGACTACCTGCCCATCTGGTACGGCCTGAGCAAGATCGGCGTCGTCTCGGCCCTGATCAACAACAACCTGGCCGGCCCGGCGCTGACGCACTGCCTCGACATCGCGGGCGCCGGCCATGTGATCGTCGACGCCGAGACCGCGCCGGTGTTCGATCTGATCAAGAACAATGTCGTCAAGCACGCGGTCCAGTGGACCCTGGCCGAGGCGCACAGTGACCAGCGCGACCTGGGCAAGGCGCTGAAAAGCTGCAGCCAGTTGCGGCCTGACAAGGAAGGCCGCGAGGGCATCGTCGCCAAGGACACCGCCCTCTATATCTACACCTCCGGCACCACGGGCCTGCCCAAGGCGGCCAAGATCAGCCACATGCGCGCCCAGCTCTATATGCGCGCCTTCGCCGGGGCGACCGACGCCAAGCCGGACGACCGGGTCTATGTCACCCTGCCGCTCTACCACGCCACCGGCGGCCTTTGCGGCACGGGCGCGGCCCTGCTCACCGGCGGCTCGGTGGTGCTGAAGAAGCGGTTCTCCGCCAGCCAGTTCTGGGAGGACATCCACAAGGAAGCCTGCACCATGTTCGTCTATATCGGCGAACTGGGCCGCTATCTGGTGAACCAGGAGGAGCGGCCGTTCGAGACCGCCCATTCCCTGCGCCTGGCCTTCGGCAACGGTCTTCGCCCGGAAGTCTGGTCGACGCTGATGCAGCGGTTCCGCATTCCCGACGTCCTGGAGTTCTACGGCTCCACCGAAGGCAATGTCTCGATGTTCAACTTCGACGGCAAGGTTGGAGCCATCGGCCGGGTGCCCAACTATCTGAAGAAGCAGTTCAATATCCGCCTGGTGCAGTTCGACGTCGAAGCCGAAGAGCCGTTCCGAGGTCCCGCTGGTCTGTGTTCGGCTCCCGGCGTGGGCGACGTCGGCGAATGCCTGGGTCATATCGCCGGCGATGCGCGCGGCGACTTCGGCGGCTATGCCGACAAGGCCGCCAGCGAGAAGAAAATCCTGCACGATGTGTTCGAACAGGGCGACGCCTGGTTCGCCACCGGCGACCTGATGCGCCAGGACGCCGAGGGCTATTTCTACTTCGTCGACCGCATCGGCGACACCTTCCGCTGGAAGGGCGAGAATGTCTCCACCGGCGAAGTCAGCGAATGCCTGTCCCAGATCCCCGGCGTGAAGGAAGCCACGGTCTATGGCGTGAAAGTCGCCGACATGGACGGCCGCGCCGGCATGGCCTCGCTGGTCACCGGCGAAGGCTTCGACATCAAGACGCTGGCCGACCAGGTCGACGCTGAAATGCCCGCCTACGCCCGGCCGGTCTTCATCCGCCTGCAGCCGGAGATCGAGGTCACCGGCACCTTCAAATACCGCAAGATGGACCTCGTCGAGCAGGGCTTCGACCCGGCGCAGGTCAAACAGCCGGTCTATGTCCGCGACCCCGCCAAGGGCTACGTGAAGGTCACCAAGGCGGTGTTCGAGAAAATCATGACAGGGGCGATGCGGCTTTAGGAACGGGCCCTGCGCCCGCTCACCCCTTCGGCAGCTTCATCATCAGGGGGAAGCTGAGGTCCAGCCAGATGGCCTCGCCTTGGGGGCGGTTGCGAGTGTCGACTTCGGCCGTGCCGTGCAGGCGTAGGGTCATGGGGGTCTGGCCCAGGACGAAGTGGTAAGCGGCCGTGCCGCCGACGCCGATGTCCTCGCCCTCGAAGGCGCCCAGCACCGCGCCGGGGCCGCTGTCGGCGGTGACCTGCTGATAATAGAAGGCCTGGGCGCCGATGGAGAATGCCGGCGAGAGGGTCTTTTCGATCGCGCCTTCCAGATGGAATTCCGTGCCGGTGCGATAGTCGGTGACGTCGTTTTCGCCGTTGAAGGTGACGCCGGCCTTGCCCGAAATGTCCCAGCCGGACTTGTCGTCATGCCAGGTCACGGCCAGCGATCCATCCTCCGCCCAGCGGTGGAAGGCCAGGTTGGCCAGATCGCCTTGGTGATACACGCCGGCCGGGATGTTGATCAGGGTGCTGGCCTGGACGCTGACCTTGCCAAACTTCCACCCAGGCGCCGCTGTCACCAGCGGATCGCCGATGATGAAGGCGGAGTCGCTCTCTTCGAGATTGACCGGCCGGCCCAAAGGCCCGACGACGGTGGCCGAGGCGTCCGCCGTGGGCTGGCCCACCGGTAGGGTCGCGCCCAGCATCAAGGTCCCGCCGGCGATATCGGTGCTGGGAACCCAGGCGACGCTGGGGAAATCGGCGGCGAGGTTCGCCTTGAGGTCGGCGACGACATGGCCGCCGAGGGTGAACGCCTTCCCGCCACCGGCGCTGCCCGAGTAATAGTAGGCGGTGTTGGCGAAGAAGACGCCCTGAACGGGCGACATGATGGCGGCCTCCGGGCCACCGGTTCCCAGCAAATAGACGCTGGCGCCGCTCTCCGACGCCCGCGCCTGACCCGCGCAGATAGCCCAGGCGATCGCCAGGCCACATCCAACCCCACGCGCCGCGAGCGCGCCCAACCCGATCCTGCCCATGGTGACATCCTCGTCAATCCAGGGACGAGATTGGGCGGCAGACCGACGCCCGCGCTATGCGGTGAAACCCTGAGTGAGCGCGCGATGGGGGCTGGGTGGCGCCGCCTAAAACTCCTTGGTGATTCCACCGAAGAAGCCGCGCCTTGGGCCGTACTGCGGGGCGAAGACGCCGACGCCGGAGCCGTTGCGGATCTGATAGACCTCGTCGCCCACATTGACGATGTCGAAGCGCAGTTCGATCGGGCCGCCGGGGAAGTTCACGAACTTGTGGGTCGCGGTCAGATTGACCTGAACATAGCCCGGAACCTCCGCCCCGTTCGGAATGGCGGTGAGCTGCGATCCGTCTGGCTCGGTGACCGGGTTGGCCAAACCCTGGTCGGCGCGCAGGCCGCTGCCGTAGATCAGATCGCCGCCCACGCGGGTGCCTTCCCAGAGGCGATAGGACACGCCGGCGGAGACCGCGTAAGCCTCGTCGTGGTCGAGGTAGATGTAGTGGTTGGCCACATAGTCGATTCCCGACTGCGGGAAGCTGAACTGGCTGGTGATCCAGTCCTCGCCCTGCGCCACCGAATGGGAGGCGTTGGCGTAGGCGGTGAAGGGGCCGTTGATGTAGTTGAAGGTCAGCTCGATCCCCCATTGCTTGCCGCTTTGATAGTTGAACGGCGTCAAGATGATCGGCGCGCCGAACTGGCCTTCGTCGATCAGGTGGGTGGAAATCTTGTAGTAGCTGTCGATCGTCGCGGTGAAATGCGAGCCGAACTTTTGCTCGGCCCCGACATCGAAATAGTTGGCGCGCTCGGCATAGGGCGTGGTGTCGGCGGTCACCAGCGGATTAGCGGTCGTGCCGACGAGTTGGCCGCTGGAGGCTACCAGGGGATTGCCTGACGACGTCACCAGCGGATTACCCGTCGGGTTGGTGAACTTGGTCACCGCGGTCGCGCTGATCAGCTCAAACGGCGGCGGGGTGAAATAGCGCGCATAGCCGGCGTGGACCGTGGTCGAATCGGTCGGCTTCCAGACGAGGTTGACCCGGGGGCTGAGCTGGTTCTCATCGCGATAGCCGTCGAACTGGTCAAACCTCAGGCCGTAGTTCAGGGTCAGGTTGCTGAGCAGCTTCCACTCGTCCTGGAGGTAGAAGCTGTAAGTCTGGGCGGTGCGCTCGCCGTTGTCGACGATGGTGTACGGAACGTTGCTGATCTGCTGGCCATACTGAGCCGAGGTCGGGTCGTTGTTGATCAGCATGACCTGAGAGGTGGTCTGACTGGTCGAGCGGTCGAGTTCGGCGATAATGCCGCCGCGGATCGTGTGCTGGTCGTTGAGGACGTAGGATCCCTCGGCCTGGATGCCGCCGGCGGTGTCGGTCTTGTCGGCGTCCTGGCTGACGCCGTTGTAGAGGATGTCGCCGACCTCATCCGGGGTGAACTGCAACGTCGAATAGCGGGCGAACAGGGACACCTGGGTGGTCAGCTTTTCGGTCGTGTGCAGGTAGCTGACCACGCCATATTGGGTGGTCTCGCTCTGGTTCTCGTTCAGGTCCTGGCTGGGATAGTTGGTCTGGCCGTTCACGTTCAGCCCAAGGCCGCCGTTCTGGCCGCCTGAGACATCCGGGATCTGGAATCGGTCGTCCGAGGTGCCCAGGATCACGGACACACGGCTCGACGGATCGATGATCTTATCGAAATAGGCAAAGCCCTGATATTGTTCGGTGTGGTCGTGCAGCGGGTCCGACCGCCCGTCCGGCGACTCGATGCCCAGGTCGTTCTGCTGATAGCTGGCGGAGACGAACAGGTTGGTGTCGGCGGTATGTTCGGACACGTTGAAGCTGGGCTCGATGTCGCCGTGGCTGCCGCCGTAAAGCGACACCTCGCCGCCGCTGTCGTAAGCGCTCTTGGTGTTGATATCGATGATGCCGGCCGTGCGCAGGCCGTACTCCGCCGGCAGGGCGCCGGTGATCAGTTCGACGCTGTCGGCAAGGCGCGGGCTTAGCGCCTGGCTGAACACGCTCAGGCCTTCGGGCAGGATCACCCCGTTCAAGCGGAACTGCAGGCCATTGTGCTCGCCGCGAATGTGCAGCTGGCCGTAACTGTCCTGCGCCACGCCCGGCGCCTGCAGGATGACCTGGTTGAGCGCGGTGTTGTCCCCGGCCGGCAGTTCCTGGATGGCTTCGTTGGTGAACTTGTAAGTCGAGGCGCCAATCTGTGGTTGGATGGAGTCACGGGCGGCGTCCAGCCGCTTGGCCGTGACCACCACCTCCGACAGGGTCGAGGTCTTGGCGGGCGCGGTGGTCGCCGTCTGCGCCTGGCTCTGGGCCGCGCCGGCGAGGATCAGCGCCAGGGGCGCGGATGACGCCAGAATGAGTTTCAACGAAAGGCGCATGAACAGAACTCCTCGACGCAGCTGACCGAGGGCTGAATGGCAAAGCCGCTTACAGAAGCCCATGGCGGGCCTTCCCGCATCGAAATGGAATTTTTCCCGATGTGAGTTTGCGCTTGGCGGCGTGGCCTTGCGGGTACAGGTGTTGGGCCATGTCGCTGCGATATAGGGTCGTCATCGCCGTGGTGCTGGTGCTGGTGCTGGGCGCCGGCGCGAGCCTTGCCCTGGCCGGCTGGCAGGCGCGCCACTGGCTGCGCGGCGAGCTGACCAGCGCCCAGGCCAGCGGCCAGCTGGCGGTGACCCGCGCTTACTCGGACCTTGGCCGTTCCGACGCGCCGACCCAGGACCTGAAGGCGCTGGTGGCGACCTTCGACGGCAACCGGCATATCCAGGCGGTTCTGACGAGCGCGGACGGGCGGCTGTTGGCCGCATCTGACCCCGAGCCCGCGACGCTTGCGCCGCGCTGGTTCGCGGCCCTGCTGCGTGAGCAGATCGCGCCGGTGCGGCTGATCGGCCCGCGCGGGGCCGGGGTGGTGGAGCTGCGACCGGTCTATGCCAACGACGTGGCCGCGGTCTGGCCGGAGTTCCTCGACCTGGCCTTTGTGCTGTCTCTATCCTGCCTGGCCGGTGCGGTGCTGGTCTGGGTGGTGGTCGGACGGGCGCTGGAGCCGCTCAGCGCCGTGGGCCACGTGCTGCCGCGCATCGGCGGCGGCGACTATGCGGCCCGGGCGCCCGAGACCGGCCCGCCGGAGCTGGAAGGCTTGGCGCGCGGGGTCAATGAGATGGCCGAGCGGCTGGCGGCCATGCGCACCCGCAACCGCGCCCTGGAGGATCAGATCCTGACCCTGCAGGACGAGGAGCGCGCCGATATCGCCCGCGATTTGCACGACGAGATCGGCCCGCACCTGTTCGCCGCCAATGTCGACCTCAGCATGATGGCTGGGCACATTTCCGCCGGTCGCCCTGAGGCGGCGCTGGAGCAGGTCGGCGCCGTCCAGGTCGCCATCGCTCATATGCAGAGGCTGGTGCGCGATATTCTCGGCCGCCTGCGGCCGCCGCGGCTGATGGAGCTGGGCCTGGCCGCCGCCATCCTCGATCTGATCGACTTCTGGCGCCTGCGCCGGCCGGAAGTGACCTTCGAAACCCGACTGCCGCCGGACGACTACGCCGCGCCGGAGCCGGTGCTGGAGACCGCCTACCGCTTGGTCCAGGAGAGCCTGAGCAACGCCGTGCGCCACAGCACGCCCACCCTGATCGCAGTGACCTTGGAGGAGCGTGGCGCGGCGCTGTGGGTCGAGGTGCGCAATGACGGCGCGCCGCAGGGAGACGCGGTCCCCGGTTTCGGCCTCACTGGCATGATCGAGCGCGTCGCCGCCGCTGGCGGAACCGTGGATGCAGGGCCGGCCGATCCCGGCGCCTGGCGGGTCCGGGCCAGCCTGCCGCTGACGCAGCCAGCCAAAGGGCTCGCCGCATGAGAATTCTGGTCGTCGACGATCACGCCATCGTCCGTCATGGCCTGGTGCGGCTGCTGAGCGCCGACGGCGACCATCAGGTCAGCCAGGCCGCGACGGGACGCGAGGCGCTGGACCTGACGCGCACGGTGCATCCGGACCTGATCATCCTCGACCTGAACCTGCCCGGCATGGGCGGGCTGGAGCTGCTGCGCCGGCTGGTGCAGATGGACGCCGGCAAGGT
>Ga0302309_10004184_pt1 | contig 10817 bp, 12 predicted proteins | sample III_Palsa_N1_1_FD_200453 | JGI IMG/M metagenome (GOLD analysis project Ga0302309, IMG submission 200453) | Peat permafrost microbial communities from Stordalen Mire near Abisko, Sweden - III_Palsa_N1_1 | ecosystem: Environmental > Terrestrial > Soil > Palsa > Peat permafrost | place: Sweden... | reverse complement strand
TGATAACCAGCCGGCCCCGGCCGGAAAGGTATGGAAATCCCCATTGATAGTCGGTTAAATGCGGCACCCAGCTCTCCGGCGTGGTGATCAAAAAGGATAGCGTTCCGATGGCCATGACACAGATCAGCATGCTTGCAAACATGCTGACAAGCGGGATAATGCGGTATAATGCCACCAGTATGGCAAGTGATACGATGAAAACGCCTAACCCGTAAGAAAGGCCGTAGGTATTGTTGGCGATATGCCATTTGCGATTGGCCGGTTTTAAAACGCCCTCGGGATTTATATAAGGCTTATATCCATCGGGGTGGTTGTAAAAGAATGACATGAACGGACTGTTAGCCACAAACGGAACTATGCCATCGGCTTCATAAGCAAAAAACTTAAGGCCGCCGATCCATAAAAAAACCACCACGATGCCAAAGCGGACAGCTTTTTTACCTAACTGGTCGAGATTGGCGATCGTATTTAAAAAAGATTTCATAGTGCATTAATTAAGTGCGCAATGTTTTGATAGTGCTTATATTATAAATACCGTACCAAATAAATAACATCCTGTATAACAGTAATTTAATGTCATAAAACTGGAATTTACACCGGCGACATATCGCTTTCCTGCGCTTTGAAACTGATATTTCGTGATTAGCTCAATGGGCATCCGTGCTCTGTTTGCTTCCTCCGCGAAACGTCGCAGGTAACTTTTTTGAGATAGAGATGACACATCGGATCCCAGTAGCTCGCCGTCTCCAGTTTGATGAAACCTAATTTCCCGATCGGTGGATTTCGGCGAAATTCCAATAGTCCGCCCGACAATATCCTTGAAGCAGACAGAAATATTTCAAGAATGAGTTAAGCTGTTTTAACCAGGTAGGCGAGCAATAATAACCCGGAAATAAAAATAAAAGCTACTAGGCCATATAATAGTTTTGGCGAATATTTGAACTCGCCACGCTCCAACTGTTTCGCCGTTTGATGATACCTTACTACAGCTAATAATAAACTTAAAGCGCCCACTGCCACCAGGACTACCCCAATAGGGCCAGAGTAGCCATGTTCCTGTACATTTGCTTTGTTACCCAACGCAATACTGATCTGCCTAACAAACAATGAAAACTTAACGACTATAAAACCAAAGCCCATAATACCAATCCCTGTACGTACCCAAGCCAGTAGTGTGCGTTCGTTAGCCAAATGATCGCCTGTGTTACCTTTTTTTGCAGACCGTTCCATTTTAATAGATATTTTAAATAAACATGTCAAAGCGTTTAATTCAGAAAGCTGACATGAATATCGCGCTTAAAAATACCGGGTAAACTTAAGTTTCGGGAAGAACGGCACACCTGGTGTATAGCTAATCTGCTCCACTGCATTAGCTTCGTTTTTAAGCCTGGCTATATAAGCGATTTGCGATTCGTCCCACACAACATTGAACAGATTCTCAATTGCTAATCCCAACTCATAGTTTTTGTGCCGGTAGTTTACAGTAAGATCGGTAATAAAGTAGCCCCTGGCGGTCAATGTGTTGTCGCTATCGCCAGGCCGGTCATGCAGGTAACGGTAGCTAATGCCTCCGTAGAATCCGTTTTTGGAATGGAAATTGAGTCCTGCTGTACTGGTAAAGGTCGGCGCCAGCGCAACATAATTGTGACCTCTGGCACTGTCCAGGTAACGTGCATGCGCTAAATTGCCGTTTAAATTGGCAAACAGCCATGGGTTGATCTGGTATCTGACGGATAGGTCGACCCCCAACCTGGCAGTACGGCCGCTTGGCGAAATCGGGCCCTCTAACTGATCCGAAAGGTCCTGGCCAAATCTGAATTCCTGCTGAAGAAACAGGTACCATCCGGCAGCATTAATAAACAAGTTTTTTAACGGCTTATAGTTAATTCCCAGGTCGGCGCCATAAGCTGCCGGTAATACTTCAAAACCCTTATTGGCGGTTACAACCCGTGCATCGTTGGAATGAAATCCCTTTCCCGATTTAATATAAAGCAACACTTGATCATTAACATTGTAAGAAATATTAATTTTGGGCGAGACCGTGCCTTTTTCGGTCGTGCCCGAAACCGCACTCGTATCGGTCGGCAACAAGTTTTTAACATTAAATACGAAATAGTCTAAACGGACTCCTAAGTTAAACAGCCATTTGCCTGTCTTTAAGGTTTCATCGGCCCATAAATTACCATTATATTCATTGGCATCATCAATCCTGAAAGCGGCAAGAAAATTACCATCTTCCATATGATCCATCCTGATAGGAGAGATATGGTCCAGTCGAATCCCTGAGCCAAAATCGGTTGTTAAAAGTAACGAGCCAAAATCTTTTGAATTCGTAAGCGTTCCGTTATATCCTGCAAGCTTCCTTTTTTCAGACTGTCTGAATTCGTCACCCTGATCCGGGAAATAATAATAAAATGTAAAGTTGCTGATCAGGCTAAAATCATAGTACGTCAAATAGGCATTATTCGTCATTGACCAGCCATTTCTAATATCACTCACCATTTTAAGTATTAGGCCAACCCTGTCCGTAAGCCCTCCCTGGGCTGAGTCAATTACACCGAATCTGCTGTTTACATAACCTTCGCTCAAAGCTCTGTCTGGAATCTCGCCTGATGATCGCCATTTTGAATGAAAAGCAAAAAAATCGGCGGTAACCACATTGTTATCTCCGATCTTTTTGACGTATTTGCCAAATAAGTTTAAACGATCGAAGTGTTCCGGGAATTCAAAAGGCCCGCCGTTTGAATATAGCTCATCAGCTGCTATGTATGCGCTTTCGCCATTGGGCCTACCAAGGCTATTTTTTAATTTGGCGATTTCCATCATTCTAAAACTGTCAAATTTCCCCGCTTGCAGTTTTATTTCATTCTCGGGCACTGATGATTTTGAGGCGTAGGAAACAAATCCTGCAGTAGTAAAATCGCCCTTGTCAGCATAATAAGGCCCTTTTCCAAAATCGTAACTTTCAACGGTCTCAGGTATCACAAAATGCAGGTCGGCATACCCCTGGCCATGAGCGTGAGTCACCATATTTACAGGCATGCCATCGACGGAAATATTGATATCTGTTCCATGGTCTGCATCAAAACCGCGAATGAATATTTGTTCAGCCTTACCACCACCCATATGCTGAGCGATAAATAAACCGGGTATCAAACGTAACAAGTCCTGCGCCGATTTGACCGGCTGAAGATTTAAATCGATAGAAGACAAAAGCCGGTATGTATCGAGCCGGGTGCCATTAACTATTGCGACATCCTGCAATTGGACCAGATACCTTTTTAATACAATTGTGTCGCATATTTTTCGGGCAAGCTTCAATTTTTTGGTTCGATAACCGATATAAGAAACGATGATACTATCGGTATTTGCAGAAACAGGGCAAATCCCGTCCTTCCTGGCTTGAAAGCTTCTGCCAGACGGGATTTCCCTGATAACAGCGTCCTGCAAGGGTTCCTTAGATAATGAATCAATCACATGAATTACCAAATTTTTTGATTGTCCATGGACCAACTGTGGTAAGGTTAAGAAAATTAATATTGCGATAGCATAATAAAAGATTAGCCTAATCATGTGTTTCCAGGTTAGGATTATTTTCCATTACAGCGTTAATGTGATCGCTGCCATAATGGTATAATATCTGATCGTCAATATCTGCAGTGCTCAGAAGATGGGCGCAGACGAATGCCGCCGCCTTGGAGGGATCGATTTGTTTGAACCAGATACCTTTGGGCATACTAATTACAATGGGACCATCTTTGCACCGCCCATTACACATTGTTTTTGTGGTGTGGACGTTATCGGTTAGTCCGTTATCGGTTATGGTCTTTCGAATGATACTCGTACTTTCTTCAGCGCCATTTAATTTACAGGAACCGCCATTGCAGATAAACATGTGCGTTTTAACTAAGCGAAGGTCTTTGATTGCCATGGCTGTATTATTTAGGTGTCTGATAACTGTTAAACAATGTATAACTGTAGAATAGCATCATCAGTGCAAAGAATGAAACGCCTACCCAGTTAAGTGTACTTTCATTTATTTCAATTGCCGGTTGAAAATGGCTGGCTAACTTATAAACGCCCACAATGAAGGATACGAACACGATGATCCACCCAAGCTTTCGCCGATAGTTGATCACCGCATCCTTCCCGGATGATAGTTGCATCAACTTAAAAAGTATCCGGCTGTCCAGGGTGTCCGTGGTGATCATCCCCAATGAGAAAGAAAGCCCGAGCAGTAACGCATTGATCACCGTCAATCTGGATGTTGCAGCATAAGCCCAGGCTGCGGCTTGTGTATTGGTATCAAAAACCATGGCAAATAATATTCCGATAAGAACTATAGCCATTGGGTTAGAGCTGTTTTTCAATCCTTTGGGTATAAATGCCGAACGAATTCCTACAGGTCGAAAGGCTGATTTCGCAGTGAGCGAGCGAAAATTAAGAATTGCTACCAGGATCAATAGCATACCTGGGAGCCAATCAAGAGTGTCCCATACAGTCTTGGGAAAATTCCAGGCGTGGCTCACGCAGGATATCATAACAGCAATACATGTGACAACACTGCCGTGGCCGGCCGCGAATAAAGTACCCGTCCACTTTGCCAACGCAGGTTTCGTGGTTGAAAAACGAATACTTACACCGTCAATTATTGCAATATGATCCGGGTCAAAACCGTGACGCAAACCAAGCAGCAACATCAGTAATAATCCTGAAATTTCCATTGTTAAAGCGTTATTTCGTACCTGGCTGCTACTTCTTTGGTTTTTTCCGCAATGAGATCGGGCGTGATCAGCCCTTTTTGCAATAAGCAGTTAGTGGCCGAAATGATCCACTTTTCATAATACGATAGCTTGCCAGCCATTTCGGATCCGATATTTTCAGTGCCCCGCCGCTTTTCTTCTGTATTTACTATTTTATAATAGTCGAGCACATCTAATAGCGCATGGCAGCGCTTTTCCCATGGATAAAGGTTTCGCTCATATATTTCAATTTTGTCACTGCTGCAGCCGGTGCCGCCAAAATCATTGGGCAGCTTTGTTACCAAATTTTCTGTTGACATTATATTTTTTTTTAAGTTGAATTAGTTGATTCTTGGTATAGTAACTCCTATCATGGTGTCCCTCGTGACGAGTTTTTCCAGATCTTCCGCGGTGTAATTTTCGGTTCCCGGCGGACGCAGCGGCAATACCATATATCTGAGGCTGGCGGTAGAATCATTAATAATAATTTGTACGCTGTCAGGAATAAGAGTCCCGAATTCGGCTAACACGGCTCTTGGTTCTTTGACCGCCCTCGAACGATACTGTTTACTTTTATACCAATCGGGCGGCAACCCGAGAATGGCTCTCGGGTAACAGGAACAAAGTGTGCAAACAATCATGTGATGCAAATCCGGCTTATCCTCTAATACGGTAAAGGTGGTTTCATCATAAATTGTAATTCCCATTTCCTCAGCTGCTATGTTGCCATTTTTCAAAAGGCGTTCTCTGAAAGCGGGATCGGTCCAGGCGCGGACAACTAATTTTTGCCCGAGCACCGGGGAGCGCGAATCCAATAGTTCAATTTGTTTCCGGACATCGTCCGGAGCGATCAGCTCTCGTTCTACCAGCAGTTCACGGATGCTGATCTCGAGAATCTCATAATAGCCCGGTTTTTCTTCTTGCACAATCGGACTATGATCATGCGGATGTGTGTGTTGATTTTCCATATTTGATCTTAGTTATTGATTGGCTCCAGCCAATTTTCAAAAATTTCAATTTCGAGTTTATCGGTATCTTCGCCGTTATATTGTTCCCAAATATCTTTTTGAGAAAAACTTACCATGTAATACCAAATTTTGTCACCGGCATTTTTTCCAAATGCCTCCTGTTCCGGATTGATATATTTCCCGAGATCTTTAGTTATAAGGCCCTTTTTTCCGCGTATATAAGTTGGTGTGCGATAGTGCCCGAGAGGAAATTTTACTGAAACCTCCACGGTTTCTCCTACTTTAAATTTTGCTGGGTTGTGTTCGACTGCTACTGGCATATTTCCTGGGTTCGTTAAATATGCCAGGCTCCTTTCTATTTCTATGCCAAAGTATTAATTAATTGATATTCAAATATTTAAATCGAATAGCTTAGGCTAATAGCCGGTTTTATTTCGCTGATTTACAACTAAGCGGCGGCATATCGCTGTTTGTACTTTGTTAACTTTTCAAACAGCACAGCGGATTTTCGTTTATGACGCGGCCGATCAGCGAAATATCGCTCATCAAAACAAAATAGAGTTAACATAATGTATTGAAAATCAGAAATATAGATACTGGCATCATAATTTCAAGACTTGTGAAAATTGAAATTCCAACCAGATATGGCCACATCCGAACAACAACAAAGATTTACCAAATGGGCATGTGCAATTACGTGTCTTATTGCTTTCCAGGGTTACCTGGCTGCATTGCTTACGCCAGCGTTAGCTAGAACCCTGCATGCATCTAAATTAACACTGGGATTTTCTATCCCTGCTTTTGCAATTCCTTTTGGAGTAAGTTCATTCCTGAGTGCAACGATCGCATGCTCTATCGACCGAAGGCGCTATTTAAGGTGGCTTATTTTTTTAATGGGTTTGCTGCTGGTAATAATAGCGGTCGCCAGGGACGCATTTTTGTTTTTGATTGTACGCATTTGCCTGGGAGCACTTTCGGGCGGCATAATGCAGATTATTATGTCTGTAATCAATGACTTATTTACTCCACCCGACCGAACAAAATTATTTATCCGCATCATTTTGGCCTTCGCAGCAGGTATGACCTTTGGACCAAGTTTAGGCATTTGGCTTTACCCGGTTATCGGATGGCAATGGACATTTGGTTTGACAGGTTTCTGGGCAATGTTAATTCTTTATTATGCGCTTAAGTACGATGGAATAATTCATAGTGGCCATGTTGGCTTTATCTCAAGGCAGAGAATTTTGAAGAGGATGCGCATTGTGTTCACAAATTTTTATAACAGAAGAATATACACATTCATTTTTTTGAATGGTGTTTTCCATTCAGGGCTATTTGTTTGGACGAGCTATTACTTTTCCGTTGGTTATCGTCTGGGGTACCAGGGGACGGGGTTGGTTCTGTTAATTTTTAGCCTGCCCGGGTTATTATTAGCCGCAAGTATTGGAACGGCCACGCGGCGTTACGGCGTAAAAGCAATGGTCTTTTCGGGTATTTCGGTAATTTCACTTACTATCGTAATTTTTGTTTGGCATGCCGGCATTTGGCTTACGCTTACGGCCGTCCCTTTCCTTTCCATTGGGTATGTCATGACGCAGCCGTTTTATTCCGGGGTAATTGAGTATATAAAAAGAAACAGAAACAGGGAGTTTGCGCTTGGTTTGGGATTTGGATGTTTGTTTTTGGGATATGGAACGGGCCCGGTATTTTTTCAATTACTTTTTTTAAAAAGTGCAGTACCGGGCGTACTGGTTTTGATATTGATTGAGGTCCTTTTGATGCGCATAGCCGTCACTTCATCATTTACCAAGCACGTTAGTATCCTGGATATCGGCGTCGGTCCTTACAACATTGAAAATCATGATATCCCATAATACAATACTCTTCTAAAAATGTCCCCCTTTATTTCGACACTTATTTTTCAATTTTCCAATTCGAAAAAGCGCAAGTTAACTATCATCTAAACCTTCAGCGAAATATCGCCGCTCCTGTATATTTCAACGGGATGTCGGCGATACTTTCGTTCAATAATATACATTAACTATCTGAAAATTAAATATTTAAGTATTTGGCACAATAATTTCAAATGGTGGCTTACAAAACAGAAGCGCCATGGAACACTTAGTCATTGCGGATAACGATTTTGTCAGGCTGGTTAATAAGGAATTTACCAAAACCCTAATCAGGCTGCACAGTAAAGGATATGACCTTGATTTTTACATGGACGGCAGGGGCGGCGTGGTTTGCGCCCAAAGCGGGGAGCACTTCCCTTGTCAGTTCGTCGCGGTAACGCTGGTTGACCAGGTGTACGACTTTATTGCCAATAGTTTCAAGTATGTGCACACTGTAGATACAGCCTGCGGCGCAAAGGGCTTGATGGTGATGGAATGCATCCACAACCTGCGAATACCGCCGGCAAGCCAGCGCGTGGTTTCAACCGGCTACACAGCAATTAATCATCGTTATATATAATTTAATTTTTTTGTTATGCCTTTTGTAAATGTTAAACTGGTTGACGGCGTGTTCTCCACCGAACAAAAACATGCCATGGCTGCTGCGCTAACCGAAGTAATGGTAAAGTTTGAAGGATCTGAAGCCTTTCGCGAAGTGGTGTGGGTATTAATAGAAGAGCTGCACACAGACGGCTGGCACATCGGTGGCCGACCATTTGAAGGCCCAAAGTCGTTGATGCAAACGCTTGGTAATTCGAAAACGATCTTCGAATCGCTTGACGGACACCCCACATCAAAAGCGGAATTTGCCGAACAGTTACCGGCAAAATAATATTGGCAGCAAATTAACTGGAACTGTACGGTCGTGATTCTATAAAACAGCCGTTCAGTTTCCGGTTTTCGCACAGTTATTTCATTTCCAAATTGAACGGACTGTTGCGCCGATCATTATTACTACCGACGCTGGATTTAAAACTTTACGACCTACGCCGACCAAGGTAGTGCTTTCTATTTTTCGTTGCTAAAAATTTGGAAACCAACCAGCAAACCAATTTTATAGAATTTTTACGTACTGAAAAATCCTTAATAGCAAATTTATAGACACCATATGAAACTTACATTTTTAATAATGATTGTCATGATGATTTGCAGCATACATTGTAAAGCTCAATCCATGCCCGGGATGGACATGGGTGACAAACCTAAAAACGTTTACCTGTCCATGATGGATACCATGATGGCCGCTATGAGCAAAATTCCTGAAACTAAAACTGCCGGCGATTACTTCCTTTTGCAGATGATCCCACACCACGAAGGTGCCCTCGATATGGCGACCTACGAGATCAGTCACGGCAAAAACTTTGAGCTGAAACAACTGGCAAAAAACATTTACATCGAGCAGAAAAATGAAATTCAGCTTATGCGGATATGGTTAACATCTGCGTCAGCCGATATTTCAACCTCATCCTCGTATCAAAAGGAAATGGATGATACCATGATGTCTATGATGGCTGCCATGCCGGGCGATCAATCGCTGGATAACTTAGACAGGTCGTTCGCCATGGTTATGATACCGCATCACCAGGCTGCGATAGATATGGCGCGCGTGCTCTTAAAATATGATGAAAACCAAGTTTTGAGAGCATATGCTACACAATTAATCTCCGATCAGAAAAATGAGATCGAACAAATGAAAGACATTTTAAATAAAAGCCATGAAAACTAAGATTCAAATATTACTCTTCGCCCTATTGAGCTTTAGCGCTTACACCTATGCCCAGGAAAAATATGCACACGACCGTGTGTATACCGGCAACCAGGTTTCGAACACCGTGTCGGTTGTTGACCCATCCACCAATAAATTACTTGGGGAGATCAGGCTTGGCAACCCCTATCCAAACGTGCTGAGCCCATTGTACAGGGGGCAATCCTTAGTTCATGGGCTGGGCTACTCATCTAAACTCAAAATGCTGGTTGTGGTTTCGATCGGATCAAACTCGGTCACCTTAATTTCAACCGAAACCAATACAATTTTAAAGACGATTTATATCGGCCGTTCCCCGCATGAGGCCACATTTACGCCAGATAGCCGCCAAGTATGGATAAGCGTGCGGGGCGAGGCGTATATAAGCGTAATAGACCCTTTTTTGATGAAAGAAATACGCCGTATCCCCGTAGCCGATGGTCCCGGCATGGTAGTTTTTACAGTCGACGGTAAACTGGCGTACGTATGTTCCAGCTTTACCCCTGAGCTGGATATTATAAATACCGCAACTTATCAAATCATCAAGCGAATACCTGTTGTAAGCCCGTTTTCGCCCAATATTTTCAAAAGCCCGGATGGAAAATGGATAGCCATGACACATAAGGATGTTGGCAAAGTAACTGTGATAAACACTGCCAGACAGGAAGTGACCAAAGTCATCAATACCGGGCCGATTACCAATCATGTTACGTTTTGTTACATAAAAAATAAACTGACGATGCTGGTAACGGTCGGCGGCGAAAATAAAGTAAGGGTTTACGATGTGAACGACGACTTTAAACAGACGGACACCATAAAGGTGGGGGCGCTGCCACATGGGTTATGGCCATCAAAAGACGGTAAATTGATGTATGCAGGGCTTGAATATGGCGACGAGGTGCAGGGTATTAACCTGGAAACCATGACGGCTCTTCTGCCAGTCAAAATCGGGCAAAGTCCACAAGCGTTAATCTATGCCGACGATGCAGTCACAGGAGATAACAACATTTCAGGTCTGACCGCTTTAAACGACACGCTCGCTTCGCAGGCAATCACGCTGACAAACGCTACGCACCCAAAAGCCATCGGTAGGATTGACGTTCGGAGTATTGGCTTAACAGACCTTGTGGAGCAAATTTTTAACGGCCTTCAACCGAGCCATGCCTATACCCTTGCGCTTTCAAGTTCCGACAAAGCCCCTTACCATGCCGACTATGAGATAAATGCTTTCACCACAGATAATACAGGTAAATTTCTCGGCCAGTCGACTGGACTGATAAAAAGTAATGGGTCCGCTGAAATGACTCCATTTAAAAAGTTGGTCTTGATTGATAACGCGACAAATGAGGTTGAATTGCTGTCGCAGTAACAATCAAAGCCAGTACCGTCATGTGATAATAGCCATGGTGGT
>Ga0302309_10004175_pt1 | contig 10836 bp, 11 predicted proteins | sample III_Palsa_N1_1_FD_200453 | JGI IMG/M metagenome (GOLD analysis project Ga0302309, IMG submission 200453) | Peat permafrost microbial communities from Stordalen Mire near Abisko, Sweden - III_Palsa_N1_1 | ecosystem: Environmental > Terrestrial > Soil > Palsa > Peat permafrost | place: Sweden... | reverse complement strand
TTTTCCCGAACCGCGCCTGAAACTGATTGATCACCGCGCGCACATCGCTCGCCCACGGCCGGTCCGGCTGTCCGGTGAAAATCTCCGCCCACACCAGCTTCCTTGCGCCATTACGAGTATCAAACACCCGCAACACAGCCAGCGCCTGGTCCCCCGGCCCGACGACGACTCCGTCGTCACCCACGGCAACCACATCGACCAGCAGGTCTGCTTTCTGCTCCGGTCCGCTCACAACCTTGCCCAGATCGCCCACCAGCTTTCGCAGCTGCGTCTCGGTAAACTGGTCCCGCGGGTTGGGCGGCACCGACACCGTATGCGCGGCCGCCAACACCTGCCGAAAATCGCTCCACCGGCACGTGGAAACACCCTTCTGCATCGTGCACCCGGCAACATCCTGCCCCTGCGCCACATTTGTTCCGCACGCCCCACCCGCCAGCAGCAAAACGCCCACCCAAACCCGCATCATTTTCATCGTCGAGCCCGTCATCTCTACCTCACGGCGGCAAATTGCCTCTTCGATTTACGCCCCCAACATCCGAATTGTTTCAACCGCATCCTAAACTGAAGAGACATCATGCCGAACGCAACAGACAAGCCGCCCATCTACCTTCTCGACTCCATGGCCTTTATCTACCGCGCCTATCACGCCATGGCTCGCATGCGCCCCATGACCACGCGCACCGGTGTTCCTACCGCGGCCACTTACGTCTTCGTCAACATGATCAACAAGCTCCGCAAAGACTTCTCCCCGCTCTACCTCGCCGCAGTCTACGACGTAGGCGCTCCCGTCCATCGCAACGAGCAGGCCAAGGCCATGAAGGACGTCCAGAAGTTCAACATCAAAACCCAGGAGTTCGACACGGTCGTCTACGCCGGCTACAAAGCCAACCGCGCCGAAACCCCACCCGATCTCATCCAGCAGCAGCCTTACATCCGCCGCGCGCTCGAAGCCTTCAGGATTCCCATCCTCTACTACGAAGGCTATGAAGCCGACGACGTCATCGGCACGCTCTCCTGCCAGCTCTCCGCCCTCGGCCATCACGTCTACGTCGTCTCTCCCGACAAGGACATGATGCAGCTCGTCAACGAAGGCGTCAGCATCCTGAACCCCACCAAAGACAACCTCGTCCTCAACCCCGCAAAGGTCGAAGAAGTCCTCGGCGTCCCACCCGAACGCGTCATCGACGTTATGGCCCTCCGCGGCGACTCGGTCGACAACATCCCCGGCGCTCCCGGCATCGGCGACAAGGGCTCCGTCGAGCTTATCCAGACCTTCGGCACCGTCGAAGGCGCGCTCGACCACGCCGACGAAGTAAAGAAAAAAACCTACCGCGAATCCCTCCAGAACAACCGCGACAACATCCTGCTCAGCAAAGAGCTCGTCACCATCCACACCTCGGTCCCCATCCAGTTCTCCCTCGACGACATGCGCACCCAACCCGTCGACAACGCCGCCTGCCGCGCCCTCTTCACCGAGCTAGAATTCACCACCCTCCTCAAAGATTTAGCCCCCGACCTCGACGCCGCCCCAACCACCTACACCACCAACGCCACCGAGTCCGACCTCGCAAACCTCATAGCCGAAGCGCGTATCCCCGCCAGCTTGTCATCTCGACCGGAGCGCAGCGAAGTGGAGAGATCTGCTTCTGGTGATGCCACAAATCCTCGCGGCCTCGCCATCGCCCTCGCTGCCACCACCCAATCCATCTCCGAAGAAATCGCCGCCGATCCCGCAGACCCCAACACAAACCCCGACATAGACCTCGAACCCGAGCCCGAAGCCCCCACCACCATGTCCCTCTTCGGCGACCCACAGGGTTCAGAGCTCAGCCACCAGGGAGCAGCAAACTCATCGCCTTCTGGACCCTTGGCCCTGGACCCTGGACCCTCACCCTCCGACCCCGCCTGCACTCTCGGCCTGGCCGTCACTGCGACCCACGCCATCAGCCTCTCGCTTGACACCCCCGGCCTCCGCGAAGCCCTCGAAGACCCCACGCTCCCCAAACTCGTCCACGATCTAAAAGCCGTCCTCCGCGCGCTCCAGCCTCACAATGTCACCCTCCGCGGCCCCATCACCGACGTCATGCTGCAGAGTTATCTCCTCAATCCCACCCACGCCTCGCACACCCTCATCGACATCGCCGCCCGCAGCACCAGCCGTGCCCTCACCCACCAACCCACCAAAGAAAACCCCAACGACCCCAAACGCCTCCCCGAAGCCGCCACCGCCATCGCCCGCCTCGCCACAACCTTCACCGCACAACTCCTCGAATCCGAAACCCACACCGCCCCCATCATCCCTAAGGACGATCCCTCGCTAGGCGGCGCCATCACCCCCGAAATGCTCTTCGCGGACAAAGCACCCACCCACAAACCTGTCATCCTGAGCGGAGCGCAAAGCGCGGAGTCGAAGGACCTGCCGCCATCTCTGCCAGCCACTAAAGCCAAGGACATTTCAACTACAACCCTCGGCCCCGACAGCTCGCTCACCGACGTCTACACTCACCTCGACCTCCCTCTGGTCCCTGTCCTCCTCCGCATGGAGCAATCCGGCGTCCGCGTAGACAGCGATCTCCTCCGCGAACAATCCTCCCGCCTGGCCGTCCAGATCGACGACCTGGCCGAAAAGATCTACGCGGCCTCGGGTCACAAGTTCAACATCAACTCCCCCAAGCAGCTCGGCGACGTCCTCTTCAACAAGATGAATCTCCCTCAGCCCATCAAGTACGGCAAGGGCAAGACCATCTCCACCGCCATCGACATTCTCGAGGGCCTCGCCACCGAACACGAAGTCCCCGCGCTCGTCATCGAGCACCGCCAGCTTCAAAAACTCAAAGGCACCTACCTCGACGCGCTCCCGCAACTGGCCGACGCACAAGGCCGCATCCACACCACCTTCAACCAGGTAGGCACCGCCACTGGCCGTCTGTCCTCCACCAACCCCAACCTGCAAAACATCCCTATCCGCACCGCCGTAGGTCGCGAAATCCGCGCCGCCTTCATCGCCGCCCCCGGCAACAAGCTCATGTCCGCGGACTACTCACAGATCGAGCTCCGCCTTATGGCCCACTTCTCGCAAGACCCTCTGCTGCTCGACGCCTACCGCACTGGCAAAGATATCCACACCCTAACCGCCGCCGAGGTCTTCGAAGTCGACCCTGCCACCATGTCCAAGGAAACTCGCGCCCGCGCCAAGGCCGTCAACTTCGGCATCGTCTACGGCATCAGCCCGTTCGGTCTCGCCGCGCAGCTAGGCATCGACCAGAAGACCGCGAAGGCTTACATCGAAAAATACTTCGACCGCTACAAAGGCGTAGCCGCCTTCATCGAGCAGACGCTCGAAATCGTCCGCCGCGACCAATCCGTCCGCACAGCCTTCGGCCGCATCCGCCCCATCCCCGACATCCAATCCCGCAACCCCAACCAGCGCGGCTTCGCCGAACGCACCGCCGTCAACACTCCCCTGCAAGGCACCGCCGCCGACCTCATCAAGATCGCCATGCTCCGCATCGACGCCGAGATCACCCGCCGCAAACTGAAGTCGCTCATGACGCTCCAAGTCCACGACGAACTCCTCTTCGACGTACTCCCCGAAGAAGCCGAAGAGATGCAGCAACTTGTTAAGGCTGAGATGGAATCCGCTGCTACGTTCTCCATCCCCATCGTTGCCGATGTTGGCCTGGGCGATAACTGGCGGGATATCAAGTGAATGACTGATTTGCCTCGACCAGAAAAACAATTGTTGAAGCGGTCATGTGCAATACATACGCTGCGAGATGAGCTGGAACGGTGACAATTTCTGCACCCTGTCCATGTCCGCCGAGTTTATTGCGGCCTGTGGGAACCCCGCTCTTGAGCATGTTTGCGAGCGATGAAAAATGTGATTGCCAGAAAGCCGGAATCAGGCCATTGGCGAAACAAACATCAATAAGTTCGGATGCGGTCGGTGTCGGTTTATGGCTCCATCCTCGTTCTTTACAAATGCTTTTGAGGACACTTTCCATCGATTTCAGGCTCTCGTTGAGAGCCTCCTTGTAGCGCCCGGATCGGTAATGTTCATGTGCAGTGAGAAATTCATCCTGTGCGCCAGAGTATGCCGTTCCTTGGAGAAGTAGGAGTGCAGGCTTGACAACTTCTGCGTGAAGCATTTCGGAGTCGATCCGAACAATTTTTCCTTCCGCAAGTCGATAGCCTACCGAATGTTCGGCAAACCGCAGATTCAACTCTTCAAGTGCATTGTCGGCAACCGAATTAAAGTCGCGTACCATTCGATAGCCGAAATCTCTTGTTCCGACATCGACCACCCTGAAGCCAAGCTCTATGGCATCCAAGACCATCTCAACATCTGGTTCTTGAAGTATGAAATTTAGGAGTTCACTTTCGTAATCGCGACTCCTTGAAAGAAATCCGTTCTGACCTGCTAAGGTGAATTTTCCATATTCGCGACAGAGCGCCTCGACGATAGCTTCATAAGCTTCTGAGACTTTAGGGAAGTAGTCGCGTGTGTTCGTTCCTAGCGAGTCACGAAGGATATGGACTATTTGGACTCGCAACGCTGAAGACAACTGGTCATAGACGTAAACGTCACTTATCTCACCGCGGGAACGTTTCATCCGCTTCGAATAAAGATCAAGAATTCCCATAACCTCATACCTCTACGATTACTTGAGTATAGGTTCCCATCGCTACGCGGCCTGAAAATCCCTCATCGTAGGCAACGTCTTAATCGCCTGTCCCACCTTCTTCTCCGCGACCCTCAACTCATACATACTCTGCAAATTCAACCAGAACTGCGCACTCATCCCAAAGAAGTGCCCCAGCCGCAGCGCGGTATCGCCCGTAATCGACCGTCGTCCATTCAATATCTGCGTCACGCGATTGGTCGGCACACGAATCTGCCGCGCAAACTCCGCCGCACTCACACCCATCTCCTTCAATTCCTCCGCCAGATGCTCTCCCGGATGTATCGCGTCCATCGCTCTCCCCTCAGTGATAATCCACTATCTCCACATTCGATGGCCCCTTGGCACCCTGCGGCCACTCAAAGCAAATCCGCCATTGATCGTTGATCCGAATACTGTACTGACCCTTTCGGTCGCCCTTCAACGCCTCAAACCGATTGCCCGGCAACGCTGCAAGATCCTGCAGCGAAGTAGCAGTTTGCATCCTGTCCATCTTCAGCCGCGCTGCCCGCTCGAAACCCGAAAAGGCCCTGACCGTCTTGCCATCAACAAACTCGCTGGTTCGCTTGTCGCGGCAACTTACGATCATGAAGTCACTTTAGTTGGCTGTACGCAGTACGTCAAGCGTATTGCAAGAGTGTCCTACCGCCGGATACCTCATTCAAGCGAGTTCTTTGAACATATGCAATCAACGCGGGTGGCCCATTCATGCGCGCATTTTGCGCATGAGTGGGGTCAACCACAGACGCTGGCGTATCGTAAGAACGAGGTTCGGACACAATGAGCAGCAATGTCAGCAATCCCCCTGACTTCTTTACCCTCGCGGTCGGTCCACAAGGCAGGTTTGTCGTCCGGATGGAATGACCAGACTGTTCTTAGCATCCACGAAAAGCAATGGCAGGCCCGCGCGGAAGCCAGACGCCTCAACCTCGAAGGCCACGCCGCCGTTCCGGTAGAGCTGCCTGAGACGTTACTCTACGGCGCAGCCATACGAGCCAAGATAGACGGCGTCTTTGTCGCGGATTGGATCAGCTCCGCCGTAGAAGAGCGCATCCGCAACGACGAACTCAGCGACCGGATTTTCCGCCGTCGCAAGGCGCAAGCCCAAAAGCCCTCAACGAGATGCTTGACCTCATGCGCGATATTCCTGGCAACAACCCACCCGATTCCGGCGACGAACTCGAACCCTAACCACCCATCCCAGCCCGGGGCAGCGCCTGAGTTTCAGGCTTGACGCAGTTTCGTTTATAAACGAAAATAGCCCATGTGTACAAAATCCGTTTCTACATCACCGCGACCGGTAAAAGAATCTTCGCGGAATGGCAGAGCGGATTGCGCGATGCCAAGGTAAAAGCCGCCATCATCCGCAGATTGAACCGCGTTGAGCAGGGCAACTTCGGCGACCACAAGTACCTCAAAGATGGCGTCTCCGAGTTGAGAATCGCTATCGGCCCAGGCTATCGCGCCTATTATGCCGTCGCAGGCCAGGAGATTGTTCTACTCCTCTGCGGCGGTGACAAGCGAACTCAAACCGCAGACATAGATCGTGCCTGCACCTACTGGAAAGACTGGCAGAATCGAGGGAAGGACATTAACGATGAAATCTGAAAAGCAACATCCAAGAGACCGCAGCTACGACGAGGCAGTCGTTGAAGTCTTCCAGGCTGACCCAGCTGTAGCCGTCGAGCTCCTCAACGACATCCTCGCCGACGGCGACCAAGCCGAGCTTCTCATCGCCCTCCGCCAGATGACCAAAGCCTTCGGTGGCGTCACCGCCATCGCCGAGAAAGCGAACCTCAACCAAACCCAGCTCTACCGCACGCTATCGGAAAACGGCAACCCCGCCCTCACCAGCCTCGCCGCAATCCTGAAGGCGATGGGACTCCGCCTCGCAGTGCAGCCAATCAAGGCCAAGTCTCAGAGAACAAGAGCCACCAAAAAGGCGGCGTAAAAACTCAGGCCCTATCCCCGGGTGCCGGGTGCCCCACATCTCGCTTCTGAGATGTGGGTTTTTGCGCTTCCCCAAAATCCTGTCAACCCCCCAGCAACCCGCGCAACCACTCAAACCCCCGTCAATACAGGCGATTTCCATCCAAGAAACATTGCACATTCTCCGTCCCAAATCCTTACAATAGAAGTAGACCCGAAAACATCCTCAGCCCGGCCGCCCGCCGGGCTTCGCATTTAACCCAAAGGCCTCAGCCCCGGACTTCCATAAGTCCAGCCCTAAGCCTTTTCCCATCGAGACTTTACGCCAAAAAGTACGGAAGTATGTACTTTACGCAAGGCCCTGATTCCAAAGGTCGTGATTCGGAGCTTCGCCTTAATACCGCTTTTTTTTCTCACCCTTCTTTACTCATCCGGACTCCTTAGTCTTGCGCAGATGTCTAAAGAGGGTTATAAATGAGTGTGACCTTAGATAAGTACATTGCCGCGCAGCAGTCGTATCTGGAGCTCCTCCAGCAAGCTCAGCAGTGTGTAGAACTGTTTACGAGCGCGAGTGTCAACGTTCCCGATCCTCTACGGGCATTTCTTAATAATACCTCCCTCCCCATCGCAACGCGTGCACCAAAACCCAAGAAGGAACCTGCAAGCATCATCCCCCCTACCCGTCCGCGACAGTACGCTGTGCCCCCTGGTGGAAAGGTGGATTGGATATCAGTGGCTCTTGAAGATGCGACGATCTCCACGCTGGTGTTAGCGTTCTTGGCTGATAGCCAGTATTTGAGCGCTAGCGGTATTGTGTCGAAGATTAGGGCTATTCACCCGGATACCGTAGCGAACTCCGTATTCAATGCGATCAATCGGCTTGTAGCTGAATCCAAGATCACTGTTGCTGATGCCGACTACATCATCGCCAGTAAGGATATCGCCCCGATCATCGAAGATGGCTATCTTTGGGGTGATTCAGATCTTTTCTATGCAGCAGATGTCACCAGCTATCGGCGAGAAGTGATGCTTGCTCTTATTGAAAAAAACCCTGGCATCGTGTTAATGGACATTGTCCGCACTCTGGAAAACCTGCCGTGGTTCCCGAAACGCTTTAACAAGGATTCTGCTAAGACCGATCTTGAAGCGCTGAGAACGCGCGGAGCAATTCTTCGTCGTCCGGAGACCAAAGGCTGGGAAGCAAAGGAAAAGGAGGCCCCCGAAGAGACCTCCTAATCGTTCACTTACATGGCCGGAGAACCTTACTCCTTGATAGACAGGGACACCAGTTTGCACCTGGTGGGTAACGAGGGGCAGACCCTCGCTCCGGCCTCTACATCTACGACAGTGCGGGCGTGGCGAAATTGGTAAACGCGTCAGCCTTGGGAGCTGATGGGCACCTCTAGTCAAGGATTCCTGCCCATGCGAGTTCGACCCTCGTCGCCCGCACCACACACTACAAATAATCTCTCATGTCAACATAAATTGCAAGCATTATTTTTTACTTGACGCAACAGTTGCGTTAGGTATAAAGTTATTTTTATGAAGAAATCACGGCACAACCTCTCCAAGTCCTCCATCGTCGCAGAGATTCCAGCGGCCTGTTCTGACGAGCTGGCAGCGGTCGAATTCTTCGAGTTCCAGCGTTGGGGCGATACGCCGTGCTGTGTGAAATGTGGGTCTGTGTCCGTCTATAAGATGAAGGATGCCAACACTGGGGAGCGCAGCCAGCGTTACCTCTGGCGCTGCCGGGACTGCAAAGAGCAATACACTGTCCGCATTGGCACCGTTTACGAAGAGAGCCGCTTGCCGATGCGTCATTGGGCTTACGCGTTCTGGCGCGCTTGTACATCGAAGAAGGGCGTTAGCGCATTGGAGATTCAACGCCACTGCCAGATCAGCTACAAGTCTGCCCTGTTCCTTATGAATCGTATCCGCTTTGCGATGGCTCCAGACCTTGAAACCGCAGAACCATTGAAGGGTATCGTGGAAGTTGACGAAACCTACGTTGGCGGCAAGCCGCGCCCGTTCTCTGGTAAAGGGGACGGACGCAAAACTAAGGCACAGCGGAAGACTGCTGTATTCGCTGCTGTAGAGCGTGGGGGTCAGATTCGACGGCAAGTGGTTGCAGACGTTACGGGGAAGACCTTGAAGGCTGCGATTCGCCAGTGCGCTGACCCGCGCTCCTACATCTTCTCCGATGAACATGCTGGATATCAGGGCATCGGAAGCGAGTTTATGGGCGGTCACTTCTCTGTGACACACAGCCGCAAGGAATACGCTCGCGGCCCCATCAATACCAACACCGCCGAAAGCAGCTTTGCCCTCGTCAAGCGCGGTATCATCGGTACGTACCACAACGTTAGCAAGGAATACTTGCATCGCTACTTATGGCAGTTTGACTTCGTATGGAACACACGCAAACTAAATGATGGGGAGCGGACAGTCCAAGCGATCAAGTCAGCGGAAGGAAAGCGGCTCATGTACAGCGGCGCAGTAGCCCATGCCTAAGACACCCGTAAAACGCGGCCCTAAACCGGACACGTTAAAGCTCACTGGCGATTGGAAGAAAGCTGTCAAGAAGTCCCTGGCGAAGAAGAAACCTGCGGCCGGATGGCCCAAAGACAAAGCTCCCTGATTAGGGAGCTTCTTGGTATAAGATCGTTGAACTCGCCTGCCAGCGAGATTGATTGCGTCGGGAAACGCCTGCCATAGCGTAGCGCGGGAGTGTGCCTGATGCAAGTTTTGAATTATTTCCCCATACCCGTTACTCCACTTTATCCCTTGGAAAGGGAAACAGAAATGGCCACGCAACCTGAGCGTATTGCAGCGCTTGAAACGAGTGTAAGTTTTATCAAGGGAGTCGTTTATGTTCTTGTGCCACTTCTCGTCGGGTGGGCAGCTTACATTACTATCAACGTAGTCGCCATGAAGCAGTCTCTTGCCGATGGTGGCAACGCAAAGATCGTCGCTGAACTTAAAGCCCCGAAATCTCCTGCGCAATTGCAAGCCAATCTAAGCAGTGTTATTGCACAGGTACAGACGGCGCAGGCCAGCGGTAAGAAACCGGACACGGAAAAGGTTCTCAAGCTCTCGAACGCGGTCAATGGGGTTCTAGATAAAAACGCCACAATACCAGAAGCATGGCAGGCCACGAGCGCTCTAATCGGTTACCGGTCCCAAACGACCACCGACGAAAGCAAAGAGTGTTCAGACCCCTCCGGAACCTCTGTTATGGCCCCCCTAATTGGGCATTCAACATACACCCTCACTTACGCAAATTGCACTTACACAATGGATAGCCCTGCTGGAATCTATGTAGCCGAAAACTTTGTCAAGACCAATGGTGCAGATCGAATACTCGAATTTGACCATGTAAGGGTTGTCTATCGGGGAGGTTCCGTGCCTCCGTTGGGCAAGGTGATATTCCACGACTGCTCATTTGACTTGCAGTTATATGTTCCACCGCCGAGCCTGATTCAAAAAATGGCAAGAACGCTATTGGCATCCTCGAATATCGACGATGTCAATGTGGCGCTTATTTCATAGCCAAATGCAAGCGACCCGCGACATTCCGCCTTGCGTAAAGTACATACTTCCGAAAAAGTACCCGGGGGGAGGCCCCACCGATGCCAACAACCCGCATCCGTACTACCATGATCGCCATGCGCCCGCCCCACCTCCTCCTCGCTCTAGCCCTCCTAACCACCCCCGCCATCGCCCAGCACCCCACGCTCCTCTGGCCCAACGGCAACCCCGAGCCCACCCACCTCACCGGCCCCGAATTCGATCCCACCACCGACAAAGACCGCATGGTCTCCGGCAAAACCGCCGTCCGCATCACCAACGTTACCCATCCCACGCTTACGGTTTACTCGCCCGACCCCGCAAAAGACACCCATGCCGCCGCCCTCGTCTTTCCCGGCGGTTCCTACATCCGCCTCTCCTGGAGCGTCGAAGGCACCGAAGTCTGCGACTGGCTTAACTCGCTCGGCATGACCTGCATACTTGTCAAATACCGAGTCCCTGAAGACGCCCACTACCCCGCCAACACCGAAGACCTCGAAGACGCCCAGCAAGCCATGCGCCTCACCCGCACTACGCGGCCGAGTGGCACATCGACCCCGCCCACATCGGCGTCATCGGCTTCTCCGCGGGAGCCCACCTCGCCGTCGTCCTCAGCACTCATCCCGGCTTCCAGGGCGCAAACGTCCCACCCTCAACG
>Ga0302309_10004171_pt1 | contig 10842 bp, 10 predicted proteins | sample III_Palsa_N1_1_FD_200453 | JGI IMG/M metagenome (GOLD analysis project Ga0302309, IMG submission 200453) | Peat permafrost microbial communities from Stordalen Mire near Abisko, Sweden - III_Palsa_N1_1 | ecosystem: Environmental > Terrestrial > Soil > Palsa > Peat permafrost | place: Sweden... | reverse complement strand
TCCAACAGGACATACGTAAAATTATTGTTGTTGATCCAACGCTGAAAGAAGGGCTTGGCGGCGTAAACGGAAACGGGGGTAACGAGGTCGAAATCAAGATGCGAGTTAGCCGGGACATCTTTGGCGACACCGGTGACCTTTAATTGCCGGTCCTTGTCTATTTGTACGATCCTACCCATGGGGTCTTCATCGCCGAAATATTTTTTAGCCGTCGTTTCGGTCATGACGACGCTATTGACATCCTGCAAGGCTGTAGCGGGGTTGCCTTTGATCAAGGGGAAGGAGAAAAGGCGGAAGAAATTGCTGTCGGCGAAATAGATCTTCTTTTCGTTGAATGAACGGTTGTTATACGTGATGAGGTTGGTGGAAGGCATGACGCGTACGGCCATTTTGATCTCTCCTCTGAAGTCATTCAGGAGTGCGGGCGCATAGGGGCCTGAGAGGTAGGGGGCGGAGGCCTTCGAGGGATCATAGCTGCGCATTACGCGGTAGATGTGACTGCCGTTAGCGTGGAAGTTATCGACGCTGAATTCGTTCATCACGAAAAGGAAGATCATGAGACAAACGGTGATGCCGGTTGTCAGGCCGAAGATGTTGATGAAGGAGAATACCTTGTTTTTCGTGAGATTTTTCCAGGCAATTTTGAAATAGTTCTTGAGCATAGGTGCGATTCTTTAAGCGTTAGGTGATTGGCGTCGGCTAAAGGCGACAAAATAAAGGCCGGTTTTGTAAATAAATGGTTGCCAGATTATTGCGTTCGGTGAGACAGGCGAACTGTTCATTATCGAACACCGGGTGTTACGGAGGCGGACGGGGGGATGTTTCTGGTCTGCAGGGTGATAAAGTGAGTTGTTTGTCTCATTTTTGTTCATTATATTTGATTGTTCATTTTAAATGAACGTATGATTATATTGATCAAGAAATGAAAAACGAACGAAATATACTTGAAGAAGCGATTATTAAGCTACGCGAATATTCTGGCCTATCAATAAAAACAGGCAAGGGGAAATCCGAAGGAGACGTCTATATAACTATAAGCGAAAGAACATTTGTCGTAGAGGTTAAAACAGCCATTTCTGCAGGCAATAAGGCTTTGATTTTTTCTTTGCTCAATCGGAAAGCCATCGAAAGTAAATTGCCGGCTATTCTTGTTGCACAATATATACCGTCTGACATCGCGAAAGAATATGCTACCCATGGGATCAATTACCTCGATATTGCAGGTAATTGCAGCATACGATCTGAAGATTTGGTCATTCAAATTGATGGTAAAAAGAGAGAAAAGATTGCAAAGACCAACCAGGCAAGGGCTTTTCAGGAGGCAGGGATCAGAACAATATTCCACTTGCTTGCCGATCCTAAGAACGCGCAGCTGTCTTACCGTGAATTGGCTAAACTGGCAGATGTGTCACTGGGATCTGTGGGTCATGTCATGCAGGAACTAACCGAACTTGATTTCGTTCTGGCTACAGATAAAGGGAAATTTCTAAAAAATATGCCATTGCTCCTGGAGCGATGGTTGATTGCGTATCATGACGTTTTAAGACCTAGATTGTTATTGAAGAGGATGCGCTTTACAAAACCCGAGCAGTACAACAATTGGGATAATCTTCCTATTCAGGATGCTGATGATGTTGTATTGTGGGGTGGCGAACCTGCTGCTTCTTTATTGACCAATTATCTTTATCCTGAAAAATTTGCAATTTATACAAATGGATCATGGAAAGATCTGATAACCGATTTGAAATTAGTGCCAGAGGATAACGGCAACATAGAAATACTCAAAATATTTTGGATAGAAGAAGTTAAATTTAGAGGTAAATATATCGTGCCACCCCTCCTGATTTACGCAGATTTAATGGGTAGTCGTATCGGGAGAAATATAGAAACGGCAAAAATGATTTTTGACGATGAGTTATCATATCTCCAGTGATCGGTTTGATGATCCCAGTTTAACTGAACTTTTGAGAACATTGACCCGATATTTTCAATCGATTGGTATTGATTTTTACGTCATAGGAGCGGCGGCAAGAGATATTGTGTTAGGTGGAATCCATGATCGAAAGACAGGCAGGAGGACAATGGACCTGGACATAGCTATCATGGTTGCCGACTGGGAAACGTTTGAACAGATAGCTGCGGGATTATGTGGTATGTCTGAGTTTAGAAGGTCAGATAGGCAAAAGCAGCGTTTTCACTTTAAAGAGAGATTAGTTCTGGATATTCTTCCCTTTGGGGAAATAGCCGAATCAGATAAGAATATATATTGGCCACCGAACGGAACTCAAGCGATGTCTGTATCCGGATTCACAGAAATGGCAAGAGAAGCTCTTTCTGTGGAAATAGCCGGTCAGTTTACAATATTAGTTGCCTCTGTTCCCGGAATTTTTATTTTGAAAATATTTGCGTGGCGGGACAGGTGCAGACAGACAAAAAAAGATGCAGAAGATATTGCCCTGTTTATAGATGAATATTTTGAGATTAATTTAGATAGGACTATTGGTGAAGATCGTGATATTTATGCGTCAGAAAATTTCAGCACTTTCATCGCAGGGGGGATATTAATGGGCAGGGATTGCAAAATGATGCTGAGAGATAATGTTCAATTGCTAAGTGAGTTTGCGAAAATAATTGAGAGCGAAATTGTCAAGGAGGAGGGTAGTTTATTAATCAATCAGATTCTGGAGGCGCATCTATCGAAGAAGTATGAAGAGGTCTATGATGCGTTGGCAAAGATGCTGGAGGAACTAAAAAAATAAACGGCTGTAAGTCAGCGTTCGGACGAGTTCTTAGGCCGGGTATTCAGCCTTATGAACAACCGGGGAATGCGGACGGCCGTTTTGGCGATTAGTTTGATGCCTGACCAGCTGAATTTGGCCGCGAGGAGGAGGAGCCTGTTGGCGGTGGGAATGGGGTCTTTGGGATGGGGTCCGGGGCGATTTTCTGCAGGTATGGGGCTTTGGGGGTTCGGCATAAATAATGCTGGTTATACCCGTAATTAATCAAAAGTCATACCATGCATATTTCAAAAAGAGTGGAGAACCTTGCGTTGAAGATCATTGCCGGGGCGGGTAGTAATATGGCGCTGATTTGTAGTTTTTTTGTTGTGGGGCTTTGGGCTGTGAGCGGAGTTTTCTTTCATTTTTCTGAGAAATGGGCTACTATGATTCAAACGCTTTCCAGTGTGATTACCATTCTCATGGTTTTCCTCATTCAGAAAACGCAGAATAAGGATTCGTTGGCGATCCAGCTGAAGTTGAATGAGCTGGTGGCGGCCCATGGATCGGCGAGCAACCGGCTGGTGAATGTGGAGGGGATGACCGAGGAGGAGTTGAAGGTCATTCAGAAATATTATACCCGGCTGAGTGAATTTGCGAAGAAGCAGGATACGCTGACGGAGTCCCATTCGATCGATGAGTTGCATAACGAGCATGCGATCAGGAAGGAGATGGAGCAGGAGTTGAAGGAGTTGGAGTAAGGAAGGGCCAGATGTAGTAAAGAGATAGTCGCATCGGGGCATGATGTAGTATTGATGTAGAAGGAAACAGATGAAAACGACTACGCCGCGTTAGTTTTGCTGCATGCAAAAACTATCTACGATTCTGTCCATCATCGTTTTGTTTAATGTTTCCATTGTTTCCGCGCAAACATCACCTTCGGGTGTGGAAGTTCCCGATTGGGCGTTACCCGGATCAGCCACTCACAAGCAGGTGCCCCCTCCGGCCGATTTTCACCGGCCGGCCCGGACGGATAACCAGAAAATCGGCATTTTCCGGGGCCAGACCGACGTAGGGTCGGCGCTGGTGGCGGGTTCGTCCAGCTATGATGCGGCTACGGGCCAGTATACTATTATCTCTGCCGGATATAACATATGGTATCAGCGGGATGAGTTCAGGTATCTGTGGAAGAAGATGTCCGGCGATGTGTCGCTGGCTGCCGATGTAGCCTTTCCCGATCCGGCCGGCTATAATGACCGGAAGGCCGTGCTGGTTATCCGGCAGAGTCTTGACGACGATTCCAAGGAGATGGTGGTGGCATTACATGGTGCTGGCCTGATGCACCTGGCCTGGCGGCCTATTGCGGGTTCGATGATGAAGGAGGAACGGGTTAACCACCGGAAAGATCACTCCACGGACAGTTTAAATGCAGGCCTTGCGAAACGGATCGGAATCCAAAAGCAAGGGGATTCCTTCACGGTATGGATATCGATGCATGGCGAGCCTATGCATCAGGTGGGGGATCCTGTTCAACTTCATATTGAGGGACCTTTTTATGCAGGAATAGGTTTTTGCTCGCATTTGCCGGCGAAGACCGACACGACGGTGCTGTCGCATGTGGTGTTGGAGAATGCGGCGGGGAAGGTGAAATAGGGCGTGGACCGCGGGCGGGCCGGGTGAGGATTGGCAGAGCGGGTGCAGACGGGGGCGCGGGCTACCAGGTTGCCAAGCCTAATAACTTTTCTCCTAAAGGAGATAATTGGGCGATGGGGTTCTGGTGTTCCCTTTTCTGTGGATCACCGGGAAAAGCATAGCCTTCCATTGCATCCCTGCTTTGCCAACTATTGATCCGCCATTGTCTGAGCTGTTGATTTTCTTCCTCGGCGGGCATCATGGAGATATACTGGGCGATGCGGACTTTGTTGCCGCTGTTATTGGGGCGGATGCCATGGGGCTGGAGGCTATTGAATATCAGAAGATCTCCGGCTGTCATTTTCACTTTGACCTTTTCAAAGCCTGTAGGGTCCGGTTTAAAATGATCGCGATCGGCGGGTTGGGTTAGTTTCCAACTATCATAGGTGCGGAAAAGTTCGGGTATGCACTGAAAGCCGCCCATGTCTTCGTCGGTCTGGTCTGCCAGTGCCAACACTCCCTGTACATTCTGAGGTTTTGTCTCCGGATCGTAATCCCAGTGTATGAATCCCTTGTACTCAAATCCAGGTCGTATAGGGAAATTCAAATTGGCCCTGTCGATCGTGACCCAGAGCTTTTCGGTCCCCCAGATATCGGCAAATGCCTGATGGATACGGGGAGATTGCCTGTTGTCCCACATATACTGATGATTGTAGATCTCCACCATGCCTGTGTTGTTCAGCTCTTTCATCTGCATTTCGGTATTGGGCCTCCTGTACCAGGTTGATACGTCTTCCGGGTCTTTGTCTTCGTACTGCCACAGGTAATCGGCGAGCCTTTTGGCCTGTGACGCGGGGACTGCATTTTTTATGATCACATAGCCATTGGTGATCCAGAAATCCCAGTCTTCATCACTTAATACGCGTAGCGGCTGGCCGTCGCTACGGTCATTCAGTCTCTGCTGACTGGATTTGGCGGTCGAAGGATTGCCCGGTATATCCTTATGGGCGTTCATGGTGGCTGTTTGCATGATTTGCTGTTTTATCGAACAAAGCTAAGGTGCCTGTAAAGGTTGCCTGTATCATCCATTGACCACTATTTGCTGTGTATTGACATTTTTGGTAAATTCAGGCTTACAATCAGGATAATGGAGCATGGTAAAATACAATTGGAAAGCATTCCGTTTGAGCCAGGCAAATCGTTCAGGATTTTTTCGCCCCGGCTGCGAAATACTTTCCTGTGGCATTATCACCCTGAGTTCGAATTAGTTTATGTGGAAGCTGATGCGGGGATCCGGCATGTCGGAACGCATATTTCCACTTACACCCAAAATGACCTGGTTTTTATCGGCGGTAACCTGCCGCACTTGAATTTCGATTACCGGTTAAGGAGTGATTACCACCAGATCGTTGTTCAGTTGAGATGTGATTTTATGGGGACGGCGTTGGGCTTGGCTCCTGAGTTATCGGATATTGCTGCTTTATTCAAGGATGCGGCATATGGGATAGCTTTTGATGGTGACACGAAGCTGGCTGTGGCGGGGTCAGCCGAAAGGACGATATTGAATCATGACCTGGAGAGCCGAAATTTTATCCTGAAAGATAAGATCAGGATGGGTGCGGTATATGAATATATCGATGCTCACTATCATAGTAATCCTGACGTCAATGTCGTCGCGAGGAAAGTAAATCTCACCACACCTGCCTTCTGCCGATATTTCAAGCGGCAGACCAACATGACGTTCACTGATTTTTTGAATCAATACAGGATCGAGAGGGCCAAAAATCTGCTGATGCAGGGGGACAATGTCAGTGAAACCTGTTATGCCATCGGCCTGGATAGTTTATCTTATTTCAATAAATTATTTAAAGCGCTAACGGGGGAGAACCCATCGGACTTCAGGAAGAGGATTGAGGGCGGCGATGGGAAGTGAGCGTTATTGAAACGTCGCAATTCCTTCGATCTTCCGGTACGGATGGGTAAAGAAATCATAGATCAAGGTATTGAATTGATCCTTTTTGAATATCGGCACCGAATGGCCTGAGTTGGGCACGATCCACAGATAGGATTGTGGGATATTCTGTGCAATGAGGACGGTATGGAGGACCGGGATGGCGTCGTGGTCACCGCCGATGACGAGCGTGGGGCAGGTGATGTGATGCAGCTGGTCCAGGGTAATATGAGGTTGATAGAGGTCCAGGTCCGAGATCTGGAGTTGTCTTTTGACCTCGGGTGTCGACGGCTGTTTGTGGAGGGCGACATTTCCCCGTTGAATCAAATTCCATACAAACGGTGTGAGGCCGGTGGTATCGGGCCATAGATTGGCGCCGGTGAAGGCCATCTTTTTCACCTTGTCGGGATGGCGGATGGCGAGGAGAAGTGCATCGATGCCGCCGTCGCTCCACCCAATGACGTAGCAACTGTCGAGGTGGAGGGTATCGAGCAAGGCGTTGAAGTCGTCGACGATCTGTTCGAAGGTCAGGGAATCCAATAGGTTTTTTGATTTGCCGTGTGCCCGGGTGTCGATGGCGATGACTTTATAATCTTTGGAAAAGTAAGGTATCTGGTTGCTCATGTTGCTGATGGAACCTCCGTTACCGTGTAAGAGCAGCAAAGGCAGACCCTGGCCATAGGTTTCGTAATACAATTTGACTCCGCGGGTCTCGAGGTAATGGCCTGCCGCGGGATTATTGCCGTAAGGGACCTGTGCTGCAGAAGGTTGGGTCAAAAGGGCGAATAAGCCAAGAAGTGCGGGTAGAAGGATGGGAATGCGTTTCATTGATCAGATGGAGTTTAATTAAATGTACTGATTTTTGGGTAGAACCGGGATATCCTGATTTGACGGGTACAAAAGTGATCAGGGGGTGTTCATGATCAGGTGGAGGCATGATGGCGGTCATATATTATGGCAATTTTCCTGGCGACTTTTGTAGTCTAAAACTGAGTAATATGTCAACTACAACTTCCCATGGACTAGTGCGTCCCTTGTACAGGCCTGCGGTCAGCCATCCATCTCTCATTGAGCGGTTCTTCGATTGGGCCGAAAACCAAGATGTGGACCACCATATCGGGTGGGTAGGGTTTTCCATCACGGTGATGACCGCCTTCTTCTTTCCTATCACGATGTTTTCGATCCTGTTGAATGGCGCATCGTTCGGCTTAATCGTTGCCGCGATGGTGCCTTTGGTGTCGGTGTTTGTGACTAACCTTGCGGCCTTGCCGACCAAATATACCATTCCCTTTCTCTTCGTCGGAGTACTGGCCGAATTGGCTATCATCGTTCTCAGCTTTTTCGTGAGATAAGAGGGTTGGCCCAAATTGGGAACCCTGTCCCGAAAAAAGGCTAAAGAGTATACTAATTTTTTTAATATATATTGGTAATCAACGCAGTTGATGATTAGTACGGCGTTTGCAAGATAGGAGCTGACTAAGCCAATATTTATGAAAAAGTCATTTAAAAAAGCCCTTTTACTTGCAGCGATAGCCTGGATAAGTGTACCGGCACTGAAAGCCCAAAGTTATTATCCCGGGGGTATGGGCAACGGCAACCTCCTGGTTTGGGTAAACGCCAATAAGAGCAGCTCCATTACGCAAAATGGCTCCCATCAGGTGAGCCAGTGGTCCGACCTGAGCGGCAATGGCTATAATTTCACCCAGGGCACTACTTCAGAGGAACCCGTTTACGGAGCGGCGGCAAGTCCTTCGGGCAGGTCTGCCCTGACCTTTACTGCCACCAGCACGCAATTCCTGAGCACACCCAGCCTGCCGGCATCTATTTCCTTTACAGCCGGCGTCAGCGCCTTTGCGGTCGCGAGCTATAATGCCCCAACAGGGTCAGGCTGGCAGCGGATCTTCGACTTCGGTAACGGATCGGCCAACAATAATTTCATGATGGGGCGTAATGGAAATACTGCTGAAAGTTATTATGAAGGTTGGAATGGCACCAGCGGCGATCAGACCTGGACCACCGCCTCAACCATCGTCAATGGATCCGAGAACGTATATGAGGCTGTCCAGCAGGGGGGCACTGCGGCGACACTGACCAATGTAGCGCATTACCTTGCAGGTACAGCCCAGGCAGCCTCCGGGCAGGCCGGATCGAGCGAGACGTATTTACCCACGTCCATTGCCAGGACTTCAAATTACATCGGGCGGAGCAATTGGGCCGCCGATAACTATTTTTCCGGCACGATGTCCGAAATCCTGGTTTATAATACCGCCTTCAATACCACGCAGCGCGTGATCCTGGAAAATTATGAGTCGGCGGAATGGAACCAGACCGTCAGTGTCAGCAAGTATACGCCGCCTACTACCACTACCTATGGGACCAACCTGATAGGTATCGGATATACGAGCGGGACAGATAATTTCCTGGCCGATTTGGCGGGCTCTACCGATGGGCTGGGTTTCAGCAGCGGCAGCGGCGCCACCGATTTTCTGAATACCGCAGGCTACCTGATGGCGGCACACAACGCCCAGACCAATACGGTCATCACCAACGCGACTATTCCCGGCATCACCAGCGCCAGCCCGATTAGCCGCTGGAACCGCAGCTGGGACGTACAAATGACGGGCGGAAATACTGCGGGAGCCGTCACGCTGAACTTAAATTTTTCAGATTATAACGGGACCACGCCGTCGGCTGTCAATACCTACTCGCTGTTGTACAATGCTACGGACGGTACTTTTGCTACCGGCACCAACAAGCTGGTGGCCGCCACCTCGACCACCCTATCCGGCAATATAGTGTCCTTCAAGCTGACGGCATCCAAACTGGCCAACGGCTATTATACCATCGTTTACAGTGCCACGACCCTTCCGCTAGAGCTGACTGCCTTTACCGCTGTCGCGCAGGGCAGCAGCAGCCTGTTGGAATGGAATGCCCAGGAAGAAACCGGCCTTAGTCACTTCGAGATCGAAAGATCGAGTGACGGCGCGCAATTTTCAACGATCGGATCGGTCGCTGCTGCAGCCTACACTACGGTCCCCGGACAGTATACCTTTTCGGACCTCCAGCCGCTGAAGGGGCTGAACTATTACCGGCTGGCTATGGTGGACGAGGATGGTACCGTTGCCTATTCCGGCATCCGTACGGTGAATTTCGGCGGCAGTTCCGATGTCACCGTCAGTGTGTACCCCAACCCAGCCACCGACCTTCTTAACCTGGCCCTTACCCATGTTGACGGCACGGTCAATATCAGGCTGTTCAATAGCATTGGAGGGATAGTGCGGATGATGACGACGACATCGGCCAGCGTACAGGTGCCTGTCAGTGATCTTGCTAAGGGCGTCTATATAATCGAGATCACCGGGACTAATTTCAGAAATGCCGTGGAGTTCCTGAAGAACTAGGGGGAGAGGTTAGAGGAGGAGGGATTTGCTCCATTCAAGATTGGAGTCGGAGAGGTAGGACAAGAGGGGGAAGGCGACGCCCAGGAGACCGTCGAGCAATTCGTGTTCTTTTCCGCAATAGAGGCTGCTGTCGAGGTCTTTGTCGAGATGGATGACCGTCTGTTCGGTCCAGTAGTCGCAGGCCAGTTTGTAGGAGGGCAGGGGCCTTTCGAGGTAGATGCTGCGGTAAAACTGGGCGAGGCCCGAGGTGCCGTGACAGAAGCTGGAGTCCTGTACCAGGGTTGATACAGCATCTTTGCGCATGATGGACTGGGTGCCGATGAGGTCGGCGAGCTGGATCAGTTCGGGGAAGTTAAAAGCCTTGCCGGCCCGATAAAAAAGAAGGACATGGTTGAGGTCGCCATAGCACCAACCCAACCGGTTCGACCCGGATATTTCGGCCGCGTCCTGGCGGAAGAAATTGGGAAAAAAAGAATATTCATCGCGGGAGAAATCGATATCCATTTTATATTTCCGGATGAAGCGGATCCCTTCCAGTACGACTTTGCGGATGAGGGGCTTATGAGAGGACCTTTCATAGGTATTCAGCATGACGAGGAGTATGCCGCTGAGGCCGTGAGAGAGGCCGAAGTTGATATAGTCTTCCGCGCCTGTGCGCAGGAGGTAGTTACGGAACCAGTACCCGGCATCTTCCCGGACGGCCCGGTTGCATACGGCGAGGATCAGGTTGTCGAGATAATCATTGATACGCGGAGTAGGGTTTCTTGCCGAAAAATAATGGATAGCGCCGATGGCTCCGTACAGGTAGTCGATGAAATCTTCCTTCACCTGTTGCATGGCCATATTGAAAATATACTGATCGAGATCGGCAAACTCACGGTCGATGTCAAAATTGACGAAGCCCGCCTGGAGGAGGAAATTCATGACATAGCCCAGGCCCGAGCCGCCGGCGCCGAAGGAGGCCCCAATCAGTTTGGGGGAATCCGTATTGAGATCGGCCATGACATCGTCCAGTAAATCTTCTGCCTTATTGCTGTATCCGATTGACCCGGTGGCTTTATACAAGTGAAAATAATAGAAGATCAAGCCCAGCTTTCCGGTCAGGAACGAGTCATTCCTGCTGCTGCCACCTTCTATGGCA
>Ga0302309_10004169_pt1 | contig 10843 bp, 4 predicted proteins | sample III_Palsa_N1_1_FD_200453 | JGI IMG/M metagenome (GOLD analysis project Ga0302309, IMG submission 200453) | Peat permafrost microbial communities from Stordalen Mire near Abisko, Sweden - III_Palsa_N1_1 | ecosystem: Environmental > Terrestrial > Soil > Palsa > Peat permafrost | place: Sweden... | reverse complement strand
TACGTTAACGGCGATAAAAATACAGCAGTTCGAAAGTCTTTTAAGCCCGCTAATACCGCCGGTCATGCTTTAGGCTTATTTTCACGCGCGGTTGATGGGCAAAAGATGATTTCTGTCGACGCGGTCGATGCGCCGATTGCCGACCTGATTAAACAGGCATCACAGGAACTTAATAAAAATTATTCTGTTTATTCAGATATCAAAGGAACGCTGACCCTGCATGTCAGCGATGTAAGTTATGACGATTTCTTAAGCTTATTATTTAAAGGCACTGACTATACTTTTCATTCAGAAAACGGGGTATACGTAATAGGAGACAGCAAACTGGAAGGCTTGCGGGCCTTTAAGGTGGTACAACTGCAACACCGCTCTATAGATACGATCGAATCTATGATCCCGACCGACTGGAAAAGAGCGGTTGAAATTAAAGAGTTCCGTGAGCAAAACACACTTCTTTTATCAGGGTCCAGCGCCAAAATCGCGGAGATGGAATCATTTATAAAGCAGCTGGATGTACAGGTGCCGGTCATTCTGATTGAAGTGACCATGATAGACATCAATAAAACACATGGTGTAAGCACTGGGATATCGGCGGGCGTATCGGACAGCGTAAAAACCGGCGGGACTATATTACCAGGGATGAATTTTACTTTCAGCACCTCTTCGATTAACAGCTTTTTAAATAGCGTAGGCAAAGTCACCTCCATTAATCTTGGGCATGTTGTTCCTAATTTCTACGTAAGTCTAAATGCATTGGAGACCAATAATAATGTGGATGTGCGTTCGGTACCTAAATTATCAGCATTGAATGGCCATACTGCGACAATGAGCATAGGCAATTCAGTTTATTATAAAAATTCTGTACAAAATACTTATCCAACATCGGCAACTTCTAATACGATATTGACGAATACCTATGTAGAAAGCGATGCTGACATGACCATCTCCATAAAACCTGAAGTTTCGGGCGACGACCAGATTACCTTAGGCATTAAAATAGATATTTCTGATTTTACCTCCATCCCAACGGATGGCTCCCCACCGCCCAAATCAACCAGTAAATACGAAACCAGCCTGCGGGTGAACAATGAAGACATGATTTTGCTGGGCGGTATCGAGCGTACAGAAAGGGACGACAATGTATCCGGGTTTCCCATATTGTCCAGGATACCTATTTTGAAATACATCTTCAGCAACAAAACTAAATCCACTTCAAAAGTGGTAACGATCGTATTTATTAAACCCACTATCATGCGCTAAGAAAAGCTATGCTGGAACAATATTACAGGATCAACCAGGCGATAGGGGTAAGTATACATATACTACCAAACGGCAGTTTGCAAATCAATGCCTGTGAAATAGCTATTGAGCAAAACCGGCTCAACTTTGTGAAAAAGGTAATTGATATTAACGCATTAGAAGAGCTAAAAAAGCATTTTACTGCTAAAGGTGCATTGGCCTTAAACTTATCCGGCAAAGGCATACTGCAAAAACAAATTGAACGGACAGAACTCATTGATCAGCAAAATTTTAGCAAAGTGTTGCCAAACGGCAAAGTTGAAGATTTCTATGTGCAGAACTTTATCTCCGGCAGTCACTCCTTCGTTTCGGTTATCCGTAAAACCGAAGCGGATAAATGGATCAGCCAGTTAAATGAGTTCGGCTTTACTACGCTGATGCTCAGTATCGGCCCTTTTCCGGTTCAACACATCCTGCCTCAGTTAAATGTCTATGACCAGGAGGTGATTTTTAACGGGAATATTATCCAGCGGAACGAACAATCAGAGTGGACCGCATATCAATATAAAGAAAATGCTATTGCTCCGTTTCCCTTGAAAATAGAATCAGAAGGCATCAATGAAAAGTTGGTGGTTGCTTATGCTTCAGCCTTTCAGCTTGTAATGGCCGATAGTGTTCAAGGTATCCAAGCCGAAGTACCCGCGTTGCAAACCGCGTTTCAGGAAATTTTAAATGACAAAAAATTAAAGGTAAAGGCTTCCATGCTGCTTGCCGTTTTCTTTCTGTTGTTGCTGGCGAATTTCCTGTTGCTTTCCTGGCTCAACTCGTCAAACGGCCAGCTTTCCGCGCAGGTTAGCCAGTCAAACCAAAGTTCGGTTGATATACAAAGCATGAACGACCAGATCAAACAAAAAGAGGCTCTGATGCAAAATTTGGGCTGGGATGAAGGTATCAATAAAAGTGTCCTGATCGATCAGGTAGCCTCCTTGTTACCGAAAGATATCAGCTGGAAAGAAATCGCCGTCAACCCGGTTGATATTGCCGCCGGCAGGGCAGCGCGTTTACTGGTTTTTTCCGCCAGGCAATTGCGTATCACAGGCAGTTCAGCTAAAATAATACCGGTAAATGAATGGATTGCCAGGATAAAAACCAAATCATGGGTAAAAGATGTCCAACTGGACAGCTATACTTTTAACAGCGAAATGAACACCGGCCAGTTTATCCTGATTATAACTTATTGAGATGTTGAAACAGTTACCCATAAAAAAAGATCATTTGTTAATCGGAGCCGCGCTGGTGCTGTTACTCGCGTGCTACGAATTCGCTTTTAAGAACACCATTGAAGCCTGGCAGGCACATAGCCAATTAAAAGCAAAATTAACCCAATCCGCCGACTTAAGTGTCCAGCCCGCTTATATAGAAAGGAAAAGCAAGAACCTCGACAAAGTCATTAGCCTGTATAAGGCCGACACCACGCAATTCAGGAGTAACATCATCAGCACTATTGCCGGCATAGCCGATAAGGAAAATGTAAAGCTCGCAGAGGTACCTGTGCAGGATGCTACTTATCATACCGATCATTTTATTATTGAGAAGCTGGATTTTGAAGGCGACTATTTTTCTTTACTAAAACTGGCCAACGATTTGCAATCGACCGGGAATATCGGAGTTATTCGTTCGGAAGACTGGAAAGTTACTGGTGTTAAATCGCCTAATGATGATATGAAGAAGTTGGTGCTGGAAGTGTATTTAGAGATAGCGAGGTAAAGGTCTTATGATTAAGCGTACCCTGTTTATAATAAGTCTTTTTGTGTCTGGTTTTTTTTGCAGCAAATCTTACGCGCAACAGCAGGATGTGGATTTTCATTTAAGCGCGCATTTGCTGCAAGGGCAAAAAATACTAAAGGTAAAGCGCGATTTTAACGATATCTATCTTTGGGCGCTTGCACAAAACAACAAAGTATACCGTATTAACAGCGAAACACTGGTTGTTGATGATTATACTGCAAAATTTGCCGCTTACAACAATTTTCAATTTATTGATATTGCCGGCAGGAGCCAGGATACGGTTTTTGTGGCGACCAGTTCGCCAAATGTTATTGAATACAAGAATGGCACATTACGCGATATCGGCAGCGCGGACGGTATACCCGGCAATGTGAATTCGGTAGGTATGAGCCCTGGGCTGCAATATAGCCAAACCAATAACGCATTTATTTTAATGATAGCCAGCGCTCAGGGTTTTCGCTGGTATGATATAAATGCTGAAAAGGTTATACCACCAAATGATTCAGAAGGTAATTCTAGTACAGGTAACAGTAAAATATACGAAGCTACCTATCGGACAGAATTCTATAAAGACAGTTCCATGTTATCAACCTGTACTAATAGTGCAGATACCATACAATACCAACCTGTGATATATAAAGAAATAGGTACCATCGTCGTCGGCTGGCTTTGGGAAGGGGGTAATGAGTTTGGCGGTAACATTCATACCGGGATCAGCGTCTATACCGATATTTATAATCCTGTTATCTATTTCACCAATTACTTTTGGGGAAACAGCCAAGGCATGTTCCAATGTTTCGGTGCGGGTAGTTACTGGGCTGCAAACGACGCTGGTGCACATTACCTGAATGGTATTAACGTTAATAAAATAACTACCATTTACGGGCTGACTTCGTTTGGCGGCAATAGTTATTATGACAATCCTGGGCTTATTAAACAAAATTTGCTTGTAGGGACAGATAAAGGTCTTTATTTCAGCAGTTCTATTTATACCGGGGCCCAGGATTCACTGCGAAAATTTTCATTATTCCATGATGATGAACTGGGTACCGGACCCATCAATGATATTTGTGTAAACGAAGTACCGAAAAGCTATCCTGTTTGCGAAAATGGGGCATGGGTGGGAACCAATGATGGTTTATACCTCCTTAAACCCGATTATGCCGCTTACCTGGGAAACCAACAACTGGACGCGGTCAATTTTAAAGATCAGCCAAACACGATTACGACCCTACAATTATGCGCCAACAGTTCAGCTACCGCTGAGGTGAATACGACTATCTTCACAGGTAACGTGCAATGGTATAAAGATGGGGCGGAGCTGCCGGAAGAAAGCAATGATAGCCTGATGATCAAAACAGCAGGTGATTATTACGCAGTGCTATATGACCCTTGTGCCAATATCAGCCTGCAAAGTAATCATCTGAAAGTTGATACAATTTCGGCCCCGGTATTTACCTTTAACTATCCCGCTGTACTTAACGAATGCGCCGGAAGCACAACGGTGTTAACCGTGCAGGGCAGCACGCAGTACCAATACCGCTGGTACCAGGATGGTGTACTTAACGGTGTAAGAGATGATTCTATCAGCGTTAACCAAAGCGGTAACTATAAGGCCGAGGTCAGCGTCTGCACCGATACCTGGGTACCTACCGATTCGGTTCAAATTAATTTTTTGCAATTACAGATACCCATCATCAATACAGGTAAACCGTCCTATTGCCTGGGAGATCAAGCCACGCTTAACTTAAATACCCCTGTTGATACGGGCTATACCATCAGCTGGCTGCGCGACGGGGATGAAGTAATGGCTTACCGGGGCTTAACCAGCGTAGTAACCAGCATACCCGGTAGCTACGTCGTCGTACTAACCAGCAATAGCATTAAGGACTGTACCCAAACCGCCAAACCGGTGCAAATCCTTTTTAACCCGCCGCCTGTGATCAGCGTGCAGCAAACGGTTGACAATACTTTATGCCAGGGTCAAACGGTCACACTAAAAGTAAACGACAATGGAGGAGCGGTTCATTGGTCGACGGGGGAAACCGGCGTTCAGATCAAAGTAAATACCTCGGGCACCTATAAAGTGACGCTGACTTCGGCCGCTGGCTGCTCTTCTGATACCAGCATCAATATCCAGTTCCTTCCCAACCCGGTTTTAGCTATCAACGATACCACATTATGCGAATATTCCAGGCAATCGGTCACCCTGACTGCGCCGCCGGGCTACAGTAGCTATTTATGGAACAACCAGCCCGGGGATAATACCTTTAAAGTAAGCAGCCCGCAAACTGTGGCTTTAACTGTTACAGATATCAATGGCTGCCAGGCGGTGCAACAAATTATTATTGCCGATAAATGCGCGGATATACTAATTCCTAATACCTTCACGCCAAATGGCGATGGAATAAATGATACATGGGATATATCGGGCATTAGCGGAGATAATTCTGTATCTGTAAAAATATTTAATCGTTACGGTACACTTTTATATCAACAAAAAGGTGATTATACGCCATGGAACGGAGAGTATGCTGGCAAGAAACTGTCTCCGGGCGTATATTATTATATCCTCACTGCCAAAAACGGACAGCAAAAGTTTAGCGGTTCGTTGACGATTATTTATTGAAGATTGAAATATCTAATAACCGTACAATATGTAAAGCGAAATTTTAAATGTAGAGGCCATTTCGCCAGTGAATAAATAAATTTTACAGTCCAAAATTGTCCGCATTTTTTATTGTGATCAGATAAGTTTGTAACGCAAATATTACAAACACATTAATGTTTCTAAAAAATATATTGATAATTTAGTTGGGTTAAGTTTTAAACAACAACAAACCTTTCTTATCACAATATGCGCTCAATTAAACTATTGTTACTGCTATTACTTGCAGTAAAATTCGCTTACGGCCAGGCTAATCCGCCGACAACACCTATTTACGAACAAAACATTACCCCACCCTCACCGGCAGTTGCGGCTTTGGACAGGTATATCGACTGTCCGGTCTCTTACAGTACAGGAGTGCCGGACATTTCTATACCCCTGTATATTTTAAAATCAACAAAGTTATCTGCCCCTATCAGCTTGAGCTATCATGCGGGTGGTATCAAAGTCAGCGACAGATCGGTAACAATGGGCCTTGGCTGGTCATTAAATGCCGGCGGATCGATTTCACGTGTAATCCAGGATGTTCCTGATGAAGAGTCGGCACCTGGTGGCTTTGTGGGTTTTCTGAATATGACCTATCCCGATGAAAATCAGCCGGATGGTTATCTTAAAGACATTTGCCTGGGCAACGAAATTTATAACGTATACCTGGATAGCGGCGCAAAGTATGATGGACAGCCAGATCAGTTCTTTTATAATTTTAACGGACACGGCGGCAAGTTCCTTTTCAGAAATCGAACTGCAACAGGAGTAGCACCACAGGCGGTCACAATTCCATATAGCCCTATTAAAATCACCTATAGTGGCGAATATTTTACTGAATTTAATATAATAGATGAGGAGGGGGATACTTATGAGTTTGGAGGTAGTGCAACAGACAGTTATTCAAACATGCACAACGATAGGTCATCACCAATTAGTGCAACAACCGCTTGGCACCTCATAAAGATTATATCAGCAGATAAAACTGACTCAATAATGTTTACGTATACGTCGATTGCCGGAACAAACACGCAACAAAATGCTCCTAGCACAACTGTGTCCTGTAGCTATGGAGCCTATAATCCACCCTCTACTACCCAGGTGCCGGGGATAATCTCGACTGTTACAACTAATTCGGATCAGACCTTAATGACCATACAGGAAATTACCTGCACAAACGGTAAAGTTGATTTTAGTTATGACAGTGGCGGCAAACTACAAGGAATTCAAATTTATAATAACGTGAATGGTGTTTCTTCCGAAATAAAATCCTACGCGCTGTATCAATCATCTTTTGGCATAACGACTGATGAATCTTTAGGTTTTGTGTATTCAGGTGTAGCCCGGCCAAGGCTGGACAGCATCAAAGAGACTGGTTATGTTAATAATGTAGCCAGCATCACCAACCCGCCTTATAAATTCAGTTATTTAACACCTGATGTGCCTGATATTTATTCAAAAAGCCAGGATTACTGGGGTTTTTATAATGGTAAAACTAATACAGACATGACCATGATTGATGTAAGTCCAACTAACGGCTACGTCACACCTGATTATCAAAAACGGGCTCCCGATCCCATAGCATGCCTAAAAGGTATGCTGCAAAGCATTATCTACCCGACAGGTGGCTACACTAATTTTACCTTTGAACCCAACCAAATTTATAGTGCAATACCTGGCTCAAATGTAGATCCCCAGTCAGCCAACTATCATATTTCTACCATTGACATGGCACCTAATGACCAAGTTGACGGTGTGTCTTTAACCTTTACCGCTAATCCACAAATACAAGGACAGATAAAACTCGACTTTACCGGTGCGAACATGTGTACCCCTTCAGGTAGTTGTGTAGTCAATACGCCGGAAGCGAAATTGGTAGATTTAACTCAAAACGTTGTTGTCGCAGATATTTCCCTGTCCACTTTAACCCAGGAAACTAATCCTCAATCCAGCCAGGAATCGGTAACTTATTATACCCTAACACCATCTGACCAATACAAGATATATTTTCCCACGCCAGGGAATATTACCTATAACGGTCAATCTACAGAATTCAGGTTAGATGCCGTAGTAACGGAAACATTACCTCCTATTACTACAGCCACTTTTGACTCAACCACCTTTTACGCCGGTGGGGTTCGGATAAAACAAATACAACACAATGATGGTAATAACAATACGATCACCAAAAATTATAATTATACCATTCCTTACTGGAACTCTCAGTTGTACCAGGGAGATTTTGGTACAATTTCGAACTGGCTTACCAGGGATAAGTTATTGTTTCAAGGAGGAAACCTTGAAACAGAGCCGCCAACATATATATCTTCTATAATTTATAGTGAAGGATTTAATATTCCAATAGGCAGTACCGATAATAGTTCAGTGTCTTATCAGCAGGTAGAGGAATCCATGACCGATAATAATGGCAACCCGCTCGGCAAAAACGTGTATACTTATAATACATCCGAGGACTATATTTCGCCGCAGTTCCCAATGTACAGGTTTGACATGAGTTATGACCGTAGTCAATTGCTGGATACCAAGACATATAAATCTACTACCGGAGGTGGATACGCTCTTATTAAGGAGGTAGCAAATACTTATAATAATATTAATGATCTCAGCCCGCTTACCCCCGGTGCTGATAGTATTAAATATTACGTGGCTTATTCGGATTTTGATTTCCAAAAATGGATTAGTCAATCCGGGCGCCCCACAATTATGGACGCAGATGAAGTTGGGGGTCTTACAGAAACTTATCATGATGCATTTCCCGTGGTTGGTTGCCCGATTTACAATTATATGTTTAACCATATCGCGCCATTCTATTACCATGTGGTAAAACAGCTGCTGACCTCGGTGGTGACAACCGACTATGACCTGACCGGGCAGAACCCTGTGGCATCGGAGACCGATTACGCCTATGACAACCTGCAGCATATACAACCTACCCGGGTTACTACCACCAATAGCGACACTAAAGTACAGGTGGTCACCAACAGATATCCGCTAGATTATAACTTACAGGGTGGCTGTAATTTACAGTCAATTGTCAATAATTTTAATCAGCAATTGGTCAGTTTGCAAAGTCAGCGCGCTACATGTGCACAAGCAACCTTTACTTTACCAGATGACAATTATAGCGAACATATGTACATGGTAAACAGTTACGCAGTATGTGAGAACAATTATAATGCAGCGGTAGCGACCCTGGTAACGCAATATAATACCAGTTTGGCACAGTATGCATTATGCTATTCTACTACAGAATCGGCACTTCCATCAGCTAGCAAGGCAATTGCATATATGCAGGACAGGAACATGATTACGCCAAAAATAAACGTGGCGACAACGGTTAACAACGCGCCGATATTGGGAGACAGTACCACTTACCAAGTCACCGATGTCGCACAGAATATTATCAGGCCACAGCAGGTAAATATCAAGGTGGGCAGCAACCCTACGGAAGCCCGTGCACAGTTTTATGCTTACGATGCCGTGGGTAACCTGCTGGAACAATCTAAGACAGGTGATACGCATACGAGCTATCAATGGGGATATAATAAAACATACCCCGTAGCGCAGGCAGTCAATGCCAAAAGCAATGACATATTTTATGATAGCTTCGAGGAGGGTGATGGCAACAGTAGTGTTGGGGATGCTAAGACGGGTCACTATAGTTACAACGGCTTAACAACGGCATATACTAAAACGCTTACCGGCCTGGATAACGGCACTTATACGCTCTGTTACTGGCAAAAAACCGCAGGGGTTTGGACGCTTCAAACCAGTACTGTAACAGTAAACAGTGGCAGTTACACTATTAGTTTAAACGCGCAAATAGATGATGTACGTTTTTATCCGTCAACTGCGCAGATGACCACCTACACCTATGACCCGCAGATCGGAATGACGAGCAGCACTGATGTTAAAAACGAAACCACCTATTATGAATATGATGGCTTGCAACGGCTGATTAATATCAAGGACAAGGACGGTAATATCATTAAACATATGGCCTACCATTACCAGGGACAATAAATTGAAGGAACCACCTAAATCTCCTATCACTAATGAACTACACGATAATTAATCACATTGCTCCCTTTATAAAAAGGGCATCCATACGTATAGTATTTTTACTGTGCTTTTTCTTTTCTGCAATCAATGCGAATGCGCAACAGGCAGCGTCATTTTCAGCACCAGATAGCCTCGGGCAGAAAGCGGGATTAACCCCGCAAATTGCTGCCACTTTACCAGGTATTCCCGGGCCCGTAACCGGCCCTTCGACGGCTACAGCCGGTGGTAGTTCATTATATACCGTTACCGCAGGGACAGGTGCAACAAGTTTTAACTGGACTGTGACCAGTGCTGCGGGAACAATAACGGGTGGAGGGGGCTTAATGGTGACTATAACCTGGAAAAGTACTTATACCGGAACAGCGGTTGTAAGTTGTGCCTCTGTAAATAGTTCCGGTACAAGCGCGGCCCAAACGGAAACGGTTACAATTACAGCGCCTGTGCCGGTGGTTGCCGGAACGCTTAGCCCTTCAACGCAAAATATTAATTACAATACCAGCCCTACTATAATAACGAGTACAGCTGCAACGGGAGGCAACGGCACTTATACTTATCAGTGGCAAAGTTCGCCTAATGGCAGCACTTGGACGAACATCTCCGGAGCTTTCTCCTCAACTTATACCCCGTCGGCCCTTACGGCCACCACTTACTACCAATATGTGGTTACCAGCAACGGTGCAACAGCAACCAGTAATACCGTTACGGTAACGGTTTATCCACAGCTGGCTGCGGGCACGGCGAGCGGTAACCAAAGCATCAATTATAATACGGCACCATCAGCGCTAACTAGTGCGGCAGCGACAGGCGGCAGTGGTACCTATACCTACCAATGGCAAAACTCTGCAAACGGTACTACCTGGACGAATATTTCCGGAGCGACAGCAGTGAGCTATACGCCAGGAAGCCTTACAGCTACTACTTATTATCACCTTGTATCGACCAGCAATGGCGTAAGCGTTACAGGCAATACCGTTACGGTAACGGTTTATCCGCAGCTGGCTGCGGGCACGGCGAGCGGTAACCAAAGCATCAATTATAATACGGCACCATCAGCGCTAACTAGTGCGGCAGCAACAGGTG
>Ga0302309_10004167_pt1 | contig 10846 bp, 9 predicted proteins | sample III_Palsa_N1_1_FD_200453 | JGI IMG/M metagenome (GOLD analysis project Ga0302309, IMG submission 200453) | Peat permafrost microbial communities from Stordalen Mire near Abisko, Sweden - III_Palsa_N1_1 | ecosystem: Environmental > Terrestrial > Soil > Palsa > Peat permafrost | place: Sweden... | reverse complement strand
AGTCACGTTCCGATCACGGCAACTTATCATAGCTCTACATTGATTAAAGCTAGAAATATATAACACTTATCAATTAAAGTCGTCTTTGGCGGATAGAATTACAAGTGTTCTTTTAAACTTTGTGTCCACGCCAAAGAACAGCCTTATTAAGAAGCGCCTAGAGTATACAAAACGTATAATTGCGGGCCAGTTTAATATTCGCTATACATGAAAATAGTTTTTGTATAATAACATTATAAAAATTTAACTTAAAAGGCCTAATTGGTGAAGCGGCTTACACACTGGATTTAGGATCCAGCATACACGGGTTCAAATCCTGTATTAGGCAAATATCTATTACGGATATCTAAAGTGAAAATAGCTTAATAGTAAAGTGTTCGATTGTGGCTCGAAAGACTGCAGGTGCAATTCCTGTTTTTCACAAACGGTTAGTAGGCTTAGAGTATAGTCTAATGATAAGACGTTCGGCTTTGAATCGAAAAAAGAAGGTTTGATTCCTTCTACTCTAAACTTATATAGACAGCACACAATATTAAAAACTGCTTAACAAATTTTTTCTAAAGCATGGTTTGCTTGTAGAAATCAAAAGATCAGACTTTAAAATTTGTATACTACTAAATGATATACCCATTACTACTAATTCCACTAACCACGTTAATAATTATTTGTACTATAGGCTGATATAAAAAAGCCGATTCTGAAGTTACTTATAAACCGAATTCTGGCAGCAGCGCTTCGATTATGCTTTTTACATTACTATCCCTTTATACTAACTTAATTTATGCCGTGATGTTGTGAAAGCATTACCCTCAATATTTAAAGAATGGTTTAGTAGTGTATCCAGCAAATTCCTGGTTTGAGTTACACCATTCTCTGAGCTTACCATTTATTATCCTTAGCACGTCAATTTTAATTATTGCATTACTAACGGCTTGGTACTCCGTAGTAAATAAGCTATTATTTACTGCGTTATTATTAATATCTGAAGTATGCTTAGTTGGCAGCTTTGCTTGCACTAATTTATTTATATTTTTACTCTTTTTTGAAGCTTCTGCATTACCTATTTTTATATTGATTGTATATTGTGGCAGCCCCCGTCGTGAACGATTGAAGGCAAGTTTTTATTTTTTATTCTTTACTTTGTATGGGTCGCTTTCTTTACTGCTACTAATTTTAAATACTTACGCCCTCTCGCAAATTAGTTTTATACATGAGGCGCCGTTAAATAATTATACTGCGTGAGTTTTATTATTTGTAGCATTTGCTGTAAAAATACCTCTTTTTCCGTTCCATATATGACTACCATATGCACATGTCGAAGCTTCTACCTCCACGTCAATAATTTTAGCTGCACTGATGTTAAAATTAGGCGGGTACGGTATAGTTCGCTTTATGTTACCGCTCTTTGCTACTGAAGTGCACTTGTATTTCAGACCGCTAGCATTATTTACCAGTGCAATCGGTGTAATTTATGGGGGTATCTGCGCACTGAGACAAATCGATTTAAAAAGACAAATTGCTTTTTCATCGGTATCTCATATGAGCTTTGCTATACTAGGTGTATTTACTTTTACCGAAATAGGTATTAAAGGAGCTGTCTATTTAATGCTTAGCCACGGCTTAACCTCTTCGGCGTTGTTTTATTTAATTGGCGTTCTATCTGACAGATATCACACTCGGTCGTCGATGGCGTTTGGGGGTTTACTTGGTTTAATGCCGTTGTTTTCATTTTTTTTAATATTAGCTTCACTAGCTAATGTAGGATTTCCTGGTACTAGCGGGTTTTTACCGGAGCTGTTTATATTGGTTTCAATAATGTCATCAACATCGTTTATTTTATTTCCGGCACTATTGGGTATGCTACTTACGACAGCCGGTACATTAGTGACGTTATTGCGTTTATTATTCGGCCATTCGAAGTCATTGTATACTAAGTCAACTTGAATTGACGTTACAAAAATTGAATTTTTTGTACTAGCGGCTTTATCGCTGTGAATGATAATTGCTGGGCTTTACGACGTGTTGCTAAGTATTTAAAACCACAGTTAGTACTTTTATTATTACTATTGAGTTAAAATAGCCTAAACTTATAAAACGGGTAGTTTTACACGAGAAAACTGTATGTTATAAAATGTTAAGCTTATAAATAATATTGATTATGCGCACGCGTAAAGGTGGGGGAAGAACCGCAATGGCCGCGGACTTGACTGCTAATCAAGTTTTTGTGGGTTCGATTCCCTCCTTCCTCATCGTCTATAATTAGCTTGTAACTCAGTAGCATAGTGTGCGCTTGATAAGCGCAAAGTCGCCGATGCGAATTCGGCCAAGCTCTTCGCAAAAGCCCTAAAAATGACAAAGTCAACTATATTAAATACTCAAAAGAATGAAAAGCTTGTTAAAGCGTATAGTATAAATTTTGGACCACAGCATCCTTCTGCACACGGCGTATTGCGCTTAGTTTTAGAAATGCATGGAGAAGTTATTATAAATGCAGATCCACATATTGGCCTATTACACCGTGGTACCGAAAAATTAATGGAATTTAAAACCTATACTCAAGGATTACCTTACTTGGACCGCCTGGACTACGTCTCTATGATGGCGCAGGAGCACACTTTCTCTTGTGCAATTGAGAAAATAAATGATATAATTGTGCCAGTCCGCGCCCGCTATATTCGCGTTATTATGCTAGAAGTTACACGTATTTTAAATCATTTAATGTCACTAACGACGCATGCTATGGATGTCGGAGCCTTAACTCCGTTTCTTTGAGCATTTGAAGAAAGAGAAAAATTAATGGAAATTTACGAGCGCGTTTCTGGCGCAAGAATGCATGCGAATTACGTTAGACCCGGCGGCGTTTCTCAGGATTTACCATTAGGAACACTACATTCGTTAAACATATTTGCAAAACAATTTCCCTCGCGTATCGATGAAATAGAGGACTTGCTCACTTCAAACCGCATCTGGAAAACTCGATTACAAGGCGTTGGCTCAATAAGTTTACAAAAGGGTTTGCTCTGAGGGTTTAGTGGGCCTATGTTAAGGGGGTCTGGAGCTTTGTGAGATTTAAGAAAATCTAATCCGTATGAGATGTATCAATCTGTACCGTTCGCTATTCCACAGGGCAGCCTGGGTGATTGCTACGACCGCTATCTAGTGCGCGTCGAAGAATTAAGAACTAGTGTCGAGATTTTAAACTACTGTTTAAGTGCTATCCCGGCTGGCGAAATCAAAGCGACAAACATAAAATTAGTGCCGTCAAAAAATACAATGAAAGGTTCTATGGAGTCGGTTATACAGCATTTTAAAACTATGTCGTCTGGCCTTAGCTTACCAAAAGAAGAAATTTACTGTGCGACAGAGGCGCCAAAAGGTGAGTTTGGTGTATTTTTATCATCTGCTGGTAAGTTTCAACCAAACCGTGTAAAGCTACGAGCCCCTGGATTTTTTCACTTGCAGGGGACGAAATGTATGTCATATCAGCATTTATTAGCAGATGTTGTGACTATTATTGGTACCATGGATATAGTGTTTGGTGAGGTAGACCGGTAAAGACGCACGGAGGTGGCACACTTAGTAAAACCAACAGCCTTTCGCGCAGGAAAAACTTATTTTTGACCTTCTAACGTCCTTACTAGTACTGCCAGTGCTTACACCGCTACAACCGGTTTAAATCAGCTTAGTAAGACTATGCTAAAACGTAAGCGGTTATACTTTATAACGGGATCTATAAATATTATTAAAAATAAAAAAATTTTTTACCGACTAATGTACGCCCCGAAAATAAAAACTAAACCGCGGGAGCATCGAATAGGTGCTTTTATAAAACGAATTTTGTGTAAACCCTTTAATTGAAACTCAGAGGATGAAATCGAAAATGCTAAATTTTATGCTTATCGGCGAATTGAAAAAATTGCTAAATTTAAAAAATACAAAATTTCTAAATTTAATAAGTGGTTAAGCCGCAGGATGCTTAGAGGGGCTGCTAAAACAACGTGAAAACGTAAAATCTTGGTAATACATAGTTCGCAAACGCGGCAGTTACCTACCACAAAACAGCCAGATTGCCGCGTAGTGAGCCCCCGTCCGAAAAATTTAATAACTAAAAAGCTACATTCTAGCTATCGAAATAAATCTGCTTGATTTCGTAAATGAACATTCGATCGAATTAGAGTCCGCCGCTTTAACAGCCATGTTTTCGGAAAGCATTTGAGTATTAAATTAAAAAAAAATATAAAAGTCCAAGCTTTAAATGTTTTTTCTTATTTTATTTCTAAAAAATTGCTTAATTACAAAACGCACCAACATCATTTATGAAACCGCAGTTACCGGCGATTCCGATTTCAGTACAAGAATTATTTTGATATTGTTAACGCATTTTTTATTCTAAGTTTAATGGATAATACAGAAAACTTTTTACTAAGCATACTAAAAGTAACTTTACCTCTAATTTTAAAGATACGACGGTTTTTCAAATTTTTAAACGCCGTTATTAATAATATGCCCGAGCTCAGAGAAAAATACTCTGTATTTAAAGTCGCTGTTGCTGGTAAATTAGCTGGTGGCACAAAACGAACAAAAGCGCACTCGATTGGATACGGTATTTTACCGGTACAAACTTTAACAATAAATGCCGTAAATAAATTTTTAGCTTATACTCACATTTATGGTGAATTTGGTTTAAAACTTCTAATGTGCAAAGACTCTACCCCTAAACAGCTAATTCACTGAAAAAGTGGCATGTAAAGTAGTACGCTCTAATGGCGTATAATATTACAAAATTATAAACTTAGTGCATTTAAAATATGACAATTTTACATAGAATTCTTATTGTTCCGCAAAAAAAACGCAAAATTAAGTTAGTAAACTCGCAATTAAACTATTTTAACATCTTAAACACAAATAATTGAATGGCAAAAATTCGTCGACCGTATCGTCGCCCTACTAAGTCTAAAAAATTTTATGGAAAAATATCGCAGCAGACTAGTAACCGCCCATTTCAACGTACTAATAATCGTTCATTTCAACGTACTAATAATCGTTCATTTCAACGTACTAATAATCGTTCATTTCAACGTACCAGTAACCGCCCATTTCAACGTACCAGTAACCGCCCATTTCAACGTATCAGTAACCGCCCATTCCAACGTATCAGTAACCGCCCATTTCGGCGTACCAACAATCGCGGATTTCGACGTACCCAGAATCGTGGATTTCAGCGTGCGAAAACCCCCTCTAGAGCAAGACAGTCAAAAAAATTTATAAAAGCTCAGCATAATAAACCGCTTAAACTTAATAAGTTAGCAAAGCACTATCGCTCATTAATTAAATCTATAAAACTGACTAAAGCCTATAAACTTATTAAATTTCGTGAAGCTTTTAGAGCAAATGAGCTATCATCTCAATTTTATGTGCGAACAAAATTTTATAAGAAGAACCGCTTACGCCGGTTGACTAATTTATACATAAAGTTCAAAAAATTAACCCGGACTAAACTACCGAAGCTAATCCAACTTAAATTAAATAAATTATTAAACCTCCGCAGATGGCACGCCTTAATCAGCAAGCCCATGCAGCTGCGCAACAAACAAAACGCAGTTAATGACCCGCTAAACTTATATAAATTACTCCGATTATACAAACCTTATAGTAATTTACTTAAGCGTGGTAAACTTCTTAAATTAAATGCAAAAAAAAGGCGTCTTAAATCACAATTATTAAAATTACGCATAACTGAGCCTGTTCGGTATAAAAGGACGTCGACAGTAGTTGCAAAAAGCCTTATTTACTCTTTAAAAACTTTGCACACCAAAAACAACCAAAACATAATTAAAAGCAACGCAAAGCTGGCGTCTCTACCTGAATTGGTGAGATTATATACGAATGAGAAATTTCTACTAAAAACAGTTAAAACACCTCCTAGCGTTACTCTACCCCCCCTTAAACGTAAATCTACCGTTGTAAATAATACGCCTTCAATTAAGGTTAACGAGCCCTCAATTCGGGCCAATAAGCCGGCTTCTTCTGCAGCTAACGATAAATTTACCAATGAGTTAAATGAAGTTAGGAAAATGCTGGCATTTGAGAGACCATGACGCGCCTGAATTCCTAACCCTATTTGAAAAAAGCTGACATATAAAGAAAGAACGGCTCACAAAGCAGAGTTAGACAGGCGAAATGCGCTTAAAATTAAAAGATAAAAATATAAAAGTTTTAAATAGTAAACTACTTTTGACTCCGAAAAAAAGCCAATTAAAGAGAAGTAGTTTAAAGTGTTTTAAAGTAATAAAGCAAAATAACGCAAATTTAGTGTCAACATCATATTGATCCCGGTTAAATTTTAAAAAAAAATTATTATACAAATACGGGTATATAAAACGCCTAAATAAGCGAGCAGCGAAAGTTTATAAAAAGTGAATCGAGCCAGAAATATGAAGGAAGATGAGTTTCTTAGCAAGACGCAACCATAAACAGCGTATAAAGCTGCACCGCAAAATAAAAATTATTAATAGTTGACGTCGTCACAGAAATAAAATAAAAAAGTTAATTTTATCGATAAAATTAAGAAGGCGCCAGTTTTCGCGTAGCGGTGGTAGTATTAAAAATAAATCTTTTCGATACTACCTTACTTATTGAGCGAACGTGCTATTGAACAAAAGTATGTCTCATGCCTTATTGCGCTTTTATAAAATTGCGCAAAGTCGCGCACTAGATAACAGCATTACAAATGTATTAAATTTATTTAGCAGCGAATCTAATCGCCTGTCCGTAATGGATGCAACAAAATTATACAGACAAACATTAGTTTTAAACAGCGAGGATGACCTAGTGAAGCTGTATAACAAATACAAGTTTTATTGCCCGCTAAACTTAACTAAAAAAAGAGGATACCTAAAAGTTGCTAAATCGAGGCTTGTAAAAAAATTCAGTAAACAACGTGCTAGTACTGATAAATTTTCAGCTAAGCAGCGGTATTTAAAATACATGGTATTACTGCGTTATCGGTGACTATATCGGCCGAAATTAAAACAGTTTAAAGTATTTAAAAAACTCTTTAAACGCAGCTTAAAAAAATACCGTAAAATAAATAAAGCCACGCTGTTTATGACGAAACTTCAGCGCCATTTACCTAAATTGACGGGGTACAGCAGCCAACAGCTCTTCAAGCTCTGACTACCCTTTCGTAGGAATTACAGGCAGTACTGAAGCCACACCGGAGCGGTACAAAAATTTAGTCAAATTTTATTATTAACGCCCAGTTCTTTAAGTGTGTTTTTAGGGCTTGTACCTTCATTTACCGCCGGCCAGTGTGCAGCAAAAGCAGGAATCTTTAGTGTAAACGGGTTAACCTCTGTATTGACGCCGCTAATACCTGGGGACATATTACAAATTAATGTAAATTCATGAAAACATTTAAAGCTTATTTTAAATTATCAAAAATGGAATTACAACTCAGTTCAATTACAAGAATTATCATTTTTACAACCTGATTACTCTACTATGATGTTTCTGCTTGTGCGATGACCTGAACGCTATGAAACACTAGCACCAAGCTTTTTAACTGAGCGTTGAATAAGGTACTACGTTCGAGAATTTTCGCCTCGTGTTAGAAAATTTAAAACCAGAAAAGGTAATTGAAAAATCTATAAAGAACTGCCAAAGCGCTAAAACTAGATTTATAAAACAATGATTAAAATGTTTATTAAAAAGAGGGGAGGAGGGGTGCTAGTTGACTTAAAATTTTACAATAAAATAGTTATATTAATAAATACAGGGAGTTTCTAAAATATGCTTTATAAATTAGATTTTATATAAATTAATATGCTTAATACCGCTACACTATTGACTAATAATAATGAGATCGAAACAAACGCGTTTGTGTCATATGGAAAAGTTATTACTAATAAAGACGGTATTATTCAAATCGTTGGGTTATAAGATGTTGTAGTCGGAGAAGTTGTAAGTATTGGCAGCAACTCTGTAGGTATGGTTATGAACATCGAAACAGATAGTATCAAAGCTCTCGTACTTGGAGATGATACGAAAATTGTTCAAGACGATTTAGCAACACCTACTGGAACTCTCTTTTATGTACCGGTAGGTGAAAACCTCCTAGGGCGCGTTGTTGACTGTTTGGGTAAGCCAATGGATAGCGACGAAAAAGTCGTTTATGAAGAATTTAATTACTTAGAGGCGAAAGCTCCTGGTATTATTACCCGTAAATCTGTGCATGAGGCGATGCAAACGGGTATTTTATGTATTGACAGTGCGATTTCAATTGGACGTGGTCAACGCGAATTAATTATCGGTGATCGTCAAACAGGTAAAACAACTATTGCCATAGATACTATTATAAATCATCGTAATTTAGCAAAAGATGATCAGCAAAAATTATACTGCGTATATGTGGCTATAGGACAGCGACTATCCTCTGTCGTTACTTTAGTTGATCAATTGAAAGCACAAAATGCTTTTGATTATGTTACTGTTGTTTCAGCAACTGCTGCTGAACCAGCAAGTTTGCAATACTTGGCCCCGTACACAGGATGTACAATGGGTGAGTACTTTAGAGATAATCAAACTAGTGCTTTGGTTGTGTACGACGACTTATCTAAACATGCAGTTGCATATAGGCAAGTCTCACTACTACTTCGTAGACCACCTGGACGTGAAGCTTATCCCGGTGATGTTTTTTATCTGCATTCAAGATTACTGGAAAGAGCTGCGAAATTAAACGAAGAATTTGGTGCTGGCTCTTTAACGGCGCTACCTATTATTGAAACACAAGCCGGCGATCTAACAGCTTATATACCGACAAATGTAATTTCAATTACTGACGGGCAAATATTTCTTGAAAGAGAGCTATTTTATAAAGGTATTCGACCGGCAATTAACATCGGCTTATCAGTTAGTCGAGTTGGGTCAGCAGCACAAAACCCTTTAATGAAAGAATTTGTTGGTCCATTAAAATTAGAGTTAGCACAGTACCGAGAAGTCGAAATTTTTGCCTCATCTGGTAGTGAAATTGACGCAACTACGCAACAAATTATTAAAAGAGGTGCAAGACTTGTAGAGCTTTTAAAACAAGCTCCTTATAAGCCTTTATCGCTAGAACTGCAACTAACTTTATTATTTGCTGGGCGTAATGGTTATCTTGACATATTAACTTTAACGCAAGTTGAAGAATTTAAAGAAGTTATCCTTGATTGATTTAACTCAGAAGAATACGCTGCTGCGTTAGAAAATTTGTATACGTTAGATGACGAAATTGTTCGGGATTTAACTTTAGATTTTCTAGTGCGAGCTATTGTTGACGATATCTCTAGGAACTAATTTAATAAAATTTTCTATTTAAATAAAACGATCGAATATGTCTAATCAACTTAAACTTCCAAATATCAAACAACTACAACAACACCCCTTTCATGTACTAACAAGCAGTAAGTTACCTTTATTTATGTCTCTTTTTGCTGGATCAACGGCCTTGATTTTTATTGCAAAATTGCACGATATTAGCGGCGCAACGTCTTTTAGTTATTCAGTAATTGCGGCACAGATATTAGAGCCATTTTTTGAAACGAGTAATCTATCATACTTATCAATTGATGTATTAATCTTATATTGTTTAACCTTCGCTGTAATTACGATGGGCGCTTGGTCATACAACTTAATTAAAGAATCAACAAAAGAAGGCCACCACACGTTGAGAGTACAACTTGCGCTAAAGTACGGTATGCTTTTATTTTTAGTTTCGGAAGCGATGTTATTTTTCCCTTTTTTTTGATCGTTTTTTCATGGAGCTCTCTCACCTGCAGTTAGCTTAGGCGCTGTTTGACCCCCGGTCGGAATAAAAGTTATTGAAGTATTAAACCCATTCATGCTGCCGCTCGTTAACACGGTTGTGTTACTTTGTTCGGGTGTTGCTATTGTTGGTGCGCACCGCGCAATTTTATCTGGTTATAAGTCAGTTGTATTAAATATGATGTATCTTTCTATATCGTTTGGTATATTTTTTAGCTGATTGCAATTTCTTGAGTATGGGTTAACAAAATTTACTATTAATGACAGTCTCTACGGCTCATCATTTTTTATGTTAACTGGCTTACACGGGTTTCATGTAATTGTAGGAACAACGCTACTTATTATTTCTTATGTTCGTACTGCTAACAACAGTTTTAGTACACAACATCATATAGGATTTTAGACAGCAGCTTGATACTGACATTTTGTTTACGTTGTTTGATTAGGTGTGTTTGCTTTCATTTACATTTGAGGAATATAAAATTTTAACAAATTAATAAAATATTGTTTAATTAAAATAATAGTGGCCAATTAAACAGGAACATTCTACTTATGAGGTTATATTTTCGCTGATTCTTAAAATAAAACAGCGTAATTTATGAGAAATGTTAAATATAGTTGTTTTTAGTATACGAACTAAGCAGCGAAATTACAGCAACGTCATCATAAAAGACCGTAAAACCTTAATTTCGAACAGGTTTAATCGCATTTAGAACTAGGGTTTTAGAAAATTACATAATAGGTTTAGCGCTAATCGATAAAAACTGTAACAATATTAGCTATAATAAGACCACAAACCTTAATTTTGAGCGGCTGTCTCGTAAAGTTAGCAAATTGATTTTTAGAAAACTACATAATAGGTTTAGCGTTAATCGATAAAAACTGTAACAATATTAGCTATAATAAGACCACAAACCTTAATTTCGAACAGGTTTAATCGCGCTTAGAACTAGGGTTTTAGAAAATTACATAATAGGTTTAGCGCTAATCGATAAAAACTGTAACAATATTAGCTATAATAAGACCACAAACCTTAATTTTG
>Ga0302309_10004160_pt1 | contig 10859 bp, 9 predicted proteins | sample III_Palsa_N1_1_FD_200453 | JGI IMG/M metagenome (GOLD analysis project Ga0302309, IMG submission 200453) | Peat permafrost microbial communities from Stordalen Mire near Abisko, Sweden - III_Palsa_N1_1 | ecosystem: Environmental > Terrestrial > Soil > Palsa > Peat permafrost | place: Sweden... | reverse complement strand
TGCCGGCTTCACTGCATCAATTCCCACACCCGCTATAGCCGAGTAAATGCCGTCATTATTAAACAGCCTGTTTACAAAGCGCTTTTCGCTTAATGTATTATACAATATGGCCTTCGGTGTATGGAATAACCGTTGGAATATGGGGTAATAGATCTGCGGCTCATCGTGCGCGGTGGGCACCAGGATCGATTTTTGCGGCGCTATATCTATTCCATAAATGGCGGGATAATACAGGTAGGTAAAAAAAATGAGCGCATCATAATTTGCTTCATTTTCCTTTAAATAAGTGATCAGTTTTGGCAGGTACGGGCCCTGGTAGCGTACCCAATTTTCATAATCCTTATCGGTTACTTTGGGGGATAAAAATCGTTCGTACGCATTCAGCAACCCTAATGACCGTGCAATTTTATGGAGCGTGGTAGCTTTGTTTATCTTTTTGCTGATCTTTCGTAGTTCCCGCCTTTGCCGCGGATGATCTGTACTAAAGCGGCGCACCTTTATACCGTTTACTTCGCCGGGCCCATCAGGGTACGTGTTGGCCCAGGTTATATGATCCTTAGCGCAGGAGGTAAGTACCTCCACATCATAAATATCCTGCAACTTTTCGGCTATCATACGGCAATGATATTCGGCGCCGCCGTTAACTTCCAAACCGTAAAGCTGTATTACAAACGCGATCTTTTTTTTCAAAACGATATAATTCTCGGGATAAATATTGAATTTGCAGCCAAATTAGCGATTACTTAACAATAAATGGACAGCAAAAAGGCAGCGGTTATCATCCCCTTTCATAAGGAGCAGCTTTCGGCAAATGAAGCTATCGCGCTAAAGCAATGTTTTAAGGTTTTGGCGGCTTATCCCATTATAGCTGTCAAACCCGCTAAGCTAAGGCTGCCTGCCGAAGTTAGCGCTTATCCCTTTGCCGAAATTGTAAGTTTTGATAATGAATATTTTGAGAGTATACAAGGCTATAACCGGCTGATGCTGGATGCCGGTTTTTATAAACGATTTTGGGATCATGAGTATATATTGATCCATCAGCTGGATGCCTTTGTGTTTAAGGATGAGCTTGATTACTGGTGCAGCCAACATTTTGACTACATCGGCGCCCCCTGGATAAAACCCCGTAAGCAGGGGATATTTAAATCGGCCTTAAACAAATTTCAATATTATTTTCATACCCGCTTTGATGTTCAGCAGGGTGGTTTGCCATCAAAAAAACAAAGGGAGTACAAAGTAGGCAATGGGGGCTTCTCGCTACGCAGAACCCGGATTTTTCATGATATTTGCCTATCGCACAAAGAGAAGATAGGCCAGTACAACAGCAGCGAACACCATCTTTTTAACGAGGATATTTTTTGGAGCGTGGAGGTTAACCGCAAGCGCCGCATCTTAAATATCCCCGCTTATAAAACCGGCCTGAAGTTCGCTTTTGAATTTTTCCCGGCAAGGGCGCTGGAACTCAATAACCAGCAACTGCCCTTCGGCTGCCATGCCTGGGATTTGACGATGGATTTTTGGCGGCCGGTTTTTGAACAATATGGTTATATAATTTAACAGGCACTTATGGAAAAATTGCCGTTGGTTTCTATCGCGCTTTGTACTTATAACGGGGAAAGATTTCTCGCGAGGCAATTGGATTCGCTGATAGCCCAAACCTATAAAAATATCGAGATCATAGCGGTGGACGATTGTTCTGGTGATGACACCGTTGCCATACTTTCGGCTTATGCTACCGATCATCCCCATATTTTTATCTACAGTAATGAAAATAACGTAGGCTTCCTTAAAAATTTTGAAAAAGCCCTGGGTTATTGCAATGGCGAGTTTATCGCGCTTTGCGACCAGGATGACCTATGGGATTCGCGAAAGATTGAATTGCAGGTCGCGGCTATGGGTAATAACCAAATAGTTTACCACGATTCTGAATTGATTAACGATGATGGCGATGCCGTGGGCAAAAAAATGTCGGATATTTTTAATTTTTACAGGGGCGGGCAGCCCGAGGCATTCCTGTTTTATAACTGCATATCGGGCCACGCGATGATGATCCGGAGGGATCTTTTAAAACATGCGCTGCCCTTACAGGATATTTATTACCACGATTGGTGGCTGGCTTACGTAGGGGCTAACACCGGCACGGTAGATTTTATACCGCAATGCCTGGTAAAGTACCGGCAGCATAATGATAGCAGCACCGATCTGCTCCGGAAAAATAAGGTCAAAAAAAACAAGCTGAATAACCTTAACAAAACTAACCGGCTCTCCTTTGAAAAAAACTGGCTGGAACACTGCTTAAATTACCCCGAAAACAAGCACCCTGAATTTATAAAAACGCTTTTCGAGCTATATACCAATCGTTTTAATTCCTTCACCGCTTTTCGCTACTGGCAATTCCTGAAAAAGAATATCGATGTGCTGTTTTATATCAAAAAAGAGAGCCGGGCATGGAAAAACAGGGAGATCAGGAAATATATATGGGGGATGAAGGGCGGTAACTTTTGGTATACCTATTTAAGGCCAAATCCGGATAAGGTGGTTAAATAAAAAAGGAATGCCACCCATAACAGGTGGCATTCGTAACATATATATTGAGGGGATAAAGATCAGTATTTTACTAATCACTATTTACTGAAACTTAAATCCTAAACCAAGCTGAAACACCTGGTTGCGGTAATCAGGAACATAACTTCCGTTCCCGTCGTTTTCATTTAAGTCGATAGTATAACGTGCGCGCAGTTCAACAGCAGAGTTTAAATCAACACTTATACCAATAACACCATCTAAAAAAGTAGTGTTGCCGTTTACGTTGTAATGATCCTGGTCGGTTACTGCAAATCCGTTACTGTAAGTATTGGTGGTTGATGTTAAGAACGACAATTGTGGCCCTATTAAAAAGTTAAACCCAGGCGCCAGGTGAAATTTAGCCAGCAAGGGCACATCAATAAAGTTTGAACGTGAGGTTAAGTTACCATCGGTTGTTTGCGCCGAGTAACCCTTTTGCGAAAACAAAACTTCTGGTTCAAATGATAGCGGGAAAACAAGCGGAATATCAAGGAATAAACCGGCGTTCCAGCCTGCTATGGTACCGGTGCTATAATTAGAGTTATAAGCATCAACCGTATTGGCAATGTTTAAACCACCGGTTAAACCAACTTTTACCTTGTAAAAATCATCGGCAGGGCGGCGGTCATGGCGCACAACATGCCTGCGTGGCCCGTAATAGTATTCCTGGGCGCTAACTGAGCCCGCAACCAGCAAGCCTATAGTTAATAAAAAGAGAATTTTTTTCATTTCGAATAAGTTTTTATAAACACATAGAGTGATAATTAACCCAAAGGTTTATTTACCCTTTAATTTTTTTATAGGATGCTTTCCAAAACCATGCCACAGAAATTAGATTTAGCTACATTTGGCTCATGAGAAAATCTAAAAGAAGCATCGGCTACGCTTTAATATTTATCCTCAATTTTATAGCTGTACAGGTTTTTGCCCAAAAGGAAACCTATATACAATCATTAAACCAACAAAACCACTGGGTCGATTCTGTATTTAATAAGATGAACCGCCGGCAAAAAATAGCGCAGTTTTTTTTCGTGCGGGCGCATACTAACCTGGGGCAGGCTTACGAAGATTCGGTGGCCGGTGTCATCAAAAAAGAACAAATTGGCGGCCTGGTATTTTTCCAGGGCGGCCCGGTTAGGCAGGCCGATCTCATCAACCGCTATCAAAAACTAAGTAAAGTGCCGCTGCTGATAGCCATGGACGGCGAATGGGGCGTAGGCATGCGCCTGGATTCAACCATATCATACCCCTATCAAATGACTTTGGGCGCCATACAGGATAATACGCTCATTTATAAAATGGGCCAGCAAGTAGCCTATGATTTTAAGCGCATAGGTATGCAAATGAACTTTGGGCCCGATATGGATGTGAACAATAATCCCGATAACCCGGTGATCAATTACCGGTCCTTCGGCGATAATAAATATAACGTGGCGCAAAAGGGCATAGCCTACCTAAAAGGCATGCAGGATGCCGGTTTGCTAACCACAGCCAAGCATTTCCCCGGTCATGGCGATACCAATGTCGATTCGCACCTCGATCTGCCATCTTTACCCTTCACCCGTGAACGGCTCGATACATTGGAAGAATATCCTTTCAGGGAAGCTATAAAAGCAGGCATCAGCGGCATAATGGTGGCGCACATGGATATACCGGCGCTGGATAGTACCAAAAACCTGCCATCCACTTTATCACGGAAAATTATTACAGGTGTTTTAAAAGATTCGCTGGGTTTTAAGGGCCTGGTAGTATCAGACGCGATGGAAATGAAGGGCGTTGTAAAATATTTCCCGAATGGTGATGCCGATCTGCGCGCTTTTTTAGCGGGGAATGATATTATCGAGCTATCGCAAAACTCGGCAAGGGCCATAAAGTTGATCAGAAAAGCGGTACGCAAGGGCGAAATTTCGGACGAAGAGTTTGAGGCCCGGGTTAAAAAAGTGCTGGCCGCTAAATATTGGGCGGGGCTTAGTAATTACCATCCTACATCAACCTATCATTTGGTTGAAGATTTGAACCGCCCGGCCGAAAAGGACCTGGTACAGCAATTAAGCGATGCCGCCGTAACCCTGGTAAAGGGCGATGCCGCCTCGCTACAGCTTAATCCATTAGGTAAAACGGCCATTGTAAGCATTGGAGTTAACAGATCGACCGTTTTTCAGCAGGAATTATCGCGCTGGTATGCAAACAGCGTAATTTACAAAGTAGATAAAAATACACCGCTTAACCTGCTGGATAGCCTCCGCAAAACATTAAAACAATACGACCAGGTATTCATCAGCATAAATGATACCCGTTTGCGCCCGCAAAGCAAACTGGATTACACCACCGATGTTAAACAGCTCATAAGCGACCTGGCCGGCAAAAGAAATACCGTGATAGCAGTTTTTGCAAACGCTTACACCCTATCGGGTCTGCCGGGGATTGACAAAGCAGGCGCGTTGCTGGTTTGTTACCAAATGACGGACGATCTGCAGCTTTCGGTTGTAAAGGTGATCACACAGCAAATGAAGCCGATGGGCAGATTGCCGGTAACAATTAAAGGAGTTTTTAATACGGGTACGGGTGTGTTCTTGCCGTAGGTTATTTGAAGAGATCTTCCTTATCGATACCTAAGTGTTCCGCAACATCTGTTATGATAGATGATAAAGTTCCTAATCTCAATGGGTTATGATTGGGTACAGTAATGTGGTGTTCACTCTTTTCAGTCTGTTTGGTTAATCTTATATGGCTGCCTTTTTGCCTGGTAATTTCATAACCATACCTGGTTAGTGTTTTGATCAGATCTTGTGCAAAAAGATTTTTTGGGTTTTAATTAATGATAATTATTCATCAAAAATGTATTTTGATCAGATAACAAACAAGGGCAGGCAAATGCAGCTTATAAAGCTATAACCTCTTCCTTAACAAGATGCAAACGAATAATTTTAGGCAGCTTATCATCGTCGAAATGGCAATAAACGGCTTCCCTTATATTTAATTTTAATTCATCCATTGTATCGGCTTCGGTAAAAATGGATTCACCTATAGCTTTGGCAGTATATCCACCTTCCAATGCCTCCTCAATCAAGAAAAATATTTCGTTCATATCCAAATTTACAATTTTTCCCATTCGATATACATGTTAATTAAAACATCCTGTTGTAAATCCTCTATAAATAGTAATTTTGACAGATCATAGCTATTAATATTTTAGCTACCGGTGCAAATCTACAACATGAGCAACACAAAAATAAGAGCGATAATAACCGGTGCTACCGGCATGGTAGGCGAGGGCGTACTGCACGAATGTTTAAACCACCCGCAGGTGGAGCAGGTATTGATAGTAAACCGTAAGCCAAGCGGCATAGATCATCCCAAACTGGTAGAGATCATCCACGCTGATTTTTTCAACCTGGCATCCATCGAGGGGCATTTGTATGGCTACAATGCCTGCTTTTTTTGCCTCGGCGTATCGTCGGTAGGCATGAAAGAGCCTGAATATTATAAGCTTACCTATACACTCACCCTTAATTTTGCCAAAACACTGGCCAAACTCAACCACGATATAACGTTTTGCTACGTATCCGGCGGCAGTACCGATAGTACTGAAAAAGGAAGCTCGATGTGGGCGCGCGTAAAGGGAAAAACAGAAAATGACCTGGCTAAGCTGCCCTTTGCGCATGAATATAATTTCAGGCCGGGCTATATGCACCCTACCGATGGCTTAAAAAATACCCTGCCATATTATAAGTATCTAACCTGGTTGTACCCGCTTGTAAGGAAAGTGTTTCCGCAGTTTGTAAGCACATTGGCCGAACTTGGCCAGGCCATGATCAATGCCGTTATTATAGGCTATGATAAGCAGATTTTGGAGGTGAAAGACATTGTTAAGCTGGCGCACGAAACGGATACAAATTGACTTGAATTAGATAGTTAATAAGCCTTTTACCAGATACCGGCAGTGCTGAAAGAATGACGGAATATTAGTAAATTTGGATATGAAAATTGTTCCTGTTGTTAGAAAAGCCGTATTAAAGGAAATTGATGAGGGATATGAAGATATGCTATACTGGCTGTCAAAAACCCCTCAGGAACGCATTGCAGCAGTTACCCAATTGCGATCTCATAGTTTAGCGCCCGGGCAACGTATGGATAAAACGGTAATTATAAAAAGGAAGTTGCATAATGACGCTTGATACGGATTTCGAGGATTTTGTTGCCTTATTAAATAAGCACGAAGTTGATTATATGATTGTAGGTGGCTATGCACTTGCTTTTCATGGTAAACCCAGGCATACCGGCGATTTAGATATCTGGATAAATATTTCTGACGAGAATGCCCAAAAAATGGTAAAAGTTATTAATGAGTTCGGAATGGCAGCCTTAGGAATGGAAAAAGAGGATTTTTTATTACAAGGCGGCATCACTCAAATTGGATATCCTCCTTTACGGATAGATATTCTTAATGAAATTGATGGGGTTGATTTTAAAGATGCATTCCCAAATAAGTTGATCATTGATGTTGACGGATTACCTGTTAATTATATTGGGTTGGATGACCTGATAAAAAACAAACGGGTAAGCGGCCGTAAACAGGATATTAGTGATTTAAACGAATTGAATAAATTAAAGAAAAAATAATAATATTCAATACGAAAGTACATACGTATTAAATAGCATTAGCTAATCATCATTTTCCTTATTGAGATATAGAATGAAATAAATTTTTATCGGAATAACTTTTTCTGATGAAAAGTCATCTTGACCCCTCTTTTCCCTATCTTTACTTAACACGATCATGCAATCTCCCCTCAATAAATACAACGAAAAATTTCAGCAGGCCCTCGCCAATTTAAACCCGGAGCAACTGGCCGCGGTTAATAAAATGGATGGGCCGGTTTTGGTGGTTGCCGGGCCGGGTACGGGTAAAACGCAGATATTGGCCGCGCGCATAGGGAAAATATTAACCGATACCGATGCCCTGCCGAGCGAGATCCTTTGCCTTACCTATACCGATGCCGGTGCCATTGCCATGCGCAAGCGCCTGTTCGATTTTATAGGGCCCGATGCTTATCGCATCAATATTTACACCTTCCACGCTTTTTGTAACGAGATAATACAGGAAAACCTGGAGTATTTTGGCAAGCTGAATCTGGAGCCTTTGTCGGAACTGGATGCCGCCATGCTGTTTAGGGAGTTGGTGGATGATTTCCCGAACGATCATTTATTAAAGCGCTTTACCGGCGATATTTATTTTGACGCGCCGCGCTTGCAGCGCCTTTTCTCCACCATGAAAAGCGAGGGCTGGGATTCCGCTATGATCGAGGCAGCAGTAAAGGAATACCTGGATGATCTGCCAAATCGGGAAGAGTTTATATACAAGCGGGCAAACCTCAAAGCAGGTATAAAAATTGGCGATCCGAAACAAAAGGATATTGATAAAATAGCCGAAGCCATGCAAAAACTGGTGGCAGCAGTTAATGAGTATTATAATTACAGCCTTAAAATGAGCAACAAGGGCTGGTATGATTATGACGACATGATTATTTGGGTGCTGAAGGCTTTCCGCGAAAATGAAGAGATATTACGCAAATACCAGGAGCGCTACCAATATATTTTGGTGGATGAGTTTCAGGATACCAGCGGATCGCAAAATGAGCTGTTGAAATTTTTGCTGAACTACTGGGAAACGCCCAACGTATTTGTGGTGGGCGATGACGATCAGTCTATCTTCAAGTTCCAGGGTGCCAACATGAAGAACATCCTTGATTTTGCTAACGATTATGTAAAAACGCTGCATACGGTGGTTTTGAAGCATAATTATCGTTCCAATCAGCATATACTGGATATTTCAAAGGCGCTCATCAACAATAACAAAGAGCGCTTGACGAGTGAGTTGGCATTAGATAAGAATTTACAATCGTCGCACCCCAGGTTTGATGTGTTAACCGTGGAGCCTGTTATCCATGAATATGAAAATCCCGGTCAGGAGGTGGTGGATGTGGCCATGCAGATAAAGGATCTGGTGGAAAAAGGCACTCCGCCCGAAGAGATAGCGGTAATTTATCGCAACCATAGCCAGGTGGAAGAGCTGCTGCAATACCTGGATGTGCAAAAGATAGCGGTAAATACCAAGAGAAAGATAGATGTGCTGGAACAGCCCTTCGGCGAAAAGATCATCACCATATTGCGCTACCTCGCTATGGAAATGGATTCGCCATACAGCGGCGATGAACTGCTGTTCGAGATCATGCACTATGATTTCTTCAACATCGCTCCCATCGAAATTGCCAAAGCCAGCATCGCTGTATCAAAGGAAAACTATGCTACTGCATCTAATAATCAGCCAAAAACCTCGCTCCGCCGCTATATAAGCGAATTGCGCACGCCCTCGCAGCCGCGTTTGTTTGATAGTGTGCAAAATGTGGAAATGAAATTCCTGATAAGCGATATTGATTATTTATTGAAGGAATCGGTAAGCGTTACCCTGCAGCAATTCTTTCAGCAGGTGATAGCCAAAATGGGCATCCTGCGCTATATCATGAATCAGCCCGATAAAGGCACGCACATGCAGATGCTGACCAGCTTCTTCGATTTCTTAAAGGAGGAAAGCCGGAAGAACCCGGAAATTAAGCTAAGCGACCTCATTACTACTATCGACCTGATGAAAAAGAATAATATTCGCCTGAGCTTGAACCAGGTGATATTTTCGGATAAAGGGATCAACTTTTTAACCGCGCATGGTTCAAAAGGGCTGGAGTTTGAATATGTATTTTTCATCGGCTGCGATAAAAAAACCTGGGACAGCAAGGGCCGCAATAATGGGTTCAGCTATCCCGATACTTTAACACGGGGTCCGTCGGATGATATTGCCCAAAAAGAAGAATCGCGCAGGTTGTTTTATGTGGCTTTAACGCGGGCAAAACAATGCTTGATGATTTCCTATGCCAGTAAAGACAGGAATGGCAAGGACCAGGAAGCCTCGCAGTTTATTGGCGAGATTTTGGCCGATACCCCCTTGGTTGTTCATTATCCAAAGGTGAACGAAGAGGACATGCTGGGCTTTTATGCCACCCAGTTCAGCGTAGATGATAAGCCCAAAATTGAACTGCTCGACCGTAATTATATTAACCAGCTACTGCAAAATTACACGCTATCGGTAACGCATTTAAATAATTACCTGGATTGCCCGCTGCGGTTCTATTTCCAATGTTTGATCAGGGTGCCATCGGGCAAAAGTCCGGCGGCAACGTTTGGGCAGGCGGTACACTGGGCGCTCAACCGCACGTTTAAAAAGCTGAAAGAATGGGGTGATGAATTTCCGCCTACCGAAGAGTTTATGAAGGAATACCGCTGGTACATGTACCGTAACCGCGATTCGTTCACCAAGGAGGATTTTAAATTGCGTGTGGCCTACGGCGAGAAAATACTTCCGGCTTACTATGAACAAAACATAGGCTCATGGAATAAAATAGCTATTACCGAGCGCACCATAAAAAACATTGAGATAGAGGGCGTGCCGATAAAAGGCAACCTGGATAAGATAGAATTTGAAGGTAAAAATGTAAGCGTGGTTGATTATAAAACCGGGAAACTTAAAAACGCGAAAGATAAACTGCTGCGCCCTACCAACGAGCAGCCCAATGGCGGCGATTACTGGCGCCAGGCGGTATTTTATAAAATATTGATAGACCACGACCGTAACGACTGGCAGGTAGTGAACACGATTTTTGATTTTGTGGAACCTATTAAAGATGGCGAATACCACAAAGAAAAATTATTTATTAATAGTGAAGACACCGCTACCGTAACCGACCAGATAAAAACCGTTTACCAAAAAATAATGGCCCACGATTTTAACACCGGCTGCGGCAAAAAAGAATGCGACTGGTGCCATTTTGTAAAAAGCAATTTTAAGCAAGCGGACGGGGTGCTGGTGGAGGAGGAATAAAACAGAGCCCCCTCTAAATCTCCCCCGGAAGGGGAGACTTGAAATTTTGTTGAAGATAGAATTGATTTAAAAGTCTCCCCTTCCGGGGGAGATTTAGAGGGTGCTTATTACTTCACACTCTTCTTCAACACTATAAAATATCCTCCAATAAAAACTACCGCCGCTACAATAAGGCTTACGCCTATCTCGTGGGTAAACAGGTCGATGGTGATTACTGGCATGCCCGGTCCGTTGTTTTGCCCATGTTTGGGGAGCATGCTTAATGCCAGCATAGGGTGCGAGTAAGGGAACAGGTAGGCGTATTGCCAGCTATTTGCAGCTAACACAACCCCGGTTATGGTAGCTACAAAGCCAATGCCCA
>Ga0302309_10004158_pt1 | contig 10862 bp, 11 predicted proteins | sample III_Palsa_N1_1_FD_200453 | JGI IMG/M metagenome (GOLD analysis project Ga0302309, IMG submission 200453) | Peat permafrost microbial communities from Stordalen Mire near Abisko, Sweden - III_Palsa_N1_1 | ecosystem: Environmental > Terrestrial > Soil > Palsa > Peat permafrost | place: Sweden... | reverse complement strand
CTCAGGAGTTCCTATGCAAGGGCGTACATCGCTGTCGCGCTCTACCTTCTTTTTGAAAACTGCAAAACTATCCGGAATATCCTTTATCGGGAAAGGCAGATCTTCTTTATGGTATAAAGTATGCCCAATAAAATGCTTCAAATTCAATCTCATTTTCCACAAAGCGGCCTCAACATCTGCGGATATTTCGGTTTCTTCATGTGCAACCTCCCTGTGATGATAAACCTCATTTACATGATATTGCTCAGCAAGTTGGGGCAATACTTCGGCAGGATTGCCTATGCGTATAATCAGTTCACCGCCAATATTGCGCAAATTTTCTCTTAAATCAGCTACAGATTCTATAAGGAAACGTGAACGCAAATTCCCGGTTTTTGGGTTTCCTGAAAGGTTTTTTCTGAAATAGAACGGATCAAAACAATAAACCGGTAATACTTTATCAGCTTTACGTACCGCTTCTAACAATATTTCATTATCATGAATACGTAAATCATTCCTAAACCAAACCAGAATCGTTTTTTCACTCATAGTTAAACAGGGGGTTAACTGAATTGCAGTCTGCAAATTTGCAATTATTTCCTTGTTATACCCAATTTGTAGCTAATATTTGACATGGGTTCAACATTTGTTAACAAAACATAATTAGTGATTTTATTTACTGAAAGTGTATTGTTTTTTGTTTGCGACATTATATCCCTATATTTGGTAAAATTGTCGCGCATGAAAATAGTAGAAAAAAGCATTGAAAAACGCTCCGGGGTGAGTTTCATTAATTTGCTCGGAGGAAAAAGCGTTGTCTCAACGGTCATAAACTCCGACTTTGATATTATAGCCCTAAGCAATGAAGGAATTACCAAAGCTTCATTGGACGCGCTTATCAGTCACCTCGGCATATCAAAAAAGTCGTTTTCTGAAAACATTCTCGATGCGTCAGTCAAAACAATCGAACGAAAAAAAAGCACTGATAAATTAGACAAACATGCCTCATCCCTAATTATAGAAATAGCAAAAGTTGTTGAGCATGCCTTTGCAGTATTTGAAAATGAGGAAAAAGTAAAGCGTTGGTTAAACACCGCAAACAGGGCATTAAACAACACCAAGCCTATTGACCTGTTTTACATACCAACAGGCCTTAATATGGTGAATAATATTTTAGGAAGAATAGAAGAAGGCGTTTATTCCTGATCAGTAATGATAGTTTACAGAATTGCTAAATCATTAGAGCGGGCCCATGATCTTTCGGGCTTAGGCGCTTTTAAAAATGGCGGCCGGTGGAACAGTAAAGGCACGTACATGCTTTACACCAGCATAAACAGTTCCCTGGCTTACCTGGAAAATTTAGTGCATTTCGACGAATCTGACCTACCTCCTGATCTTTATATTGTTGCTATTGAGATAAAGAGTCCCAATAAATTAGTATATCAGCTGCCTGACAATGAGTACCCTGTTGCGTGGCAAACCCACGGCAATATCGAAAATAAAACTATGGGCGATGAGTTGATTCGTGAAAATAAATTTCTTGCCTTAAAAATCCGCTCGGCTGTAAATCCCACCGAATTCAATTTTCTTTTAAACCCGCTCTTTCCCGGATACCACGATAAAATAGCTATTATTTCCGCCCAGCAGTTAAATATTGATAGTCGCCTTATCAGGTAGGCAATTAGTATTCAATTTGTACTATCCTGAAAAACATATCGTTAATTATATATGGGTATGACATTTGCTATTATACAATGTTATACTTTTATATTATTAATTAAATAACCCATCTATCATGGCTACTATCGAAAGTATACAGAAAGCATATATAGATTTTGTACTGACCGAAGGCGGGCAACCTAAATCCGTTTACATTTTTGCGAAGAAAAATAAAATGACCGAAGAGGAATTTTATCGTTTTTTCGGTTCGTTTGATGCTATTGAGCAAAATTTATGGACAGGTTTTGCCGTAAAAACCATCACTGAAATAAAAACCCAGGAAGTTTGGAGCCAGTACACCGCGCGCGAAAAAGCCTTATCCTTTTTTTATAGCTTTTTTGAGTTGCTTAAAAGCAGCCGCAGCTTTGCAGTTTATTGCATTAAAAAACAGCCAAAAACATTTGCCACCCCACAAATATTCCAGGGTATAAAAGATGTTTTTGAGAATTTCTGCAATGACCTCATTGTTGAAGGCATTGAATCGAATGAGCTATCAGAAAGGAAGTTTTTTACCAACCGTTATAAGGATGCACTTTGGGTACAGCTCGTTTTTATATTAAATTTCTGGATTAATGATAATTCCGCCGGTTTCGAAAAAACAGACGAAGCCATTGAAAAAGGGATCAACGTTACTTTCGATCTTTTCCAGCGCTCGCCTATTGACAACCTGTTTGAGTATGGTAAATTTTTAGCCAAAAACGGCGGAATTAAAGAAAAAATGGGCTTTGGAAATAATTAGCCTCACCCAACCCTCTCCAAAGGAGAGGGTTTCAGAGAAGAGTGAAGCTCAAGTCCTCTCCTTTGGAGAGGATTTAGGAGAGGCCACCTTCGCTGCCATTTTTGATATGGACGGCACCCTGATCGATAACACCCCTTATCATTTTAAATCGTGGCAGATGCTTTTTAAAAAGTATGGCAAAGGCAATTTAAGCAAACACGAGTACTATACAAACATCAGCGGCGTACCGGTTATGGAAACCATTAAGAAGGTTTTTGGCGCCGACCATAATGAAGCACAGTTAAAAGAGCTGCTTAACGAAAAAGAAGATTTTTACAGAAAATCTTATGCTCCTTTTTTGGCACCAATAAACGGCCTCGAAAACTTTTTAACCGCATTAAAAAATGCCGGTGTAAAAATGGCAATGGCAACCTCGGCAACCATACAGGATATTGATTTTATATTGAACAAAATACCTATACGAGATGATTTTGACGCTATTGTCAATTCAACTATGGTGAGCAAGCCCAAGCCAAACCCACAGATATTTTTGAAAGCGGCTGAAAAACTGAACAGTACCCCCGCGGATTGTGTGGTTTTTGAAGATTCATTAGCCGGCATTAAAGCGGCAAACAGCGCGGGTATGAAAGTTGTTGCTATTACTACGGGCCATACTGCCGCTGAACTGCATCCGGTTGACCTGGTAATAAACGACTATTCGGAATTAACGGTGCAAAAATTAACAGCACTATTTCAAAAACATTAAAATGAGTGATAACATCCCAAAAGAACAAAACAGCATACCAACCAGCAAAGTAGAACGTTCGGCCAAGTTTGTAAAAACCGGGCTTAAAATTGGCGGTAACTATATAAAGCATTATTCAAAAAAACTATTTAATCCGGATATGGATAAAAGCGAGTTGAATGAAGATAATGCTTCCGATATTTATGAGTCTTTAAGCGAACTGAAGGGCAGCGCGCTTAAAGTGGCGCAAATGCTGAGTATGGATAAAAACCTGCTGCCGCAAGCATACACCGATAAATTTTCACAATCGCAGTATAACGCGCCGCCACTATCTGGACCGCTTATTGTGCAGACCTTTAAAAAGTATTTTGGTAAAACGCCTGATAAAATTTATGATAAATTTAACGTCCGCTCATCCAATGCCGCCTCGATAGGCCAGGTACACCAGGCTGAGTTGAATGGTAAAAAACTGGCAGTAAAAATACAGTATCCCGGCGTTGGGGATTCCATCTCATCCGATTTAAAACTCGTAAAACCCTTCGCTTTCCGTATGCTGGGCATGAGCGAAAAGGAACTGGATATTTATATGCGTGAAGTGGAAGAGCGCCTGTTGGAAGAAACCGACTATGAGTTGGAAGTACGCCGTTCTATTGAGTTTTCCACCGCATGCGCGGGATTGGATAATGTGGTTTTCCCCAAATACTATCCTGAACTATCCAGCAAACGGATCATTACCATGGATTGGCTGGAAGGGAAACACCTGCGCGAGTTTTTGAAAACCAACCCATCGCAACAGCTGCGAAATAAAATGGGACAGGCATTGTGGGATTTTTACAACTTTCAGCAACATGAGCTGCGGGCAGTGCATGCCGACCCACATCCGGGCAATTTTATGATCACCAGCGAAAACAAACTGGGGGTTATTGATTTTGGCTGCATTAAAGAAATGCCTGAAGACTTTTATTATCCTTTCTTTTCGCTCACCTCAACCGGACTGATGGATAACAGGGAAGAAACTATTAAGGCATTCCGGCAGCTGGAAATGATCCACCCGGATGATACGCCTGCACAAATTGAATTTTACTACAGCATGTACAGGCAGATGATCGGCCTGTTTGCCAAACCTTATATAACCGATCATTTTAATTTTGGCCAAACCGCTTTTTTTGAGGAACTATATGGCTTTGGCGAAAAAGTGTCAAAAATGCCCGAATTTAAACAGGCCCGCGGCGTAAAGCATTTTATTTATGTAAACCGCACCAATTTCGGCTTGTATAATATATTACATGAGCTAAAAGCTGAGGTAAAAACGGATACATTTAAGCCGCATGTACTGGAGCAGTTTGTTTAAAACAGCTTTTTAAAGTGAATATTTTAAATTGACGTTTCACAAGCATGGTAGCAGCCTCATCCCAACCCTTCTCCAAAGGAGAAGGGCTAAAAAAAGAAAATAACAATCATTTTGATAGTCAAAAGTCCTCTCCTTTGGAGAGGATTTAGGTGAGGCAAATAGAGGCGACTCATACTGAATATTTAATTAAGTAAAAGTGGCATTTAAGAATAGTAAGCGGGTATAAGCTATAAATTACTATTATTGTGATAGCTAATTATACTTTAACGCCGGCGATCAAAGCCGTATTTACCTGTAACCAATGAACTTTAAAATAATCAACACGACTATCAGACTGTCTATAAACCTATTGTTGATAACACTCACCCTACCTGCTTTCGCCCAAAAAGCCGATCTATGGCTCACCACTGCCGCACGAAATAAAAACTTCGAGCTACAACAAACCCCGCTCGAGTTTAATCCTGTTAAAGCTAATAGCACACTTATAGCAGTAGACCCAACCCAAGCTTTTCAAACTATGGATGGATTTGGCTATGCACTTACCGGTGGCAGCGCCGAGCTGATGATGAAAATGAGCCCACAGGCACGGACCGCATTGATAAAAGAAGTTTTTGGGTTAAAAGGTAACAGCATTGGGGTAAGCTATCTGCGATTAACGATGGGATCGTCGGATATGAACGAACGGGTTTTTACCTATGACGATTTACCGCAGGGCGAAACTGACGGGCAGTTAAGTAAATTCAATCTTGGGCCCGATTTGAATGATGTTGTACCGGCGTTAAAAGAAATTTTAGCCGTTACCAAGGATATTAAAATAATGGCAACGCCATGGTCAGCACCATCATGGATGAAATCAAGTAACAACCCAAAGGGAGGTAATTTATTGACTAAATGGTACCGGGCCTATGCCAACTATTTTGTGAAATATATTGAGGCTATGAAAAAGGAAAGCATAACCATTGATGCGATAACCATTCAAAACGAACCCCTAAATGAACGTAATACCCCAAGCATGCAAATGACGGCAGTGGAAGAAGATACCTTTATAAAAACAGCATTAGGGCCCGCATTTGCCGCTGCAGGTATAAAAACCAAGATCATCCTTTTTGACCATAATTGTGATACGCCGGAATATCCAATGTCGATATTGGCTGATACCGCAGCAGCAAAATATGCAGATGGCTCCGGGTTCCATTTATATGCAGGCACTATTGATGCCATGACCAAGGTGCATGACGTATTTCCTTCAAAAAACTTATACTTTACCGAGCAAATGGTGATTGAACGGCACGGTGAAACCATTGATATGCCGGTTGAGCGCCTGGTAATAGGCGCGCCGCTAAACTGGAGCCGGAATGTAATACTCTGGAACTTTGCCGCTGACCCCAATGACGAACCACACACCAACGATGGCGGATGCCCGTTTTGCCAGGGCGCTGTAACCATTGATGGCGACCTGGTAACTAAAAACATTGCTTATTATGCCATTGCCCATGCTTCTAAATTTGTAAGGCCGGGTTCGGTACGCATCGCATCAACAAGTAATAAAGATTTGCCCAACGTTGCTTTTACCACCCCCCAGGGAAAAACGGTACTAATTGTAGCAAACGTAAGCGGGCGGCCACAAAGTTTCGATATTGGGTTCAATGGAAAATTTGCTGCTGCTCAGTTAAAGAGTGGATCAGTTGGGACTTATGTATGGTAAGAAAACAAAATAGCTTAAGAGATTTGTCAACTTTTGAAAAGTTGACAAATCTTTAAATCATAATTACCATTTTAGGCAAACAAAATCAATTAACTCATGCTCCTTAAAAACACATTCGTACACCACGTACATTTATGGCTTAAAGATAAAGCCGATAAACAAAAATTAATCGATGGTCTGTACACATTAGTGCCAATAACCCATATCCGTGATATACACATAGGCGTTGCTGCCGAAACCTTTCGGGATGTGGTGGAACGCTCATATGATGTATCCCTGTTAATTTTGTTTGATAATCCCGAAGCACAGGAAGCCTACCAGGTTGACCCCACCCATTTGCTTTTTGTAGAAAACTATGCAAAACCGCTTTGCAGTAAGGTTGTTGTGTATGATAATGTTAATATTTAATTAGTTCATGGTCTATAGTCCATAGTAAATCATTGAGAGATGTTCGGCTATGGTCTATGGACTATAGACCATGGACTAATACAAACCATGAACTCCAAAAACAACAAACACATTCTATTAACCGGGGGCACCGGCCTAATAGGCAGCAGACTCACGCAGCAACTTCTTAATAAGGGTTACCAGGTAAGTCATTTAAGCCGTTCGCCGGGAAAGAGCCCGCAAGTGAAAACTTATTTATGGGACGTTGATAAGGGTGTTATTGATGAACATTGTATTGATGATATAGATATCGTGGTTCACCTTGCCGGCGCTGGAATTGCCGATGAGCGATGGACAGATAAACGCAAAAAAGAACTTATTGATAGCCGTACTAAATCTATCGGATTAATTTATGATTTGCTCAGCGTAAAAAAGCACAAGGTTAATTCCATAATTTCCGCATCGGCTATCGGGTATTACAGCGACCGTGGCGATGAACTGATGACAGAAACAAGCTCCCCGTCAAGTGATTTTATGGCAAAATGTTGTATTGAGTGGGAGGATGCCGTTGATAAAGGAAAGCAATTTGGCTTACGCATTGTAAAATTCCGTACCGGTGTTGTGCTGGATAACGGTGGGGCGTTAGCTAAAATGGCCATACCGGTAAAACTGTATGTAGGATCGCCTTTAGGAAACGGAAAGCAATGGGTACCGTGGATACACTGGCAGGATGTTATTGATATGTATTTGTACGGAATTGAAAACGCTAAGCTTGAAGGTGTATATAACATGGTTGCCCCTAATCCTGTAACTAACAAGCAGCTAACCCAAGCCATTGCCAAACAGCTGCATAAACCTTTATGGCTGCCTAAAGTACCCGCATTTCTTTTAAAACTTTTATTGGGCGAAATGAGCACCGTTGTACTGGGCAGTACAAAAGTATCGGCACAAAAAATTGAAGATGCGGGATTTAATTTTAAATACACTGACATCACATCCGCATTGAAAGAGATTTATGGATAAAAAATCGCCTGTAGCAGTTTTCTGGTTCAGGCGCGATTTGCGTTTGGATGATAATGCCGGGTTATATCATGCCTTAAAAAGCGGCTATCCTGTTTTGCCTGTTTTTATATTTGATAAAGAAATTTTGGGTCAGTTGGATGATAAGGACGATGCGCGGGTTACTTTTATCTACCAAAATATTGAAGATTTGGATAAACAACTGCATCAGTATGGAAGCAGTTTACTGGTGTTGTATGATAAACCTGGAGAGGCGTGGAATACATTGTTAAAAGATTATACTATCACCGCGGTTTACACTAATCACGATTATGAGCCTTACGCCAAAGTACGTGATGCAGCTATCGGCACGTTATTAAAAAAACATGATATCGCATTTAATACTTATAAGGACCAGGTAATATTTGAGAAAGGCGAAGTTGTTAAAGATGATGGTAATCCTTACACTGTTTATACTCCCTATAACCGGAAATGGTATCAAACCCTAACCTCATTTTACTTAAAGGCATATCCCAATAAAAAATACTTCAAAAACTTTGTAAAAACTGCGGCATTTCACATCCACACCCTAAAACAAATAGGATTTGAAAAAAGCGACAGGGAGTTTCCGGAAATATATTATAAAGATTTCATACCTGATTATGCCGAAAAAAGAAATTTCCCGGCGGTTAAAGGAACAACTCACATTGGGCTGCATCTACGATTTGGAACAGTAAGCATCAGGGAACTGGCACGTACAGCTAATACTTTTAATGAAAAAACCTGGCTGAACGAATTGATATGGCGCGAGTTTTATATGATGATACTGTATCATTTCCCAAAAACTGCCGATCATGCTTTCAGACCGGAATATGATCGTATTAAATGGGTGAATGACGAGGATCAGTTTGCAGCCTGGTGCAACGGCGAAACGGGCTTTCTGCTGGTTGATGCCGGTATGCGCGAGTTAAATGCTACAGGTTATATGCATAACCGCGTGCGTATGGTGGCAGCCAGTTTTTTAAGCAAGCACCTGCTGATTGACTGGCGCTGGGGCGAACGATATTTTGCCCATAAACTGCTTGACTATGAAATGGCCAGTAACGTTGGCGGCTGGCAATGGGCAGCAGGCTCGGGCACCGATGCGGCGCCTTACTTCCGTATTTTCAATCCTGAATTGCAACTTAAAAAATTCGACCCGGAATTAGTCTACATAAAAAAATGGGTTCCGGAATATGCTGACTTCAGCAAATATCCAAAACCCATTATTGATCATGCCTTTGCACGCGAGCGGTGCTTAAAAGTTTTTAAAGAAGCCCTGGCTCTGTAAGATTAAGGGGTAACTGTTATAATTTGCCAGGTATATCTTAAACAGCTGTTAGGAGGCGCCAGGCCACTTGCACCCGACACATTTCCATAGCCCAGTCCTGAGGGGAATATCAATGAAATTTTGGTTCCCACTGTAGAGTAATTTTCCAACCCTTCTACAATTCCCGGCTCTATAAAACCTGAAATAACGTCGGTTGCATAATTTACACCGTTATATGCACTGTCAATAAGTTTGGCATCAAGCAGCTGGCCGGTATGGGTATCGGTAATAGTACTGTTAAAAGTTATGGGGTCGGTACCCGTACCCGCGGTTAATATTTTGTAATAAAGGCCGGTTGCCGTTTTGGTATAACCGGTTAGGCCTTGATTTTTCATATAGTTTTGAATTACAATGTCATCGTATGCGGGCTGCTCAGCAGGCCTGATAGAGTGTACATAATAATCCAGGCATTCATTACCTTGTATCCTGTTGTTAGCAACCTGGCTGCTGCCAGATCCGGTTCCGTCTATACCATAAGCCATACGCGATGGTATAAGCAGGCGCATACTGGCGCCTCCGTATTTCATTACATCATGAATCGCCAGCTGCAGGCCCGAAGGCAAACCACTTGAAGTTATATGGCCTACATAGCTGGAGTAATGATTAAAAATGGTATCTGGCAGTTCATAAGTATTGTCAAATGTTTTCAATGAATAAACAAATGATATTGAATCCGAATAAGCTAATGCGGGGCCTGATCCGGGAAGCATTATTTTATAATATATACCTGTGGTGTCATTGCCAAAGGTATCCCGTACCATTCCGGTTATTCCATTTGCAGCTATATAGTTTTGTATCGCAGTTTGGTCTTGTTGTTGGATAGTAGACTGAAGTTTATCTTTCCGGCACGATATTATTATAACAGAAAGTAATAAAAAGGTAAAAATCGTTTGTTTCATTTGTAATTATTGGTTTTTAACTGAGCCTGCTTCCTATGGCTATCTATTTGCATGCTATGCGCGGTTCTTTAATTTAATTTGTTACGTTATAAAGTGTTATATTAAAAACAAGTACAGCGTTAGCTGGTAACCCCACTTGCGGCTGCGCGTAAGGGCCATAAGCATCACGCGATGGCACAAAAAGCGTTATTGTACCCCCTTCTTTACATTCGGGTATGCCTAACTGCCATCCCCTTATCGTCGATCCCAAAACAAATGAGGGATGAAAAGTGTCGGTTTCAGCAAATACCGGCCCCAGTGTTGATGTTGTTGTTAATAACCTGCCTGTATAACCTACCGTTATCTGGGTAGAATTTGTAAACAAATTATTTCCCGTTCCAAGCGTATCAATTATATAATAAACACCGGTTGTATCAATGTGATTCTCCGGCAGGTTATTGTTTTTTAAATAAGTGGTTATTATTTTATCATCAATAACTCCCTGGGCCTGTACCTGGGCAACCACATCGTTTGATTTGCTACAAGCGCTTAAACATGCAGAAAAAAGCAATAAAATTAACAGTATCCTGTTCATCTGATCTTTCATTCAGTTAATTTGCTCTTTAATACCCTCCGTGTGCAATTTTAGCTGCATTTTTCATCATCGCGCACGTATGTTTCAAACGGCAAATTTATTCTTTTATATTTCAAAAACAGCAGCTTAACATTTTTTAACAATTAATAAGCCACGACGCTAACGGAGCAATTTCGGCAAAGATGATTTTTTATAACGAGATAACGATTATTTTATGAAAAACGTGTGGATTGGTTGATTTAAGAAAGTTTGCAGTTTTTAGTTTGCAGTGTGCAGTTGGTACCAAATTTCTCTATTAATGCCCACTGCTAACTGCAAACTGTGCGCTTAAAGCGCCTCCGGTTTAAAGCTGAGCGTTAGCGTATTTACTTTCTTCAGCATTTTTATCAGGTATTCTTTATCATTTTCGCTGATATG
>Ga0302309_10004156_pt1 | contig 10862 bp, 10 predicted proteins | sample III_Palsa_N1_1_FD_200453 | JGI IMG/M metagenome (GOLD analysis project Ga0302309, IMG submission 200453) | Peat permafrost microbial communities from Stordalen Mire near Abisko, Sweden - III_Palsa_N1_1 | ecosystem: Environmental > Terrestrial > Soil > Palsa > Peat permafrost | place: Sweden... | reverse complement strand
CGATTCCAACGCTTACCATCCCTTCAAAAAAAAACGGGCAGATGGGCTTGAATAATTCCGGGTATGTCCACTATCAATTAACCCCTGAAGAACTGGTGGAAGAAAGCCTGAGAAGAGGGGAAGGCATGCTCAATAATACCGGGGCCCTCCTGATTAATACCGGACGCTTTACCGGCCGTTCACCCAAGGACAAATTCATCGTTAAAGACGCTATTACGGAGGATACCGTATGCTGGAATGATTTCAACCAGCCGGCTGAGCCCGAAGATTTTGACCGCCTTCATAAAAAGATGGTCCGTTATATGCAAGACCGGGATATCTGGGTACGCGATTGCTTTGCTTGTGCAGCCCCGGCTTTCCGGATCAATATCCGGGTCTTCAATGAGCACCCTTCCGCCAACCTGTTTTGCTATAATATGCTAGGAAGGATTGAGGCGAAAGACCTGCCATCATTTGAACCGGACTGGCAGGTCATCCAGGCTCCAGGCTTTGAGGCGGATCCTGCAACAGATGGAACAAGGCAGGGCAATTTCGCCATGATCAGTTTTACCAGGCGCATGATACTCATCGGGGGAACGGGCTATACCGGAGAGATAAAAAAGGGGATATTCTCCATTTTGAACTACCTGCTTCCCATACAAAAAAATGTGCTTCCGATGCACTGCAGCGCCAATGTAGGAACAGCAGGAGATACAGCGATCTTTTTTGGGCTGAGCGGAACGGGAAAAACCACCTTGAGCACTGATCCTGAACGGAAGCTCATTGGGGATGACGAGCATGGCTGGACAGCCGATTCGGTATTTAACTTTGAAGGAGGATGCTACGCCAAGTGCATAGACCTTAGCGAAACAAAGGAACCCGACATCTATCACGCCATCCGGAAGGGCGCCCTCGTAGAAAATGTAGTATGTTATCCCGGCACCACCGAGATTGACTTTTCCAATAAATCCATTACGGAAAATACCCGGGTCTCCTACCCGCTCCCCTATATCAAAAACATCGCCGAATGCGGAATGGCCGGGACGCCCACCCATATTTTTTTTCTGACCTGCGACGCGTATGGGGTGCTTCCACCCATATCCAGGTTGACTCCTGCCCAGGCCATGTATCAATTCATCAGCGGCTATACCGCTAAGGTGGCCGGTACGGAAACGGGTATTACCGAACCGAAATCCACTTTCAGCACTTGTTTCGGCGCCCCTTTCCTACCCCTGCATCCGGCCCGGTATGCGGCCATGCTGGGAGAACGGATCAGGAAAAACCAGGTCACCGTATGGCTGGTGAATACCGGCTGGACGGGAGGCTGTTACGGACAAGGGAATCGCATGTCCCTGTCATGGACCCGTGCCATGATCGCGGCAGCACTAAAGGGAGCGCTCAATCAGTCAAAATTCATCACCCACCCCGTATTTGGCATGGAAATGCCCGAATCCTGTCCGGGTGTCCCATCTGCCTTGTTAAATCCCAGGGATACGTGGAAAGACAAAGAGGCTTATGACGAACAAGCCTACAAACTCGCCGCCCAATTCATTGCCAACTTTGAAAAATATGCTTCGGAGTTACCAGATGAAGTCAGGGGCGCCGCCCCCCTGCTAAAACAGCCCGAATAACTGAGAGTCGATCTTAGCGATAATCTCTCCTAAGTGCTCCTCGTTCTCCGGGAATTTATTCTCATCTATATTGATGATGAGCAATGGCCCCTCCTTGTATTGGTCAATCCATTTGTTGTAGAACTCGTTGAGACGTTTTAAATAGTCCAGGCGGATATTCTCTTCATATTCCCTGCCCCGCTTCTGGATCTGCGCCACCAGGGTGGGCACCGATGCTTTCAGGTAGATCAGGAGGTCCGGAGGCCCCACCATGCTTTTAAGCGTTTCAAAAAAACTGCAATAGTTATTGAAGTCCCTTTGGTCCATCAGGCCCATCTCATGAAGGTTGGGCGCAAAAATATACGCGTCTTCATAAATGGTCCTATCCTGTATTACCGTTTCAGATCCCCGTTGCACATCGAGCAATTGGTTCAGCCGGCCGTTCAGGAAATAAATCTGCAGATTGAAACTCCACCGGGGCATATCATCATAAAAATCATACAGGTAAGGATTATGATCCACATCTTCAAACTGGGGGATCCAGCGATAATGTTTGCTCAACATTTCCGTTAGGGTCGTTTTACCGGCGCCTATGTTGCCGGCCACCGCAATATGCTTGGGTTTCTTAGGTTTAGCCATATGGAACGACAATTCTTATTAATAGTGAATTAGCTGGTTGATGAGTCAAATTAAAGGAAAAAAACCATCCGGCAAGTAGGGCCCTCTTTTTTCGCAGAAGGCCTTGTCCCTAGCGGTATTGCAATCCCATCGCCTTACGGACTTCGCGCAAGGTGGCGGCGGCGCTGGCACGGGCCTTTTCTGTCCCCTGCCGCATTACATGGTGCAGGAATTCCTTATTTTTCTCCAGCTCCCTCGCTTTTTCCCGGATGGGGGTGATAAATTCTACCATATTCTCAGCCAGGGCTTTTTTCATGTCCCCATACCGGATAGTGGTGTCATTAAAGAGCATTTCGTAATGTTCCACCATGGATGGATCACTCACCAGGCGCATCAATTGGAAAAGGTTTTCTATATAGTCCGGCTTCTCTGAATTTGGCTCAGTGGGTCCGCTGTCCGTCTTGGCCTTCATTACCTTCTTGCGGATCAGGTCATCTTCATCGTTCAGGTATAACGTAGCCATTTGATTTTCGCTTTTGCTCATCTTCCCCGTTCCATCGAGGCTGGGCACCTTGAGGAGGCTCTCCCCGAAATTGAAAGGATAAGGTTCCGGAAACACGTCCAACTGATAACGGTGGTTAAACCGCTGCGCAAAATTGCGCGTCATCTCCAGGTGTTGCTCCTGGTCCTTGCCAACCGGAACCTTTACCGCCCGGTGCACCATTATATCGGAAGCCATCAGCACCGGATAGGTTAACAGACCGGCATTCACGTTTTCAGGATGCTGCCGGACTTTATCCTTAAAGGAAGCCGTTTTTTCCAATTCGCCCTTGTAGGCAAGCATATTTAACAGGAGATACAATTCTGCAATTTCAGGAATTTCACTTTGCGCATATAAGGTGGCCTTGTCCGGATCGAGGCCACAGGCAATGTATTCCGCCAACACCCGATGCACACTGGCGGATAATTCCTTTGTATCAGGGTGAGTCGTGAGGGCATGCCAGTCCGCAATAAAGAAAAAACAGGTATAATCATCCTGCATACGAACGTAATTGCGCATGGCGCCGAAATAATTACCCAGGTGCAGTACTCCGGTCGACCGGATCCCACTGACGACGATTTCTCCTTTTGGCATAGGCGGCGAAGATACAAACGGATACCGGAAAAGGCTCTGGGGTACCGGGATAAAGTGCTATTTTTATCCTATGGAAGTAACGGACGCATTGGTTGAGAAGATCGCCCACCTGGCCAGGCTGGATTTTCCTGCCGGGGAAAAAGCAGCAATAAAGGAAGACCTCCAAAGAATGATCCACTTTGTCGAAAAGCTGGGCGAGCTGGATACCACGGGAATCCAACCCCTGCTGCATATGAGTGATGTCGTGAATAATCTCCGGGAAGATGAAGTGAGGGGGTCCGTAACTACCGCGGACGCCTTGAAGAACGCCCACCACCACAACGATCGGTTTTTCCTCGTACCCAAAGTCATCAAAAAATAAGCATGTCTTCCATCATCCTCCTCCAGGACCTGCGCAAGAGCTATTACCTGGGACGTCAAGAGTTACCCGTACTCAAAGGTATTAACCTGGAGATCGGTCAGAATGAGTACGTCGCCCTGATGGGGCCTTCCGGGTCCGGAAAGAGTACCCTGATGAATATCCTGGGCTGCCTGGACAGCCCCACTTCCGGAAAGTACATCCTCAGCAGTCACGACGTCAGCAAAATGGCGGATGATGACCTGGCCACCGTCCGCAATATGGAGATCGGGTTCGTATTTCAACAATTCAACCTCCTGCCAAGGCTCACGGCGGCAGAAAACGTTTCTCTTCCGCTGGTATACGCCGGCGTTCCCCGCAAGGAACGCCTGGAAAAAGCCCTGGTTATGCTGGAAAGGGTGGGCCTTGCAGACCGGAGCCATCATAAACCCAATGAACTGTCGGGGGGACAGTGTCAACGGGTCGCCATCGCCAGGGCCCTGATCAACGACCCTTCCCTGATACTCGCGGACGAACCCACCGGTAATCTGGATAGTAAAACTTCCATAGAGATCATGGACATTTTCGGCAAAATCCATTCCCAAGGCAATACAGTGGTTCTCGTCACTCATGAAGAAGATATTGCTGCTTATGCCCACCGGGTGGTCCGATTGAGGGATGGCCTTATTGAAAACGACCGGGTCACCCGCATGGAAAAAGCTGCGACCTGATGGCTACGAAAATTTATACGAAGACCGGGGACAAGGGCAAGACCAGTCTGATCGGAGGTACCAAAGTACCTAAAAGCCATGCCCGGATTGAGGCATATGGGACCGTAGACGAGCTCAATTCCTATATAGGCCTGGTCAGTGACTTGCTCTCGGAGGGTTCCGCCGTCAAGGGAAAATCCGGGGCCGGCGCCCCAGACGGAGATGCATCGGCCCTGCTCAGGGAAATCCAGGATCGCCTTTTTACCGTTGGGTCATCACTGGCCTGCGACCCTAAGAAGGAGCCTAAGCTCAAGATCCCCGACCTTAAAGAAGAAGATATTACCCGATTGGAAAAAGCAATGGATGATATGAATGCAGCCATGCCGCCGATGACTTCTTTTATTTTGCCCGCGGGTCACCCAACGGTCTCCCATACCCATATTGCCCGTTGCGTTTGCCGCAGGGCGGAACGATGCTGCGTCCTTTTACATGACCAGGGGGAATTTGTGGACCCATTGGTCCTGAAGTATATCAACCGGCTGAGCGACTACTTGTTTGTACTGGCCCGTTTTACGGCCCACCAGTGGCATATTCCGGAAATGCCCTGGAGGCCAAGGATTTGAGGGGGCGATCCGATACTGATAAGTTTATCGGATCGCCCCCTCAATGTCTTATGATGTGCCTTCGGCCAGACGGCCGGCGGCCGTCTTTAGCGGACGATCGGGCCGGACGGCCCTGCGGCCATCTTTATAGAGAAGGTGATCCGATGAATTAACCCTCTATCTGCCCGTCTTTCATATAGATAACCCTGTCGCTCATGCGCGCCAGGTCTTCGTTGTGCGTAACGATGACAAAGGTTTGCCCGAATTCATCCCTTAAGCGGAGGAACAAGGCATGGAGTTCCCGGGCGTGTACCGAATCCAGGTTGCCAGTGGGTTCATCAGCAAAGACGACGTCTGGGTTGTTGATCAGGGCCCTGGCAACGGCGACCCGCTGCTGTTCTCCCCCCGAAAGCGTATGAGGCTTACTGTCCATTCTTTCCGACAGGCCCAGCGTTTCCAGCAGTGTGGAAGCCCGTGATTCGACGGTTTTTTTCCTGTTTCCGGCCAGCCAGCCAGGAATACAGACATTTTCCAGGGCGGAAAACTCCGGTAACAGGTGGTGGAACTGAAAAACAAATCCCAAATGCTGATTTCTGAAATGTGCCAGCGCTTTGGGCTTTAAGAGGTCCAGGCGGACTTCCCCCAGATAGATTTCTCCCTGATCCGGATGATCAAGGGTCCCCAGGATATGGAGCAAAGTACTCTTCCCGGCTCCCGATGACCCTACAATACTCACTATCTCTGCCTTTTGCACTTCCAGGCTGACTTCTTTGAGGACTGTCAAATTCCCAAATCGCTTGACAATATGCTGGGCTCTAAGCATGAAAAATATCGACTTTCCGGCAAACCTATGCTATAATCGCCATGTACGGAAAGGATAAATAGTAAAAAAATATACAATATTTAATGCCCTTTCGGAATTGGGGTGTTGCAAATCTCACTTTAAACTTTACATTTGCCGGAAAATTAAAAAGGCGATAACCCATGTTTTGGACATTAGAATTAGCATCCTACCTGGAAGACGCACCTTGGCCAGCTACGAAAGACGAGTTGATTGACTATGCCATTCGGAGCGGCGCCCCCATTGAAGTCGTTGAAAATTTGCAAGAATTGGATGACGAAGGGGAGATCTATGAAGGCGTTGAAGATATATGGCCGGACTATCCCAGCCAGGAAGACTTTTTCTTCAATGAAGACGAGTACTAGAGAGGATCAAGCCTGACGAAGGCACGTTTGAAAGGTCAACCTTATTGGGACTCCTATATACATTTGCGCGGCGGACCTGTCTGGAAAGATGGTCCACCGCGCAAATACGTCTCATATGGCGCCTCCGGCCCGAGGGCCCGCCAGGGCCGCATCGCAGGTCGGCAGCGCACGCTTATTTCTCCATTTGCTCGATCACTTCGTCCGTCACTCCCGAAAAGGAGAAACCTCCGTCATGGAATAAATTCTGCATGGTCACCATGCGCGTCAGGTCGGAAAACAAGGTCACGCAATAGTTTGCGCAATCATCCGCCGTAGCATTTCCCAAAGGGCTCATCTTTTCTGCAAAGGTGATGAAGCCATCAAAGCCCTTCACTCCGCTTCCGGCCGTCGTACGGGTAGGAGATTGGGAGACGGTGTTGATCCTGACCTTTTTCTTCTTTGCATAATAATATCCAAAGCTCCGGGCAATGCTTTCCAGGTAGGCCTTGGTATCAGCCATTTCGCTGTAATTCGGGAAAGCACGCTGAGCAGCGATATAGGTCAGCGCCACCACGCTACCCCATTCGCTCAGGGCATCCAGCTTGTACGCTGTTTGCAATACGCGGTGCAAGGAAAGGGCGGAAATATCGAAAGTCTTATGGTTAAAGTCGTAGTTCAGGTCCGTGTAAGGATTCCCTTTGCGCATATTGACGCTCATTCCCACTGAATGCAGTACAAAATCAATGGTGCCGCCAAAATGCTCCATAGCGCCGGTGAATAACTTCTGCAGATCGTCCATATTGGTTACGTCCGCTCCAATGACGGGCGCATTTCCGCATTGCTGGGCCAGTTTGTTGATTTCACCCATTCGCATGGCGACGGGCGCATTGGTCAACACTAATTGTGCACCTTCTTCATAACAACGCAAAGCAGCCTTCCAGGCGATGGATTTTTCATCCAATGCACCAAAGACAATACCCTTTTTTCCTTTTAGTAGATTATATGACATAGTAGATACTTTAAATGATAAGGGCCAAAGATAATGAACCCGGTTAATGTAAGATCATTTCGCGGGCTACTTTGAGGATGCCTTCATTCAATTGCTCTCCGCTCAGCATCCGGGCAATGGCTTCTACCCGTTCCTTTTCTTTTAATTGTTTAACCCTGGTTCGAATACTCCCTCCCTCTTCCAGCTTGTACACAAAATAATGGGTATCGGCTTTGGCCGCAATCTGCGGCTGATGGGTGATACAAATGACCTGGTGGGCCGCCCCCAGTTCCTTCATGATGATTCCTACCTGCCGGGCGGCTTCCCCACTGATCCCCGTATCAATTTCATCAAAGATCAGGGTAGGTAATTGCATACTTCCGGCCACCTGGGATTTAATGCTGAGCATAAGCCGGCTAAGCTCCCCACCGCTGGCCACCTTTCTGACAGGCTCAAACCGGTTGCTTTTATTGGCATCGAATAAAAATTCAATATTGTCCGCCCCGAATGCATTCAGGGGTGAAGGCTTCAACTGAGCCTTGAGACGGGCATTGGGCATGCCTACCTTAGAAAGCAGCTCATTGACTTTCTGTTCAAAAGAAGGCAGCACGCCATTTCTCCTGGAAGACAGTTGTTCTGCCAGGCCGGAGGCCGCTTTCAGGAAACCTGCCTGCTGGCGCTCCAGATCCCGGATCTGCTCGTCCAGGTGAAGGACGTTCTCCAGTTTTGCTTCTATCCCCACCTGCAGTGCCAGGAGGCCTGCCGTATCCTTTACGTTGTGTTTCTTCAAAAGGCGGTATCCCACCGAAAGGCGCTCCTGAATGATATCCGTCCGGCGAGGATCATATACCACTTCCTCACTCAGGCTGCCCAGTTCCCCGGCAATGTCCTGTAATTCTATCTGCACACTTACCATCCGCTCCATCAAAGCAGGCAATCCCGCCAGTAGATCCGTGTACCCCTGCAATTGGTGAGCCAGGCTCTTCAACTGCTGCACCATGGGCGCTTCCCCTTCCGACAATGAAGCATACACCCCGGAAAGAGCCGCTTTGATGCCTTCGGCATTTTCCAGCAGCCTGAGCTCCGCTTCCAGGTCTTCGATCTCCTGTTCTTTAAAGGCGACTTCAGATAATTCGTCCAGCAGGAAGCGGAAATAATCTCCTTCCTTCGCCAGGGCATCCTGTTGTGCTTTCAGTTCGGACAGCTTCTTACCTGCCGCCTGTCCCTGTTTGTATTGTGCCTGGAATTGTCCGAGTAAGGGGCCGTTTTGGGCCAGCGCATCCACCACTTCCCTTTGAAAGTCGGCTTTCCCCAGTTCCAGTGTATCAAACTGCTGGTGCAGGTCAACGAGGAGGATAGCCAGGTCCTGCAACTGGGCCAAGGCAACCGGGGTGTCATTGATAAAAGCCCTGGACTTGCCTCCAGGGGCTATTTCCCGGCGGATGAGCAGGTGTTCCGACTCGTCCAGGTCATTTTCCTTTAAGAAGCGGGATATGAATTCCTGGCCCGTTTTAAAGGTGCCTTCGATGATGCATTTCTTTTCCTTATCTACCAGTACCGCCGTATCCGCCCGGTCACCCAATATCAGCCCCAGGGCCCCCATCAGGATGGACTTCCCCGCGCCGGTTTCTCCGGTAATAATGTTCAGGTGCTTTCCGAACCGTACTTCCAGATCATCTATGATCGCGTAATTCTGAATATGCAGCTCCAATAACATGTGAAAAATTCAGCGTGTAAATATAGTGAAATCTCGACGCCACTGGCCCCACTCAAGCGGGCCTCCGGCCCGCTGCCAAATCTCAACTGCCTTTGCAACGGGCAATCCCGGACTTGGCCCGTTCATCCATCGAGTTTTTGTATTCATGATCGGGCATATCAATGCAGCGCTGATAAAAAGCAATCGCCATGGGCTTATTCCCTTCACGCTCATAAATAAGGCCTATTTGCCAGGCAGCCCGGGCGGCAAAATATTCCCGGCGGTTTTCCCCTATTTTAATGGCCACCAGGTAGGCCTTCAGGGCCTCCTCCTCTCTTCCTAAGTCGTCATATATACGGCCCAGCCGATAGGAGAACTCCAGCTTGTCCACGTCCGTTGAAAAATCCGAGGAACTTTTCCCTTCCAGTTTTTCCAATGCTTCTTTGTCATATCCCCCATCATTGAGCAGCCTGGCCTGGAGCAATGACTTGTTTGGCCACTGTCCCAACTGGGCGTCCCTCATCGCGTTCTTATCGGTTTCCATGTTAGCGGAGCCTTTACTGAGGACCCAGCTACGGTATTTGTTTGCCATGGGCATGTTGCCCTCCAGGTAGTAATACCAACTCAATTTTTGCAGCACGTCCTTCACGAGGAAACTTCCTTTGAAAGCGGCCAGGAACCTTTCCAGGTATATGTTGGCGTCCTTTTGAAGGTGATTCAGGCGAGCGTACCCCATCTCCATATCCCAAACGGGCGTGGACATATATTCCGGAGACATGTTCCGGCCCCGGATAATGGCCTCTGTAATAGCCGACCGGTGATTATTCAATGCCTGGTTGGCTACCATGTAAGCAAAGAGCAGATTGTTCACCGTATCCAGCTTGCGTTGCTCAATAAAACGAAAAAGGTCGTCGTATTGATTTAAGATATTAGCCTTAAGATAGGTATAATAAAAAATGCCTTCGTCCTTAAAAAGATTGGCCCAGGGATCGTTGTTGCCGATAAACGAGCTCACCATGGCCATCCCCCCTTTTACCGTCCCCTTCATGCCCATCATGTTGGTGAACCATTTATATCCATCCGGAACGACTCCCATGACCGTTTGCATGGCGCCATATATCATTAAGTTGGGCGTGAAGGCAGGAAATCGCTTCTGGTTTTCTTTTATCTGCAGAAAAGACTTGCGCACGGCCCATCCCGCGCTGATCTTTCCCCCGAACTTGATTTCAATGGCGGCCCACTGGAAGTTGATCACAGACCGGGTGAAGCCGTAAAACGGAGAGTCCTCCGGCCCTTCCGTCATCAATTCCAGGCGCTCGTCCCGGTGTCCTATCCTCCGGGCATACTCGGCCTGATCCTCGTTGAGGACCAATACCAGGAAGTCCACGTAATTTTCCAGGAAATAGGGGATCAGGTTATTGGGGTGCACCTTCTTTTCAATGGCCAGCAAGCGCTCTCCCGTATCAATTTTCAAAGATAGGATGTCATGATAGGCCTCCTGGCAGGTAGCATTAAAGTCAAAAACTTTTTGCGCCTCCAGGGAACAACACAGGCTAAGAAACAAGACGGTCAACAATATGCGCATAGGAGTCGATCGATTCCCGGCAAAGATGGGATAAAAATGAGTACATTGTATGACAAGCTTTATACAATGAAAAGTTGGTTGAAAATCGGGCTGTTCTGCACGGTATGCCTTGCCTTTATCGGATGCGATCGCGTCACCAAAGACCTGGCCAGGGAGCGCCTCCCTTATAATGAAACGCTCTCCTATTTCCACGACTTCGTAAGACTGGAATATGTGGAGAATACAGGGGCTGCCCTGAATCTGGGGGATCAGTTATCCAGAACGGCCAGCTTTTGGCTCCTGAGCATCCTTCCACTGACCTTTCTGTTAGGTTTGTTTGCTTATACTGTCCGCAAATCAAAGGAAATGAGCCTTCCTAAAATGATGGCGCTGGCCCTCATCTTTGCCGGAGGAGTGGGAAATATTATAGACCGGCTA
>Ga0302309_10004155_pt1 | contig 10864 bp, 10 predicted proteins | sample III_Palsa_N1_1_FD_200453 | JGI IMG/M metagenome (GOLD analysis project Ga0302309, IMG submission 200453) | Peat permafrost microbial communities from Stordalen Mire near Abisko, Sweden - III_Palsa_N1_1 | ecosystem: Environmental > Terrestrial > Soil > Palsa > Peat permafrost | place: Sweden... | reverse complement strand
CATAATTGTTAAAGATCTCAAGAAGCCCAGCGGTAACGGCTCACTCCTAACCCGCGAAAGATCAACAAATGACAGACAGCCCAAAACCAGACGCCAATGAAGGCAAGCACCCCAAGCCTGTAGCGGCGAAGGCCCCCGAGCCCGCAGCTGTGAAGGCCCCCGAGCCCGCAGTGGCGAAGACTCCCGAGCCCGCAGCGGTGAAGGCCCTGGAACCCACCGACAGCGTCGCGCGATCAAGCCCGCGCAAGCTGGACATCGTCCGCATCATCCACGAGGCGCCGCCAATCCCAAAGACGATGGATCTGAAGACGCTCAAAGTCCATACCCGCCGCGACTTCCTTATCTATGGCGCCGGCGCCCTGGCCGCCGCCGCGGGTCTCTGGTGGCTTCTGCCTCAGGACACTCAGACGGCCCACCTCACCATCGCGCAGCAGCACTGGCTCGATTCCCTGGAACACCGGATCAGCCCGAAGCTCGCCGACAAATCTGCAGCGGTCAAGAGTAAGTTTCTGGACCGTGTGCTGACTTTCGACGACGATGTTGCGGCCGCCCTCTTCAGTCCGACCCGCTCCGTACCCACCTACAGCGCGGATCTAATTACGCCCAACCTGCGCAACAATTACGATGGACAGACCCCCGACCCATCATATATCGACACATGGAGGCTGGAGTTGACCGGATTGGCATCGGGGAAAAATGAAAAGCTGCCGATAACAGCCCTTACCTCCCGATTCCCCATGCATCAGCAGATCACGCGCCTGGTCTGTGTCGAAGGTTGGAGCGCCATCGCAGGCTGGGGAGGTTTGCGCTTCTCCGATCTGCTCGCAGCCTATCCACCAAAACCCGGAGCGAAATGGGCAAAGCTGCTCTCAGACGTCAACCTCGACAGCGATGGCAACTCCGATCCCTACTACGTATCTATCGATCTGACAACCGCCATCCATCCGCAGACCCTGCTCGCAACACACCACGACGGCAAGATACTGGAAGTCGAGCACGGCGCCCCGGTCCGCCTGGTCGTTCCCATGAAGCTGGGCCTGAAAAATATCAAAGCAGTCACCAGGATTGAATATACGGCCGATCAACCCGCAGACTACTGGAACGACAGAGGATACTCCAAATACGATGGGATCTAAAAATAGATCCCATTAAAATTGAAGCCTTGCAGGATTTTAGCCCAGTGCGCGCTAAACTATTAGGTGCGTATGTTAACTCGAACTGAAGAAGAGAAAGAATCAGTGCGCGATCGGCGCGTATCGCGTCTCGAACGCCGCTGGTTTCGCCGGACGCTCATTAGCGTTTTCCTCGTTTTTAACCTCAGTGCCATATTGGTCTGCCTGCTGCCTACCGCATCGGGAATCAATCACGGCCTGATCGGTTTTTTTCGCCCATACTTAATGATGACGGGTCTCAACCAGTCCTGGCAGATGTTCTCGCCGAATCCCGACGGAACCGACGCCTATATGTCCGCCAATGTCATCATGAAAAACGGGAAGGTCGTGTACTTCGAGTATCCGAGGATGGAAAAGCTGGGCTATGTCACGAAGTATCGCGAAGAACGATACCGTAAGTTCATAGAAAATGCTCGCAGCAATATGTACGACTGGCAGCCCATGTGCATCTGGCTCGCCAAGCGTTACAAAGCTCAACAGCCCCAGATCATCGTATTGAGTAAGTATTCCCGCCCCGTGCCACCCCCGGGAGTAGAGTTTGGCGCATTTGCCCGCAAAATCGTGTACACCTATAATGTTTCCACGGGAGGCGGCAAATGAACCCAAGACGAGACTGGGATCATTTCTGGTTTGACCCCATCGGCGGGACTTCGCTGGGACTGTTCCGCTTCTTTTTTGGCCTCTCCTGCATCATTGGCGCCGTTCTGCTCTGGCCGGACAGGGTGCTTTGGTTCACAGATCAGGGACCCATCACATTCGCTGTGGCCCAGATGCTAAACGCGTTGGGAACTCCCGGTCCAACTCCGTATAGCCCGCTTAACGCGCATACAACTGAACTTGGGATCTCCCTGTTCTTTATAGCTTTTATCGTCGCTTCGCTCACCCTTTCCCTGGGATTTTGCACGCGAACGTCCGCCATCCTGGTCGATTTGGGATTGAGCGCCCTGCACAACCGCAATAACCAGATCATCAATGGAAGTGACCTCGTCTTCTCGGTTATGGCGTTCTACCTCATCCTGTCTCCCGCGGGTGCTGTGTTCTCGGTGGATAGGCTGATCAGGCTGGCCCGAGGCAAAGAGCCTGCCGAGCCAAGACTAATAGTCCCCTGGGCCCAGCGTCTGATGCAAATTCAGGTAAGCATAATCTACTGCGCCGCCGTGCTTTCTAAAGTAACAGGCAGCCTGTGGATTAATGGCATGGCTGTGTACTATCCCGTAAACTACCCGGAGCTGCAGCGCTTTCCTATACCTCACCTGGGCGTAAACGACATATGGCTGATCGATTTGCTAACCTACGGCGCCATTGCAACCGAATTTGCCCTGGTATTCTTTATCTGGCATCCGCGTCTGAGGCTCTACGTGATCACAGCCGGCGTGCTGCTGCACCTGGGAATAGAGTACTCGATCAATGTGCCGATGTTTGCCGGAATTATGATTGCGAGCTACCTCACGTTCATAACGGATGAAGACTGGAAAAAGCTGAAACGCTCGCTGAAACGTCGATTCGCCTACGCCAAATTAACCGTAACCACCAACGGAACCTACAGACCCTTGGCCCTGGCATTACTTAAACGCTTCGATCCGGTCGAGTTGATCCAGTATAAAGTGGACCCCGATTGGCAAGACAGCGGCAGCCTCGTTCGTGCCGAGGATGTTCACGGCCGAACCTATCTAGACCGGCTCGTCGTTCGGGAAATGGCTTCCAGAATCCCAGTACTCTGGCCCCTGAGATTGATCTCCTGGTTTCCAGGAGGTAATAAATGGGCCGAAAGCCTGGAACGCTCAATCGTCACCAAGCGTCCAGCACCAGCAGAGCAAGCCGACGTAACCCACGAGGCTATGGCGACAAATTCCTAAACCACAAGTCGCGTGCGACTTAGTGGCGGAAGGTCCAGGCTCGATTGATCAGGAAATTCCAGACCGTGACCACAGCGGTAGCGATCATCCCGGCGCTGTTTACAACAACAAATGAGAAGACGTGTTCTTTGGATTTGTAGACGACACTGTGTGCGATTGAGAGGATAGAGAGTGCCGCGTCTGGCGTGACCGTCCGTGTGTACAGAGCAAGAAGGAAAACAACCACAGTAATGTTCAGCGTGTAGCCAACCAGGTTGACCACAAAGAACTTACTGGACTGCGCCCACACAGATTCGCCGCGCTTCTCCCTAAAGGTCCACTTTCGGTTGAAAATAAACCCATTCACCACGGAGATGAGATAAGACATCGCATTCGAAAAAACGAGCCGGTGCGTGACAAAATAGAGTACATTAAAGACGACAAGTCCAACAATGAGGCTGCTAATCCCGACAATCCCGTACTTGCCCATCCGTTTCATTTCGGCTAAAGCGATCATATCTCTTCCGGCAGCGAAACAGGTTCTTTTCGCGGCAGTCCCGGCTTATGCTCAAAATTGACACGTTCCCGTTCAACCGCGTAAGGACGGGCCTGAACGTGCGTATAGATGGCGGCAATGTACTCGCCCAGCACGCCGATTGAGACTAACTGCACCGATCCCAGAAAGAAAATGCCAATAATGAGGGGCGCCACCCCTACAGAAAAGCTATTCCAGAAGAAAATCTTGTAAACGAAGTAGACCAGAGACACAAGGATCGAGATCAAAGCGCAAAAGAAGCCGAAAAACGTCGTAATCCTTAAGGGGACTTTGGACAGGTTCGTGATGCCAAGCATCCCGAGGTCGTAAAGCGAGTAGAAGTTGTTCTTGCTTATCCCGCGCTTTCGGGCAAGCTGAGTGTAGGGGATCGTCTTGAAAGGAAGCCCTATTTCCGCGATAAGTCCTCGGAAATAGGGGTAGGGGTCTTTAAGAGCAAGGATCAAATCGACAACACGGCGGTCGTACAGACCAAACCCCGTGAAGTTCTCGAAAGTCTCCAGGGAGGCAATCTGGTGCACCAGCCGGTAATACATTTTACGTATCAGGAACATGAGCGGATTTTCCTCGCTCGCTTCCTTAATCGCGAGGACCATGGAATAACCGGCTTCCCAGTTGCTTAAGAACTCGGGAATCATTTCGGGCGGATCCTGAAGGTCAGCCACGATCCCAATGACCGCTTCGCCAATTGTCTGACTCAGCGCATACATAGGAGATCGAATGTGGCCAAAATTGCGGGCGTTCACCAGAACCTTAACATTAGTATCCTGGACGGCAATCTTTTTCAGGATCTCCACTGTTCGGTCAGTTGAGTTATTATCGATAAAAATGTGTTCGTAACAATAACCGTCAAGTTCAGCCATAACCTCACGTACTCGATTGTAAAGAGCGGCTACATTAGCCTCTTCGTTGAAACACGGCGTGATGATGCTAATTGTACGCAATCAATGCTCTCCAAAATATTGTATAGTTGAGGTAACGTTCAATTCTACCACTTTTCAAGGAGAGGTCGGGCTCCAATCGAATTTATGAAAACCGTAATCTTATGTGGCGGGCAGGGAACCAGACTGCGGGAAGAGACGGAGTACCGTCCCAAACCTCTCGTGGATGTTGGCGGACGACCCATCGTCTGGCACATCATGAAGTCGTGCGCCCATTATCACCTTAACGACTTCGTCCTCTGCCTGGGCTACAAAGGCCAGATGATCAAAGACTACTTCCTGAGCTACGAAGCCATGAACAACGACTTTACGATCAATCTGGGTCGAACCGATTCTATCCAGTACCACAACCGGCACGACGAACAAGATATGAAAGTCACCCTGGCCGACACAGGGCAAGACACCATGACAGGCGGCAGAATTGGCCGGATCAGAAAGTATGTCGGCGATGAGACATTTGTTGTCACCTACGGCGACGGCCTTTCCGATGTCAACCTACTGGACTTAATAGCCTTTCATCGGTCACACGGTAAGATAGCGACAGTCACGGCCGTGTCTCCTCCTTCCCGCTACGGTGTGCTTCAGATTGGGGCAAGCGGGTCGGTGGATCGATTTCTGGAAAAGCCGCAACAGGAATCGCGTGTAAGCGCCGGGTTCTTTGTGTTTGAACCCGCCATGTTCGACTACCTCGATGGAGACGACTGCATTATGGAGCACGCCCCACTGAGCCGTCTCGCCGCCGAAGGGCAGCTCATGGCCTACCAGCACGACGGCTTCTTTTACGCCATGGATACCTACCGAGAGTACGTAGTCCTCAATGAGATGTGGGATTCCGGGAAATCCCCCTGGAGCGTTTGGAAATGACAGGAGAGTTTTGGACAGACAGACCTGTCCTCGTGACGGGAGCTACGGGCTTGCTTGGCGGATGGCTGGTACGATCCCTGGTGGATTCCGGAGCGACGGTGGTCTGTCTCATCAGAGACTGGGTCCCACATTCCAGCTTTCAGCGGGGCGCCGACGCAGCGCGAGTCACCATCGTGACCGGTGAAATCCAGAATACCCCCCTCGTGGAACGCGTTCTGGGCGAGTACGAAATCGACACAGTCTTCCACCTCGCGGCACAGACCACCGTGGGTGTGGCCAACAGGAACCCAATCTCAACCTTTGAGTCCAACATACAGGGAACCTGGTCCGTCCTCGAAGCCTGCCGCCGGTCGCCGCTCGTAAAGCAGATCATCGTAGCCTCGTCCGACAAAGCCTATGGAGATCAGGACATCCTACCCTACGATGAAACGACCCCGTTGCAGGGCCGGCATCCCTACGACGTCAGCAAGTCCTGTGCTGATCTCATCTCACAATCCTACGCCGTCAGCTATAACCTGCCCGTCTGTATAACGAGGTGCGGCAACTTCTACGGAGGAGGGGATCTCAATTGGAGCCGCATTGTACCCGGCACGATTCGCTCCATTGTCCGCGGCCAGAATCCAGTCATCCGCTCCGACGGCCAATTTGTGCGCGACTACTTCTATATCGAAGACGGAGTCCGGGCGTACCTGCATCTGGCAGAAGCCCTGGCATCCGACAAGTCCCTTGCCGGTGAAGCCTTTAACTTCTCCAACGAGCTGCAAATCACAGTTCTGGACTTCGTGCATACGATCTTACAGCAGATGGGCTCGCCGCTCAATCCCGATGTGCGCAATGAAGCCTCCGGAGAGATACGGGTACAGTACCTGAGCGCCGAAAAAGCCCGCACGAGGCTGAACTGGACACCCTCCTATTCCCTCGAAGAAGGGCTGACACGGACCATTGCATGGTACAAATATTTTCTACAACAACCAGGTGTGGCTTAAAGCATGTCTAATCGCCAGGAAATACTGCGTAGCCAGATCTCCGAACTTGTCGCCGAATACCACGCAGAAGCCTTTGCGCCAGGAGACTTTGTCCCCGGGGAATCTCCCGTGCCTGTGGCAGGCCGTGTCTTTGATGAGTCCGAGCTTCAGCATCTCGTAAACTCTTCTCTCGATTTCTGGCTCACCACCGGACGGTTTGCCGAGCAGTTTGAAAAGGAATTTGCAAAGTACTTCGGCGTTAGAAAGGCTATCCTGGTCAACTCAGGCTCCTCAGCCAATCTAGTTGCCCTCTCAGCGCTCACATCGCCGCGCCTGGGCGCGCGCCGCCTGAAGCCTGGGGATGAAGTCATTACCGTCGCCGCCGGCTTTCCGACTACGGTAAATCCCATCGTACAAAATCGGCTGATCCCCGTCTTTGTCGACGTGGACATACCAAGCTACAACATCGATCCCGCGCTGCTTGAAGCGGCCCTGTCGGACAAAACTCGCGCCGTGATGATCGCACATACCCTGGGTAACCCGTTCGACCTGGAAGCCGTTTCCAAGTTTTGCAAGGAGCACAACCTCTGGCTCGTGGAAGACTGCTGCGATGCCGTAGGAGCGTCCTTTAACGGCAAGAAGGTCGGTACCTGGGGAGATATTGCAACGGTAAGCTTCTACCCTGCCCATCACCTGACCATGGGAGAGGGTGGGGCGGTGCTCGTCACCAGACCGCTGCTCAAGGTACTCGCCGAGTCGTTCCGGGATTGGGGGCGCGACTGTTACTGCGATCCCGGCAAAGACAATACCTGCGGACAGCGCTTCGACTGGCAGATAGGCGACCTACCCGCAGGCTACGACCATAAGTACATCTACAGTCACATCGGCTACAATCTCAAGCTCACCGATATGCAGGCCGCCATTGGAGTCGCCCAGCTTAAGAAGCTGCCGCAGTTTATCGAAGCCCGCCTCCGCAACCACGCCACCCTGCATTCAGGCCTCGCGTCCTTGTCAGACTACCTAATCCTCCCCGAACCCACGCGCGGGGCCAACCCGAGCTGGTTCGGCTTCGCTATTACGATCCGGGAGAACGCGCCCTTTAAGAGACAGGAACTGCTTCGCTTTCTGGAATCCAGAAAAATAGGAACACGCCTTCTCTTCGGCGGAAACCTGACCCGCCAGCCGGCCTACAAAGATGTGGAATACAGAGTAAGCGGAAGTTTGACACGCACAGACACGATAATGAACTCCACATTCTGGATAGGAGTGTATCCCGGCCTATCAGAACCCATGCTGGACTACGTTATTCGCTCGATTACGGAGTTCTGCGTGAGCAAAGCCGTCTAAATTCTCTTGTAAATGATAAAGTCGTGCCAGCCGCTGTTGTCTACATATGCGGTTACGTAGCCGTCTGCAAGGTACTTCGGGTTTCTATTGGGAGTACTACTATCATGGATCGTCACAACGTAATCTATCGATCTCGATTCAATATATCTTCCCATCGGGCTGTTTCTGTTGTCCCAGTCAAATCTAGCATGAGTTCCGTACGGCCCGTGTATATATCCAGGAAGCCTGGCAATTGTGGAGTCGGTAAGTCCCTCGAGGTCGATAAACTTTATCTGGGGATTTAAACACGAAATTAAGCCCATTTCAGGCATCGCTACGGTCTGACCGGGCTGCACATGTAATGCGACCCAGTCCGAGATCTTTCGCCTGCCGTCCGGCGCGCCGCACATCCATGCCGATAGTGGTGCTGGCTGGTGTAATGTTTCTACGACAGAATGTATTCTGGAATACCTGGCAATATACTCCTCGCGGCCACGGTTGTCCATAAAAATCGCGGCGGCTATGATGATCAATCCGCCGATCGCCAGTGTCCGAGGAGAGGTGCTCGTAACGCGCTTCAGCATTTGGTAGGCGGCGTGAATACCGACCAGCCATGATGTGGCGACGAGTGGAAGAATAGGCATTGCAAAGCGCCCATCCACCATCCAATCGCCGCTCGTTCTGAGTAGAAATACCAGATATACTGCGATGGTCGCGAGAAAAAATTCTTGAGTACGTCCAGGCCTGGATGCTACAACGAGCAAACAAGCTAGAGAAATGATAGCAGGCAAAAAGTACGTGGGAGCCAACAAATACCGGACTATATAATTGCTTCCTAGGATAAGTCCCGTTGGGATGTCCACCCGTTTTGCATAATATGTGTTTGGGAGGATCGAATGGTAAAAAGTAAAACTGAAGACTGCGAAGCAGAGGAAAGGGAGTAAATATATCCCAAGGAGTCTTAAGTCTACCTTTTCTTTTTTTATTGCCTGCAGACAAAACAAACTCGGATAAATTACAGACAACTCGGGCCGGCTCAGCCCCGCCAAAACAAAGAAGGCAACCGTTTCCCAGGGGGTTTTGTCTTTGTTGTCCCTGCTTCCGGTCAGGAATGCGGCCAGCCCGCAGAACAAGAAGGCGCATGCGAAGGCCGTTTCGAGCCCGTTTGTCATGGACAGACAGAAGTCGCTCCTATAGGATAGAAGCAGCGGCACGCAGGCGCTTAGCACTGGAGCTTCCGGCAAAAGAAGGGCCGCAATCTGCTGTGACTTCCAGAGGACAACCAGTCCCGACATTATCCCAAGCAGCTTAAGGGCGACAATTGCGCTGTCCACCGATAGGAAACTAGATAAGAAGGTTGCTGCAAAAAGACCGAACCAGGAAGTGCATCCGTTCACATGCTCCCCTGGATTCATAACCCAGCCATACCCGGCATGGAAATTGATAGCATATCTGAACACGATGAGGGGGTCGTCTTCTAGGTAGGTCCAGTGTCTGGCTACATTCACCAAAAACATAAGTCCGGAAATCGCGAAGAAGACCCGGAACACGGTACGATCACTCAAATGTGGAACTGTTAGTGCGGAGCCCTTGTGACTCTTCTCATCTTGTGTCATGTTGGCTGTCAATCACTCTTTTATTGGGCAAGGAATTGTGTGATGCTTTGGCGAATTATATTGCTTAGTTGTAGCTAGGATACCTGATACGCATGCCTCTACTTTCAAGCGACCGTGATTTTCTGAAACGAACCACTGCCCCTTTGGTGTCCGATTTGAACGAGACTCGGATACTAATCACAGGAGGCACCGGAGTTTTTGGCTCATGGCTTCTTGAAGCCCTCATATGTGCACAACAGTCTCACGACCTTAATCTTTCGGTAACCGTGCTCTCGAGAAACCCCGACCAATTTACGGCGCGCAGGCCGCATCTTGCCTGTAATCCGATAGTGGATGTTGTTCCAGGCGATATCCGTACCTTTACTGGGCTCGAGAATCGTTTCGATTATATCATTCATGCGGCGGCCGAATCTCACAACATGACGGGGTCGCGTTTGGATCTGGTGGATACGATTGTGGACGGCACGCGGCGAATTCTTGATTTCGGGACCAAATCCAGCAATCTCAAAGGACTGCTGTTTGTCAGTTCCAATGCCGTATATGGAAGGGCGCCCGGCGGGGCGGAATTTATAGAAGAAACGTGCAACACAGGCCCGTTGGTGACCGACGCCAATGTCGAGTACGACGAGTCCAAGCGCATGGCGGAAGCCCTTTGCGCACTCTATTATCAGGAGCGTGCGCTGCGGGTCAAAATAGCCCGCTGCTTTCCCGTGGTCGGACCCTACTTACCGCTCAATGCCCACTTCGCGGTGGGCAACTTCATCCGGGATGCGCTGTCTGGAGGCCCTATCACGGTGAAGGGAGACGGAACTCCTGTAAGGTCCTATCTCTATCTAGCCGATCTTGCAGTATGGCTCCTTACGATTCTGGTCAAGGGAGAGTCTGGTAAAGCCTACAACGTAGGATCGGATACGGCAATAACTATCGCCCGCCTTGCTGAGAGCATCGCCGGATGTTTTGAGCCAAAACCAAGAGTGGAAATAGAAGGGAAACCCAAAGCCGGGGCGCAAGTCTCCAGATACGTTCCATCAATCGCCCGAGCGACTCGAGACCTTGGCTTATCCGTTACCTACACACTGAACCATGCCCTTGCTAATACCATTGAATACTGTCGCGCCAACAATGTTGCCGAGTAATGCCGATGAAAATATCTAATGGTACAATGAAATAGCAGAGCGGACTGTTCGACTGCAACGAACTCACTATCCGTTAATCGAATTTGTATTTGTCTTAAGCAGAGAGGCTCAAAATGTCTGGATCGGTAACAATAGGGAATTCCGTAGTAGGCGACGGTAATCCCGCCTATATAATTGCTGAAATTGGCATCAACCACAACGGCAGTGTCGAACTAGCGAAACGTCTTATCCACGTTGCTGTGGCCGCGGGCTGCGATGCCGTTAAATTTCAGAAGCGCACCATTGATGTTGTCTACACTCCCGAAGAGCTCGCAAAGCCGCGAGAATCTAAGTTTGGGCAGACAAATGGCGAATTGAAGCGGGCTCTTGAATTTGGTCAAGAGCAATACACTGAAATCGATCGCTTCTGCAAGGACGTAGGAATTACCTGGTTCGCTTCCTGTTGGGATGAAGGAT
>Ga0302309_10004154_pt1 | contig 10864 bp, 9 predicted proteins | sample III_Palsa_N1_1_FD_200453 | JGI IMG/M metagenome (GOLD analysis project Ga0302309, IMG submission 200453) | Peat permafrost microbial communities from Stordalen Mire near Abisko, Sweden - III_Palsa_N1_1 | ecosystem: Environmental > Terrestrial > Soil > Palsa > Peat permafrost | place: Sweden... | reverse complement strand
ATCACCCATCTGCTCGACCGTGTGGAGCAGATGCAGGAGAATATGCGCGGTTTAAAAAACCGACTTAGGATTTACGAACAAGATTAATTTATAACTGATACTTTTCTCGCAATTGCTCACTTACAATCCCGGCATCTTTCACCACCGAGTCGGGATAGCCTAAGGATTGGAGGATTGCAATTCCATTTTTATTTTTAAGCAGGCCTTCCTTTATTTTATAATCAAAAACCAGGCGTTTATCGCTTACCAATTCTTCGAAGGAATAAATGGCGTAATCATCGCCCAAAAGCTCGGCTAGCTCCAGGTCGTGGGTTGATACAAAAACAAAGTTTCGATTAGCAGTTAGATACGACAACACCGACTTAGCGGCGGCAATACGCTCAATGGTATTTGTACCGCGAAAGATCTCATCAATGATCACCAAGCTCCGGAAAGGTTCATCAATACCACATTGCTTTACAATATCCAGCACGGCCAAAGCCTCCGCCTGGAAATAACTTTTGTGCTCCTCAATATCATCGCTCACCCTAATACTGGTGTGGATATTCAGCAATGGCGCAATATATTCTTTAGCGCAGCAGGTATAAATAGTTTGCGCCAACAAAGTATTTAAAGCTACAGCCCTGATAAAAGTTGTTTTCCCCGACATGTTTGAACCCGTAATCAATCCACCTTTATCAGCACGGCTGCTAATAGAGTTTGCAATACAGTTATCAACCAAAGGGTGGTAAAGTTCGGTAATTTTCAGTTCAGCATCTTCTTTGGTGAAGACAGGCTTAGCATAATAAGGCAATCCTGCCCGCACTGAATCAATGGCTATCAGCGTATCAATTTCGGCTACGTATTGGTAAACAACCTCAATCTCCGCGCGGTATTTGTTTACTTTTTTGAGCGAGGAGATGAACATTACCGATTCCAACAGAAATACTGTTTTAATCAACTCAAATATAGCCGAAAATATATCCAACGGATCGCTGCTAATGCTATTTTGGAAACTCACAAACAGTAACGACCGCTTTAGTTTATCTATCTTATTAAGCGCTGCCAATATCCGCTCATTACCACAAACGGCAACATTTTTAATCAGCCACCAGCCTACTTTGTTGAGTACAAGCAATTGTGGCAGCGAATGGGTATACTGGGCTATTTTACCCTTATTTTTATAATGCAGGGCAGTATTTAAAATCGCTAAACCCAATAAGGCTAAAAAATAAACCTGGCTATGCACCAGGCTCAGCATCACAATTAAACAGATCATGATGATCCACGAAATTTGGATGTATGATGTTTGCAACGGTGTAAATAAAGGCTGTTGTTCTTTTACAAATAGCTCCGGCAGGTAATAGGCATTTTTAGTGTTGAGTTTGGATAACTCCAGCTCCATACGTTCCTGCTTTGCACGATCTTTTCCTAATGCAGTTATGTTCCTATCCAGTTGTTGCAATTCCACAGCATCAAGAGTAGGGTTATGCAGTTTATTGTAGAAATACTGCTGGCCGGGCTTAGAATTTGTCCTATCGATGTATGCAAAAACGTTGTCCAGATCGAGGTCATTAGCGGTAGTGCTGGTTATTTTGTTTACTCCTGGTTTTGATTCGGTGTAAATCCTGATCAGGTCCAAATTCTGATCATTAAAATAAGGCTTGGCCCATTTATCACGTATCTCCGCTAAACGATTTTGCTTTGCTTTGTACTTTCTATAAAAAGCAACCGCTACTAAAAACGCGATAATCAGAATGATACCCAGCAACCAATAGATCATGTGATAAATATAGGTTTAAAAAGTTATGGTTGAGCTTTACCGTTTGCCACCCAAAAAAGCATGCAAAGCCTGCTGCGTAAATTCAGACAGTACCAACTCACCGCTAACTGCGGCACGTTCTTTTAATAACTCATCCCAGTTTTCAGTGCCTTCCCATAAAATTTGTTTCAGGTTGGCTAATCCTTCGGGGTTATAAGAAGCTAACTTTTCAGCAAGTCCGGTTACAGCTTCATCCAAAGCAGGTATATCAGCATAAACCTCGTTATACAAACCATGATCTTTGGCCCATTGCGCGGTTTGAAAATCAGTTGCGCGAATGGTTAATTGCGAAAATGCCTGTAAACCCATCTTACGGGTAACAGCAGGCGATATCACAAACGGACCGATACCAATTGCTAGTTCGCTTAATTTGATAGCTGCGGCTTCGGTTGCCAGGCAATAATCGGCACCGGCCGCAAGGCCTACCCCACCGCCTACAGATTTACCCTGAACCCGAGCGATTACAATTTTAGATGATTTACGGCAGGCATTGATCACATTGGCAAAGCCCGAGAAAAATACGGCACCAGATTCTTTATCCTTGATCTGCAACAACTCATCAAAGCTTGCACCGGCGCAAAAAGTACGATCGCCCTCACTTTTTAGCACGATAATACGGGTTTGCGTATCGTTACCCGCCTTGATTATCTTATCGGTCAAATCCTGCAAAATTGCAGCCGGTAAAGAGTTTTGTGCCGGGTGATAAAAGCTGATTGTTGCTACACCGTTATTGATAGTTAAGGATACGTTTCCGTTTTCTGCTGATGACATAATCGGCATTTAAATTGGTATGCGGCAAATATACAGATGGGTATTGATAAAGCTACGCTTCTGCCAAAGGCAGATCGAAATAAAATGTAGATCCTTTTCCCGGTTCGCTTTCAACACCTATTTTGCCTTGATGGGCGTTGATGATCTCGGTTGAAATGTATAGACCCATACCCAATCCGCTTGTCATAAATTTCTTATCTTCAACACGATAAAAACGCTCAAAAATACGCTCGATCTGCTCGGCCGAAAGCCCGATCCCAAAATCTATTACCGAAACCCTAACCTTATTTTTACGCAGCGTACTTTTTATGATGATCCGTTTGCTATCGGGGGAGTATTTTACCGCGTTATTGATCAGGTTCATGAGCACCTGCTCCAATCGTTCCGGATTGGCATTAACTATATAACTTAACTGCGCTTCGTTCTCAAACTCAAACTGCGGATAAATATGTGCCGCATTCTCAATAGAAGCCGCGATCACGCCCGAGATATCTATTTTATCCAACCTGTATTCTAACCTGCCAGCTTGTATTTTACTTACATCAAGCAAATCATTTACCAGGTGCTGTAATTTATTGATAGCGATGTTTGCCTTATCAATGTAGGTTTTAACTACCGGCGGCAATTCTTCCTTTTTGTATGAAGCGATAAGCTGCAGGTAACCTTTTAAGCTGGTTAATGGCGTTTTCAACTCGTGACTGGCAATACCGATGAACTCATCTTTACGCTCCATCTGTTTCTTTTGGTCTTCGATATCAGTAGCGGTACCAACCCACAATACAATTTCACCGGCATCATTTTTTAGCGGGATAGCTCGGTTTAAATGCCAGCGGTAAATACCGTCACCATTTTTGTATCTATTTTCTACCTCAAATATTTGCCCGTTAGCTAATGCGGTTTGGTATTTCTCAATCGTTGCAGTTAAATCATCCGGGTGTACAACCGCTTGCCAACCCCATTCCTTGGTTTGTTCAAAATCAAGCCCGGTATATTCAAACCATTGCCTGTTATAAAAATTGATATGGCCGTTTGGTAAGTTTGTCCACGTCATTTGCGGGATGCTATCCGCAAGCAATTTAAAGTGCTCCCTGCTGGTTAATAACTCGCTGGTACGTTCCTTTACCGTATCTTCCAGCTCATCATTTAGCTTTTTGGTGGTATTTTGCGCTATCTCTAACTGATCGTTTTTTAGTTTGAGTAACTTCTCGCTCTCTTTCTGAATAGTAAGATCGGTTAATATCAAACTTAAGGCTATACCTTCATCCAGCTCCAATGTATTGCACGATAAAAGGCAGGGTATTTCTCGCCCACTTCTGCTTGCCAGGGTTATTTCTTCCTTGCAATCTTCTTCCCAGCCATTATTGATCAGGTTGTTATATTTTTGTTTGAATTCCTGCGGGATAAAATCATCAAACGCCAACCCAATCCCTTTTTCCAGGGGGATATCCATCATCGCCGCAAAACGCGAATTACAATATAAAATAAGCCCGTCGCGGTTAAGTGTAACCGCGCCCTCATTCATTTTTTCGATGAATACACGATAGGTTTGGTCGGCGGTTTTTAAGGTATATAACTGGTGGTCGCCATTATTTCCTTGCACAATAAACGCGTCAACCTGGCCGGTACGGATAGCATGTATAGTATCCGCAGCTTCTTCCAGCTGGATCTTAAGCTCCTTATTCTCGCTTAAAAGTTCGTTATATGTATTGTTAGCCTGTTCCATTAATTAATAGCCTTTAGGCCAAGCCCTATTAAAACTTTGTTTCTGTCCGACATATCGCCGATCAGCCTGCGCGTAGGATCAGGCATTACTTTTATAAGCATTGGCAAAGCTATCACCTGCTCCTTTTCGGCAATCAGGGGTTGCTGGTAAACATCTATAATTTCCAGTTCGTACCTATCTTTTAAATAGGTTTCGCATATATCTTTTAGGTTAGTTATAGCGCGCGAGGAGTTTGGAGAAGCACCGGTTATAAATAACCGTAAGGTATAGTGTTGCTCAATTAATTCGTCGTAACCGGGGTCTTGCTCTGCCATTTTGTTGTTTTATGCCGGCCTGATATTCAAGCCAACCAGTACTTTTTCTTCGTTTGACAGATCGCCAATAATTTTGCGGATCGGCTCAGGTACTTTTCTTACCAATGTTGGTATGGCAAATATCTGGTCGCCTTCGGCAAGTTGCGGCTGTACTAAAAGGTCAATTACTTCAATCACGTATTGATCTTTTAAATGTTCCTCGCAATACTTTTTCAGGTTTTGCAGCGCCGTTACAGATTTTGTTGTTTTGCCCGCAACGTATAACCTTAATTCATACTTTTCATCAGCCATATATTTTACCTGTATTATAGTTAACCTTTTTCACCCCGCCTTTGTGTTATTTCAGTGCGGGTTTTATCAGTTACATTTTTTATTAATTGTTCTTCCTGTGATATTTTGTTCAATTCTTCCTCTACCGATTCAAACTCTGTTTGCAGGCTCGATATTTTTGCTTCGAGTACTTTGCGTTTACGCAGTATTTCCCTGTCTTTACGGGTTAGTGCATAATCGCGTAATACCTCGCCGGTTTGTTCCTGCAATATTTGCGCTTCCCTTGCCGATCCTGTTAATACACCATCAGGGCCGAGATAAACATCAACCAAGTCAAGGCCTTTATCGGTAATCACAAACTCGCGTACCTGATTAGAGTGTTTCATACCGCGCGATTTCATGATATACATCCCACGGTTACGCTCGCCGTTATATTCAATATCCCTTACCAGCAGCCAGGCATCAACTAGTGAAGATACGCCTTCGTCGGTCTGATCGCTGATGATCGTATTTAACGTCAATGCGGTAAACATTACGGTAACCTGTTCTTCCTGCAGAAAATCAATCAGGCGGATCAGCATCGATTTAACTTCGCTAACCGAACCTACCGTAATTAAATTGGTAATCGGATCAAGAATAACCGATTCAGGCTCAAAACGCTTAATCATTTTATACATGGCAACCAGGTGCATTTCCAGGCCATACAAAGTTGGCCTCGATGCGAAGAACTTCAGCAAACCGTTATCTACATACTGTTGCAGATCTACACCTATGGAATGCATGTTACGGATGATCTGTTGGGGCGATTCTTCAAAAGCAAAATAGATACATTTTTTGCCTTGCTTACAAGTTTCGCTGGCAAAATATGCCGCGATGCTTGTTTTACCCGTACCCGCGGTGCCCGAAACCAGGATGCTGCTTCCTTTAAAAAATCCTCGCCCATCCAACATCTTATCTAAAGAAGGAATGCCGGATGTTACCCGTTCAGACGAAACCGGTTTCTCTAATCTTAATGATGTTACCGGTAGTACAGATATTCCGTCTTCGTCAATCAGGAACGGATACTCATTAGTTCCATGCAAAGAACCTCGATATTTAACGATGCGTAAACGGCGGGTTGATATTTGGTTGATCACCCGGTGATCTAACAGGATCACGCAATCGGATACATATTCTTCTAAGCCCTGGCGGGTTAATTTACCTTCACCACGCTCACCGGTTATAATGGCGGTAACACCTTTCTCTTTCAACCAATGAAACAGTCTTCTCAACTCGGCACGTAAAAGTGTTTGGTTGGTTAAGCCGGAGAATAAGTTCTCCAATGTATCCAGCACTACACGCTTAGCGCCGATGCTATCAATAGCATAGTTTAAACGGATAAATAAACCATCAAGGTCATATTCGCCGGTTTCCTCAATCTCGCTGCGGTCAATGTGTACGTGGTCGAGTTTAATTTTCTTTTCTTCCTGTAATTTATTCAGATCGAAACCTAACGAAGCCACGTTCATGGCCAGCTCTTCGGCTTTTTCTTCAAAAGCCATAAAAACGCCGGGTTCGTCAAATTCCATCGCTCCCCTGATAATAAATTCAAGCGACATTAAGGTTTTACCGCAGCCGGCATCCCCGCAAACTAATGTTGGCCTGCCCTTTGGCAATCCGCCGCCTGTAATCTCATCAAGCCCCATAATGCCTGTTGGGGTTTTAGGTAATGTTGGAAAATTATGCAATTCTTGCTTTTTGGCCTTACTCATTTTTTAGAATAATTAATAACGATACTAGCAGTAATCAATACAATTTAAAGCCTTGTAAATACTAAGTGCATATAATTACAATAAGTATTAAATTGTTTTATAATATTTAGAATTTATGTTGAGCTATATTTTTCGTTCTTGTTATAATTTATGGCAATATAGATTATTATTCTATTAATAAATAAAGTATCTTACAACTATAATTTACAGCAATTAATACCATTACAACATCTTATTAATTAATAAAATTAAAGATTGGCTTTTGGGCAAACATTTACGTTTATTGCTTGCTTAATTGTTAAAATCTATATTTGTTTTTTACCTAAAGCATGAGTGTGGACCCCAATTTATCTTACCGGGACAACGAAAATATCTTCAGAACGCTGATCGAGGAATCGCCTACGCCGGTTGGCTTGTATGTTGGTCGCGAAATGGTGGTTCAGCTGGCTAATAAGTCTATGCTGCAAACATGGGGTAAGGATGCATCGGTTATTGGTAAAACTTACCATGAAGCATTGCCCGAACTGGAAGGCCAGCCCATTTTCAAGATTCTGGATGAGGTATATACATCGGGCATAGCTTACGAAGCAACAGAGGATCGTGTTGACCTGGTTGTTGATGGCGTATTACAAACCTATTACTTCAACTTTACCTTTAAGCCGCTTAAAAATGCTGATGGCAGCGTTTGGGGCGTAATCAATACCGCTGCGAATGTTACCGAACTGGTAATAACCCGGCAAAAATTAGCCGAATCGGAACATCGCACCCAATTAGCTATCGATTCTGCCGGGATAGGTACCTGGGATATTGACCGTATTAAAGGCTCCATAATTTGGAACGACCGTTGTGCCGAACTTTATGGTTTTTTACCCGGCGAAGAGGTTACGATACACAATGTACGGGATCATGTGCATCCTGATGATGCCGAACGGATAACACAGTCTGTTGTTGAGGCTATCAACCCAAAAAATGGCGGTGATTATGATGATACATTCCGGATTATAAATGTTGCTGATAAAACCATCCGTTGGGTTAAGTGCAAGGGCAAAACCTATTTTAATGAGGATGGCATATGTTACCGTTTCGCGGGTACCACACTTGATATTACAAAAGATATAAACATGCGCGAAGAGCAACAAAAACTCATCGCCCTTGTTGAAAATAGTGTTGATTTAATAAACGTTGCCAGTTTAGATGCTGAAGTAATTTATTTAAACAAAGCCGGCTACAAATTATTGGGGATTGATGAACCTAAAAATGCGTTAAGGCCAACAAGTGATCTTTACATGCCTAAAGATGCCCAAAAAGTTCATGATATTGCTATACCAGCTATTATGAAAACCGGCAAATGGGCTGGCGAATTAAATTACCGGCATTTTAAAACCGGCGAACCGATACCTGTATACCTGAACGCTTTTCGTATAGATGATCCAACTACAGGCAAGCCAATTGGTCGTGCCTCTGTAGCGCGCGATCTTAGGCCAGAGAAAGAAGCACGTAATGAGCAGTTAAAATTGCTCTCACTCATCGATAACAGTTCTGATTTTGTAAGCCTGTCTGATTTGGATGGCAATGTAAGCTATGTAAATACGGCTGGCCGTAAAATGCTGGGTATAAACCCGACAGCCATTTACAGGCACAACAGCGCGTATGTGATGCCGGATGAGACCAACAAATTAAAAAATGAGATCAATAGTGCTTTAGCTAAGAGTGGAAGATGGTCGGGCCAAATAAACTACCGCCACTTTGAAACCGGTGAAACCATTCCTGTTTTCGGCACAACGATGTTAGTGTATGATGCGATTACCGGCAAACCCCAAGGCAGGGCCAGCATAGCCCGCGACCTGCGCCGCGAGATTGCAGATCAAAAAGCGCTTGCAGATAGCGAGCACCTACTCAAAAACATCACCAGCGCCAGTCCCACCGCGTTATGGATGTCGGATGAGAAGGGCAGCATTACCTATACCAACCAAACCTGGGAAGACTGGACCGGGCAACCTTTTGAAGACACGCTGGGCGACGGCTGGACTAAGTGCATTGTAGAAGAAGACAGGCGGCGCGCCGGTGAGCAATTTATAAAAGATCTTTCGGCCCGCAGGCATTACGTTGTTGAATTTAGGATTAAGCATAAAAATGGAGCAATACGCTGGTGCATAGCTGCCGGAAACCCGCAATATAAACAAGACGGTACATTTGCCGGCTATATAGGTTCTTGTACCGATATTGACGATCAAAAACGACTGGAGCGTCAAAAGGATGACTTTTTGGGTATTGCCAGCCATGAATTAAAAACCCCGGTAACCAGTATAAAAGCCTATGCGCAAGTGTTGGGAGCGATGTTAACCAAGGAAGGCGAAACTAAAAAAGCCGATATGGTTTTACGTATGGATGCGCAGGTAAACCGACTTACGAATTTGATTGGCGATTTACTTGATGTTACCAAAATAAACTCGGGCAGGTTGCAATTTAACAAAACCTGGTTTGATTTTAACCAAGCCGTAAGCGAGAGTGTTACCGACTTGCAGCATACAACTAATAAACACCAGTTGATTGAGGATTTTAGTAATACAGGCGAAATATATTCAGATAAAGACCGCATTGGGCAGGTAATTACTAATTTGATCACCAACGCCATTAAATACTCGCCGCACAGCGATAAAATTATCATCAGCACAAAATTAGAAAATAACGAATTTACAGTTTGCGTGCAGGATTTTGGGATAGGCTTGCCCATGGATAAAGCCGAAAAGGTATTTGAACAATTTTACCGCGTAAGCGGGAACAAACAGCACACTTTCCCCGGTTTGGGGTTAGGATTATACATTTCATCAGAAATTATTAAACGTGAAGGTGGCAGAATGTGGGTAAACAGCGTGGAAGGAAAAGGGTCTACTTTTTGCTTTGCTTTACCTGTAAACGATTCAAAAATGGATCAGCCTGAATAATTAATGATATTTTGATTTTTACAAGCCGAAACAAATGAGTGTAAAGCAAAAAAAAATAATGATTGCCGATGATGATCCGGGGATTGTTGATGCCGTTGAGATGATATTGGAGTTTGAGGGATACGAGGTAACGTCTACTGTGGATGGCAGCACAGTTTTGGATATGAGGGAGGATTTACCCGATCTTTTGTTGTTAGACATCTGGATGTCGGGCGAAGACGGCAGGGATATCTGCAAAAAGTTAAAACAAGACCCACTAACTAAAAACATACCCGTTATCATGATCTCGGCAAGCCGCGATATCAAACAATCGGCTATTGATGCAGGTGCTGATGATTTTTTAGCCAAGCCTTTCGAGATGAACGACTTGCTCAAAAAGATAGAAGAGCTAACCAATTAAGCTATTATACAGTCAATTAGCTTTCAAATTCCCAATAATTACTAAAAACAATTAATTGCAGTACCCGTTATAATTTATAACAAACATTTACTGCCATGGGAATTTTACAACATATAGAGCACCAGATATCAGCACTTAATGATCTGATCAAGATAAATAATGATCGCGCTGCAGGTTATGAAAAAGCAATTGAAGGAACCGAAGATCAAAAACTAAAAGATCTTTTTGCGGGATATATTGAAGATAGCAAAAAATATAAAAGCGAACTAAGCGATTACCTGCACGTTTTAGGCGGCGACCCGGCCAGCGGTACTACCATTGCCGGCAAGTTTTACCATACCTGGATAGACGTAAAAGCCAAATTCACCAAAAAAGATAGTGTATCTATCCTATCCGATTGCGAGTACGGCGAAGATGTAGCCAACGCAGCCTATAGAAGTGCCTTAGATGATAAGGAACTCATTTGGAAAGATGACCGCGTGGTAACCCTGTTAAGCCGCCAGCTAAAAGAACTTAAAGCCGCGCATGATAATATCAAAGCCCTGCGTGATGATACCATTGCCCAAACGCTATTAATTAAAAAAACGGAGAAACCAGTAGCCAAAGCACCCTCAAAAGTTGTTAGTTAACATGCTTTTAGGCAACGCTAATTGCCAATGAGGGCATAAGCATTAAATAAAGGCTAAATAAAAAGCCGCTTCAAAATTGAAGCGGCTTTTTATTTAGCGTATTGTATACTTGTTATTGTGGCCTTCCGGCGTTTAAAATACTGGCAAATTTGCCTGCGTAATCTTTATACTGGGCAGATATTTTATTGCTCAATGGCGCCTGGTGCGCGTCTTTGGTAAACTCGGCCAAAGCAGCTAAAATTTGTATGCTGATGTTAATA
>Ga0302309_10004152_pt1 | contig 10868 bp, 12 predicted proteins | sample III_Palsa_N1_1_FD_200453 | JGI IMG/M metagenome (GOLD analysis project Ga0302309, IMG submission 200453) | Peat permafrost microbial communities from Stordalen Mire near Abisko, Sweden - III_Palsa_N1_1 | ecosystem: Environmental > Terrestrial > Soil > Palsa > Peat permafrost | place: Sweden... | reverse complement strand
CATTTATAAACTTTCACTTTATATGTATTCCTTCATTTCGTCCAAAGGTTCATCAAAGTCATCAGCCATTTTTCCGAATATACCTTTACCGCTTCCGAAAACGGGTTTTGGTGTACGCGTTGGTTTGTAATCTACCAACGGTGCCCTGACGACATTTTGTTCAAGCTCGCCCAATAATAAGGCGTCGACGTACCCTTCCACCTTTTCTTGAAGGTTTTCAGGCAGCCTGGCTATTTTCTTTTCCAATGTCCCCATTTCCATAAGCTAATTTACGAAGAACATATTTACCCGTCAAATAGTTGAAGATAATCCCTTTAATTTGTAAAGACGAAATAGACCTTAAAAACCTTTACGCTCTACCAAAAAAAAGATTTAAATCCAGGAAACTAAAATTATACTTATGCCCACGCCCTACAACTACAACCAACAGATGAACATCAAATATGATCACCTGGAATTAATCGATGTACCCGCCATTGTTGCCGAGAATAAGGAAAAATGGTTTAACCAATCGCTAACGACGATAAACGGCAGTGTGGCGCGGCTTGGTATTGTGGAAGGAGAATACCATTGGCATAAGCACGATAACGACGACGAGTTCTTTTTTGTGCTCGAAGGGAAATTATTTGTCGACCTGGAGGATAAAACCATCGAACTTAACCCGATGCAGGGGGTGACCGTTAGCAAAGGAGTTATGCATCGCACCCGTGCGCCCCAAAAAACGGTAATGCTGATGGTAGAGACAGCAACCATTGACCCGATTGGGGATTAGCTTTTAAAGTCAAAAGTCTTAAGTCAAAAGTCGAAAGTCAACTTACTTTGACCCACAGCTTCCGACTTAAGACTTCCGACTTAAGACTTTCGACTTAATTATAGCTTCCGACTTAAGACTTCCGACTTAAGACTTCCGACTTAAGACTTTCGACTTAATTATATCCCAAACGCTTTCTTCACCTTATCCACATAATCCAGCTTCTCCCAGGTAAACAGCTCCACTTCTTTTTTTATAACTGTTCCTTCGGGACTGGTGAAAGTTTTGGTAATTGTTTGGCTCGGTTTGCCAAAGTGGCCGTATGCGGCGGTCTCGCTATAGATAGGGTTGCGCAGTTTAAAGCGGGTCTCAATAGCATAAGGCGTCATGTTGAATACTTCTTCAACCTTTGTCGCTATTTCGCCGTCGTGTAAGCCAACCTTCCCTGTACCGTAGGTGTTTACATAAATACCCATTGGTTTGGCTACGCCGATAGCATAGGATACCTGTACCAATACCTCGTCGCAAACGCCTGCAGCAACCAGGTTTTTGGCGATATGCCTTGTAGCATAAGCAGCCGAGCGGTCAACCTTCGAGGGGTCTTTACCCGAGAATGCGCCGCCGCCGTGTGCGCCTTTGCCGCCATAGGTATCTACAATTATCTTACGGCCGGTTAAGCCGGTATCGCCATGCGGGCCGCCGATCACAAACTTGCCGGTGGGGTTGATGTGATATTTAATATCGTCGTTAAACAGGTGGGCGTATTTTGGATATTTTGCCTTCACCCTTGGGATCAGTACGTTGATAACATCATCGCTGATCTTCTTCAGCATGCTTTGCTCTTCGTCAAAATCGTCATGCTGGGTCGAGATCACGATCGCATCAATGCGCACAGGCACGTTGTTATCATCATATTCCAGTGTCACCTGCGATTTAGCATCCGGGCGAAGATATTTGATCTCTTTTTCCTCGCGGCGTACCACTGCAAGCTCCAGCAAAAGCGCATGGGCCAGGTCAAGCGCTAGCGGCATATAGTTGTCGGTTTCAACGGTAGCGTAACCAAACATCATCCCCTGGTCGCCGGCGCCTTGTTCTTCCTTGGCTGCACGCTCAACACCCTGGTTAATATCGGGCGATTGTTCGTGGATGGCCGATAGAACTGCACAGGAGTTGCCATCAAACATGTATTCGCCCTTGGTGTAGCCAATTTTATTAATTACCTCGCGGGCTATTTTCTGAACATCCAGATAGGCCTTTGATTTTACTTCGCCGGCTAAAACAACCAGGCCTGTGGTAACCAATGTTTCGCAGGCCACCTTTGATTCGGGGTCGAAAGCTAAAAACTGATCAATTAATGCATCGGAGATTTGGTCGGCAACTTTGTCCGGGTGCCCTTCGGATACGGATTCTGAGGTAAATAGATATGACATAAATTAAATTTTTAAATGAAAAACCTGATTTTTTATAGACAGCGTAATTTGTGCGTTAAATAATTATTCTAAATGTAACGGAGGGAAATTTAACGGATCAAGTAAAAGAAGCATGGTTTTAGCACTTTTTTACGTGGTTGCAATCCGGCCGGCCCGCAATTCCTGTTTTTCAACAGAAAGGATGCGACGGCAATTAAATCAGTCCACTCTCTGCGAGCAAAAATAAAACAATTTTACAAAAGCCGAAAATAGATTTACTTTTGCCGGCTCAATATAAGTTATTTAGTTGAAAGGGAAAGCGTTATTTATTATAAACCCGATATCCGGAGGAAAAAAAAAGGACGGCGTTCCTGAACTGATTGAGAAACATCTGGACAAACAGGTTTTAAAACCATCGATTGTTTTTAGTGATAGCGTTGCCCACGCCCGGCAATTGGCTAAAGAGGCTGTCGGCAAATTCGATGTCATCGTAGCCGTTGGCGGCGACGGTACGGTTAATGAGGTCGCGTCCGCTATCGTAAGCACCGACACTCCGCTGGGCATCATTCCATTTGGATCGGGTAACGGCTTGTCCCGCTTTTTAAAGATTCCGATGGACGCCGAAAAAGCATTAAAAAACTTAACTTCTGGCCGTGTGGAACTGATCGACACGGCTACAATGGGTGGAATGCCGTTTTTTAATATGGCCGGGATGGGTTTTGATGCGCATATCGCCGAAGTGTTTTCACACAATAAAAAGCGGGGCTTTATCAGCTACATCAAATCTACTTTTGAAGAGTTTTCAAAGTATAAACCGCAAATGTACCAAATGCAGATCGACGGTAAAACTTACAATCGTAAAGCTTTTATGTTAAGTATAGCCAACTCATCCCAATATGGCAACAACGCCCATATATCGCCTCACGCTTCGGTGCAGGATGGCTTGCTTGATATTTGTGTGATAACAAAGTTTCCGCTTTGGCGCTTACCCGAAATGGGTATCCGGATGATCACCGCAACTTCCGACAAGGTAAAGTTTGTCGAAATCATCCGCGGAAAACAGATAGAGATCAAACGGGAGAAGCCCGGCCCCATCCACCTCGACGGCGAACCGCAGGTAATGGATACGGATATAATGGTTAAAGTGGTGCCGGCATCGCTTAAAGTGATCGTGGGACAGGATTATGGCGGGTAGAGACGCAATATTTTGCGTCTCAGCGACAAATGATCTCATTTATGATAATTTAGAAAACAAATTACCGGCTGTAGAGACGCGATACTTCGCGTCTCGGCTTCGCGTCTCGGCTTCGCGTCTCGGCTTCGCGTCTCGGCTTCGCGTCTCGGCTTCGCGTCTCGGCTTCGCGTCTCGGCTTCGCGTCTCGGCTTCGCGTCCCGGCGACAAAATATATCGTCGAGGAGATGTTTTGAAAACAAAATACCGGTTGGAGACTCCCGATAGATCGGGGCGTCTCTACATGAAACGCCCATAATAAAAACACTCCCTGGGTTTTAAACACACCCTTATATATGTCGAAAAAGAAATTTACCGGTATAGTTTACTCGACTGATCCCGGCTTTGAATATAAGGCGGATCGTAATGAAGCTGCTGCAACCCTACCGCCCCAGCAGCAAAACCTAAAAATCTATCTCGACCGGAGAGGCGGCGGCAAAATGGTGACGCGCGTAACCGGATTTGTCGGCCGTGAGGCCGACCTTGAACCCATCGGAAAAATGCTCAAATCAAAATGCGGTGTCGGCGGATCCGTAAAAGACATGGAAATACTGATCCAGGGCGATTTCAGGGATAAGATACTCAACCTGCTTACCATTGACGGCTATAAGGCAAAAAAGGCAGGCGGGTAATTTCAGTTTGCAGTGGGCAGTTTGCAGATGAAGGCGGAAGACCACATTTTACACCTATAAATTTTCTCCTGCCCTCATTACCGCCGCGCGGTAGAGAGAGAGGGTGAACGAGCGCAGCGATGTTCGCACGGGAGATCAATTTTTAACCTAAATCTTCTCCAACCCTCTTTACCGCCTGCGGTAGAGAGAGTGGAACAGCGAAGCGCATTCCGGGTGAGTCAACGGAAGAGGGTGAACGAGCGCAGCGATGTTCGCACGGGAGATCAATTTTAACCTAAATCTTCTCCAACCCTCTTTACCGCCTGCGGTAGAGAGGGTGGAACAGCGAAGCGCATTCCGGGTGAGTCAACGGAAGAGGGTGAACGAGCGCAGCGATGTTCGCCCGGGAGATCAATTTTTAACCTAAATCTTCTCCAACCCTCTTTACCGCCTGCGGTAGAGAGGGTGGAACAGCGAAGCGCATTCCGGGTGAGTCAACGGAGCGCGTCAATTACCGCCAATGCCACCAACAAGTCTGCACTCCTCAGGAGCCGCGCACAACAAGTCCCATCCCACTTTCCGGCGAAAAGGCCAACGTTATTTCCTGTTCTGTACAAAAGATAACTTAGTGTATTCAATTTTTTTAAATTTTAACAATTAATTACTGATTATCAATAGGTTATATAGTGTGTAAAATATACATTATGTAAAAAATGTTTGATTTTTCTTGTTTCTTAGTGTATAAATTGGGAATTTTGCGGCAACCAATTTTACTATTTTAATGAGAAACCGTTCTAACCAGGTTCCCGATCTGAGCTATATCTTGCTTGATCGGGCGGTGCATGTTTTGTACCAATTATCTCCCGCCGAACTTATCGAAGAAGCTTTAAAAAGAAATGAAGGCGTTTTAACCGACAACGGCGCCCTGGCGGTCGACACGGGCGAGTTTACCGGCCGCGCGCCGAAAGACCGCTTTATCGTCGACGATGAGATCACCCATGATACGGTGCACTGGGGTAACGTTAACTTAAAATTCGACAGCGACAGGTTTGACCGGCTCTTGCAAAAAGTGACCGGCTATTTAAGCCAGGGTGATATTTTTGTGCGCGACGCATGCGCATGCGCCAACGAAAAATACCATATCGACATACGTTTGGTAACCGAAACAGCTTACCAAAACTTGTTTGCTTACCATCTGTTTATTCGCCCCGAGCTGGTTAAAGCCAACCCGGAGCCGGAATGGACTGTGATAGCCGCCCCCGGCTTTAAAGCCGACCCCGCTGTCGACGGCACCCGCCAGCATAACTTTTCGATCATTAATTTCAGCAGGAGGATTATCCTGATCGGAGGCACAGGTTACACCGGGGAGATAAAAAAGGGCATTTTTTCGGCATTGAACTTTATACTGCCCACTGAAAAAAATGTGCTGCCGATGCATTGCGCCGCCAATACCGGCGCAAAAGGCGATACAGCTCTTTTCTTCGGCCTGTCGGGCACCGGGAAAACCACCCTATCGGCCGACCCCGGGCGCGGGCTGATCGGCGACGACGAGCACGGCTGGAGCGACTACACCATTTTTAACTTTGAAGGTGGCTGCTATGCAAAATGCGTCGATCTGACGCCCGAAAAGGAACCACAGATATACAATGCCATACGATTTGGGGCCCTGATAGAGAACACCAACTTCTTTATGGGTACCCGCAGCGTAAACTTTTCCGATATTGCCAAAACCGAAAACACCAGGGTTGCTTATCCTTTAAATAACATAGCCAATACGGTGTCGCCATCAATTGGCGCATCGCCAAAAAACATATTCTTTCTGACGGCCGACGCTTTCGGCATATTGCCCCCGATTGCCAAACTGACGCCGGAACAGGCGATGTATTACTTTATTTCGGGCTATACCGCAAAACTTGCGGGCACCGAAGATGGAATAACTGCGCCTAAAGCGACGTTTTCGGCATGTTTCGGCGAAGCGTTTTTACCACTTAACCCGGTAACTTATGCAACGATGCTCGGCAGCAAGATCAAAGACCACCAGGTAAACGTTTGGCTGGTGAACACCGGCTGGTCGGGCGGGGCTTACGGCAAGGGAAAGCGGATCAGGCTAAAATATACCCGGGCGATGATCACCGCAGCTTTAACCGGCGAACTTTGCAACGTGAGTTTCATAGAGCATCCGGTGTTCAATCTTCAAATGCCCGTAACCTGCCCAAACGTGCCCGATCAATTGCTCGATCCTAAAAACACCTGGGCAAACACACCCGCCTATGACGAAAAAGCTAACGAACTGGCGCTGGCCTTTGGTAAAAATTTTGAGCGTTATACAAATTTTGTCACACCAGATATTATAAATGCAGGCCCCAACGTTAGTGTCACAGTTTAGTAACATAATTTTTATAGGCTATTACTTGCTATTATTAAAAAATTTAGGTTTTATTGTAAAAAATTGCATCAGTGCAATACACGATCAACTTTAAACGCTTTAATATCTGCCCTGAATATTAACTTCTTAAAGTTTTTACTGAAAAATAATAAAGAGCGACAGAAAATGTTTGTTTAATTCATTAATATTCTATTTTTGTTACTCGCTACGTAAATTCGCATTTAACTAACTTAATATTTATAAAACTAAAAACTAAAGTAATGGCAAACGCACCAACAAAACCAACAACTCCTGTTAAAAAAGAAAGCGCAAGCTCCTCAGGCTTGTTTGCGACGCTCACTATTCCAATCTGTATTGTAGTTGCAATCCTGATCTACATTTTTGTATTAGGAGACGCAAGTCACTTTACAGGAGGGGATACTTCCGCGGAGCCTGTAGATTATTATGGAACAGTGCACAGAGGGGGGACGATCGTACCCTTGATCATGTCGTATCTTTTAATCGTAATTACATTTTCTATCGAACGTTTTGTGGTAATAGGCAAAGCTTCGGGCACAGGCAATGTTGACGTATTTGTAAGAAAAGTTCAGAGTTTTCTAAATGCCGGTAATATCGACGGTGCTGCAGCTGAATGCGACAAACAAAAAGGTTCAGTAGCCAACGTGATCAAATCAGGCCTGAAGAAATACCGCGAAATGGAAAATGAAGTGGGCTTGGATGTGGACCAGAAAGCCCTGGCTATCCAAAAGGACATTGAAGAAGCTACCGCGCTTGAAATGCCGATGCTGGAGCAAAACCTTACTGTTATTGCAACGCTGGTGTCTATCGGTACATTAACCGGTCTGTTAGGTACGGTTGTAGGTATGATCAAGGCGTTCAAAACGCTGGCATCATCCGGCGCTCCAAATACCACCGAGTTATCCACATCTATTTCGGAAGCGCTTATCAATACCGCTTTAGGTATCAGCACCTCTGCGATATCGATCATCATGTACAACGTGTTTACATCAAAAATTGACAAGCTGACCTACGCAATCGATGAAACTGGTTTCAGTATTGTTCAAACTTTTGCTGCATCGCATAAAAATAAGTAACGGCGCGCTATTGCTTAGTTTTCACTCCGTTTACCCGTTGACATTGATGTCGACCGGTAAACGGGGATAGTATAATTCACTTATACATTTATTATTAAAATTAACAACTATGCCCAGAGTAAAAGTCGCCAGGAAAAGCACGGCTATCGACATGACCGCCATGTGCGATGTTGCTTTCCTGTTGCTTACCTTTTTTATATTAACAGCAAAACCCAAGATCGACGATCCCTCGCATGCCACAGTGCCACCGTCAACAAATATGGCGCCGGTGGCTGACGCGAACATGATGACGGTGTCGATTGGCGGGGACAAGCTCTTTTTCGCGGTCACGGAGCAGGATGTACGCGCTGCAGCGTTAAAAGCGATGGGGGACAAATATGGCGTTACCTTTTCACCCGAAGAAACGCAGAGATTCTCATTAACACAGATTTTTGGGGTACCCATGAAGAGTTTGAAATCGTTTTTGGACACAGATCCGGATAAGCTGAAAGACTTCACCCAAACTGGCATCCCGGCAGATACCACCAACAACAACGAATTGTTTAACTGGATATATACCTCACGGCAGGCTGAAAAAGCCCTGCATGACAAAGACCTGCAAATGTCGATCAAAGGCGATTCCAAAGAACAGTATCCGGAGATCAATATCGTAATATCCTGTTTAGAGAAACAAAAGCTATTCAAGTTTGAATTAATCACCTCGCTGAAATCAGCGCCTAATAAAAGATAAAAAAATGGCAGAATTAGATACCTCCGGGGGGGGTAAACATAAAGGGGGGAAGATCAGGAGTAAAAAAGCCTCAACTCGCGTCGATTTAACGGCGATGGTTGATCTTGCATTCCTGTTGATCACCTTTTTTATGTATACCACCACCCTCAATAAGCCGAAGGCGATGGACCTGGCGATGCCTGATAACTCGGTAAAAACAATAACATTGCCTGTAGCTGCAACCCGAACGATGACGATTGTGCTTGGAAGCCATGATAAGGTGGAATGGTATATGGGCGAGCCCGGAAAATCGGCACCAACAGTTGATGGCTATGGCGCCAACGGCATACGTAAAGCGTTAATTGACAACGCCAAGACGGTTGCCGCTACGCATGCCGCTCCTGACAACACCATGGAAGTGCTGATACATCCAAGTGATAAGTCTACTTACAATAACCTCGTTACCACGCTTGACGAAATGAGCATCACCAATATCCACATATACGCAATCGTAAAAATATTGCCCATGGAAGTTGAGGATCTTAAAAAGAATGGGATTTATTAATAATTTTTAGACATCACATCACGTTAATTAATATTAAAGCCTAAAAAAATGTTAGGATCAAAATTAGATATATTTAACCAGCAATGGATTGATGTAGTATTTGCAGGCCGTAATAAAGAATATGGCGCTTACCAACTAAGAAGGGATAACGGCAGGAATGCCCGTACAGCCCTGATTATTGCCGTCATAGTATTCGCCTTAGTCATATCGGCCAACACTATTATCAATTTCATCACGGGCTTTATTCCTAAAGCCAAAGAAAAAGTAAAGATCACCAATGTGGTGCTGGCGCCTCCGCCCGTCGACATAAAAAAACCACCTCCACCCCCACCTCCCGAGCCGCCAAAACCAAAGGTCGACCAGGTGAAATTCCCTCCGCCCGTGGTTAAGCCCGACGTTGAGGTGAAGGAAAAACCGCCAACAATTGAAGATCTGAAAATTGCCGACCCGGGTCAGAAAGACGTTAAAGGCGACAAGAATGCGGATGTAACCATTGATGAGCCGGTTGGAAATGCTGATACCAAGGTTACCGAAGATGACGGAAACAAAATCTTTACTTCGGTGGAGCAGGTTCCTGAATTTCCGGGTGGATTGGATGCTTTCGCAAGATATTTATCCAAAAACATCAGGTATCCGGCTGTAGCCAGGGAAAATAACACACAGGGCAGGGTTATCGTAAGTTTTGTTTGCGAAAAAGACGGTTCCCTAACCGATGTTAAAGTTGCCCGCGGTATTGGCGATGGTTGCGACGAAGAAGCGGTAAGGGTAATTAAAGCCTCGCCGCACTGGAAACCGGGCATCCAAAACGGACGCCCTGTACGCGTTGCCTACAGCGTTCCGATCAACTTTACATTATCTGAGGAATAATAAAATTTAAATGTTACCAGGTAATAGAAGGCAAAAATCGCTCCCGAGGCGATTTTTGCTTATTTTAGGGGCTATCCTGTTTGTCGTGGTCTTCGGATGGGGCGTAATGGTTATATTTGATAACAACCTGTTTCCCAACTTGCCGCAATACCAAAAGATTGCATTCGGATCGTTAATAATTATTTATGCTGTGTTACGGTTCTCGCGCTTACTAAAGAAAAGAGAAGATGAATTATAGTTCAGGCCGGATGCTGGCTGCAATGGTTTTGCTTTTGGCTGCTCAAAGCTGCAGGCATCAAACACAAACGGTAGCATCCGGGCGCTTCAGTTCCGACAGTTCGGCGATGGTTGTTGACGAATCAATGCAGCCCATCGTCGATGACGAGCTGTATATCTTTAAGGCGCTTAATGACAAGGTACATCCCAGGATACTATACGCACCCGAAAATGAGGCCATCAACATGCTGCTGGCGGATAGCGTACGGGTGGCGCTTGTTTCGCGCGAGTTGACCCCGCAGGAAAACAAGACTTTATACGATCACCAGCTTCGCCCGGTGACCACCCGTTTCGCCATCGATGCCATCGCTATCATTGTTAACAAAGTCTCCGATGACACACTAATTACCGTTAGCGAAATAAAAAAAATGCTGAATGGCGAAGCAAAACAGGATAAGAACATTATCTTCGATAATCCGAATTCGGGCCTGGTGAGATATTTAAAACAATTGTCGGGAAATAGCGCGCTAAAACAAAAAAATATATTTTCATTAAAGTCAAATAAAGAGGTGATCAAATATGTCAGCAGCCACGCGGACGCTATCGGCATAATTGGATTTGGCTGGCTTGACGATCCGGATAAGGACTACGCGGATGCGGTAAATAACGTAAAGATTGTGGCCGTTAAAGATGATACCGGTAAACAGGCTGCCGACCAATATTTTGCCCCATCGCAAACCACGCTTGCCTTAAAGCAGTACCCCCTGACACGTAATTTATACATGATAAACTGCGCCGGGGCGATGAGTTTAGGCATGGAATTTGATTTCTTCCTTCGAAGTGATCGCGGGCAAAGGATCATCGAAAAGTCGGGCCTTTTGCCGGATAACATACCCGACAGACAAATCAATATTGTAAAATAAATAAAACAATAGTTGTAATTGATTATTTTGTATAAACTTGTTTTATCTTGTTTGTGTAAAATCAGTTAAAAAAATATAATATTGCAAAACGGTAGTGTAGTAAATA
>Ga0302309_10004141_pt1 | contig 10888 bp, 8 predicted proteins | sample III_Palsa_N1_1_FD_200453 | JGI IMG/M metagenome (GOLD analysis project Ga0302309, IMG submission 200453) | Peat permafrost microbial communities from Stordalen Mire near Abisko, Sweden - III_Palsa_N1_1 | ecosystem: Environmental > Terrestrial > Soil > Palsa > Peat permafrost | place: Sweden... | reverse complement strand
TAACCGAAAATACAAATTAAAGTGGCCAAAACTTATTTGATTATTTATGGGCCGGTGTAAAATCAATAGGTATCAATAATTTTACGCTGATGTTTCTTCCCATGTTAAATACACCTACCCTGTCCGTTGTATAATTTACGGGGTAATACTTAAAACGGCTCATGTAGTCGATATAGGCGGTATTGAACAGATTGGTGCAAACAAGGTAAACCTGGCAAATGGTTTTGCCATTTGAAAGAATATCGCTCCCGGCCCCGACATTAAACAAGGTATATCCTTTTGCAGCGGCTTTGCTTGCGGCATATTCATATGGTGTCAAGGCTGTATTTAACCCATTATAGATGGCATATTGCTGGTAAACGTCCTTTTGCTCGAAACAACTGAGTACGCCCGCTTTCAGGTAGGCATGGTTTATTGTTTTACTAAACTGTTTTAAAGGAAATTTCAGGTCGGCGGTAATTCTGCCCGGCGGTACGAATGGCAGATACTTGGTTGAATCGGGAACATGGAGAAGGCCCCCGGTTACATAGCTGAATGTTGAATTGAGCTGTACCCAGGATATGTCGGAAGGATGGACGTTGAAAACAATTTCACCGCCGTACAATTGGGCCGGGCCCTGCGTGTATTTGTAAACCGGCGCGGCCCCCAGGCCGGCGGCATTGAGGGAATTGTTGATGGAATCGAGTCCTTTTGAGTTTTTCAACCCTTTGGCATAAATAAAATCATTAATACTGTTGTTGAACAGATCAACTTCAAAATCAACATTCTTACCGTTTACGCCAAAAGTCACATCCTCTTCAAGGCTGGTTTCAGGACGAAGCGTCGGATCACCGATTTCATAAACTACGGTACCGTCGTGTACGCCGTTTGCCGCGCATTCGGCCACGTTAGGCGCGCGCCACCCCCTTGCGATGTTTGCCTTTACATACGTGGTTTTTGACAGATCATAAGCGCCCCCGAAGCTAAAGGACATACCGCTGAAATGCGAGGTAAATCCCTGGAACTCGTGAAATCCGTTTGGTGCATTTGGTGCAACGGGCGCCTGGTTTAGTGAGTCGACCCAATGGTCAACCCCTGTAAATGTCCGCTCATCATACCTGATGCCGCCGCTTAAATTGAGCTTCCCGATCTTTTCATTGGCAATGGCAAAGCCCCCTATCTCGAAGAAATTATAGTTGGGTATCAGCATCAATGTGCCTAAACTTTGCGACTCCTGGTAAACGCCATTCGCGCCGCCTGAAAAATTGAATCCCCCCATTTGCGGCGAGATGTACCGCACATCATACGTGGCGCCATTTGACAAATAATAAATGTCCGGGGTGTTGGGGATCGTCGGGTCGTTCGTTTCCTGGCGCTGGTTTTTTTGCCAGGAAAATATTGCTTTGATACGCCCGTCGCCAAGGGCAATGCTGTTATCCCAAACGAGTTTAGTATGCCTGATCCTTTGGTTTATTACAAAAGGCGTGTACGATGTTTCTTCCTGGTGGGTAGGAATTACATAAGTCGGTGCACCACCGTTAAGGCCGGGATAAGCAACTTGCCTTTCCATTACGCCCGTTAATGAATCCCTTGTTCCGTCGACAATGCCGGTTTGCATATCAAAATAGCTCGCATGCAGCTGTGTATATCCCCATTTGCGGTGCAGCCCGATGGTGCCATCGGCATTAAAATTGCTGAATTGCGAGTTCAAAACATAACCGTCATAAGGATCCTGGTAGGCGTGCGCCGCGGTATTATCGATCCTTGCGCTCCAGGCAATGCCGTCTTTTGTGCCGGCCAGGTGAAACATGTTATTGATCAGGCCATTATTCGTTTGATAATTAAACAGGACATCTCCTTTTAACTGCCCTTCGGGAAGGGGTTGCTCGGGGATAAGGTTTACCACTCCGGCGATGGCATCGGAACCATAAGCCAATGATGCCGGCCCTTTTAAAATCTCGTATTTATTCACCGCGTCAGGATCCGCCTCTATCCCGAATTCATCAAACCAGGCCTGGTCCACCTGTTCAACGCCGTCGTTCACGGTAAGCACCCTGTTGTATCCTAAGCCGCGTATTACGGGCTTTGAAATACTCTGTCCGTCAGTCATTGCGGAAACGCCGGGCGCCTTTGCAATTGCGTCGATCACGTTGGTAGATGAATTTTGAAGCAGTTCGTCATAATTCATGGTTGTAACGGAAACAGGAGCCTCCTGCTTGTCGGTTGCGCTAATTACACCGGTTACAATCACCTCTTTCAATTGCGTGGGCGAAGGTTCAAGCAGGTAATCTTTTTTAGTATTGCCTTTAATGATGACCGATTCAATTTTAGTGGCATACCCAATGCTGGATACTTCCACCAGGTAATATCCTCCCGGAATATTATTGATCCTGTAATTTCCCAGCGAATCGGCTATTGCCGATACATTCAGGTCCGCGATATGCACCCTCGCGCCGGCAAGGCTTGTATGATTGTTGCTGTCGGTTATTTTACCCGAGAAGGAAGCCTGTGCCTCCGCAAAAAAATGGGTCATCACCAATAGGAAAAATAAAAAGATATATTTTAAGGTTATCGGTATCGGTTTCATGTTATAAGGAGTAAAGTAAAAACATCCAATTAATTAAAATATTGGGAAGTCCGAAAGTCCGGAAGTCCGAAAGTCCGAAAGTCCGAAAGTCCGGAAGTTAGAAATCGTGATAGCTATCGGGGCCGAAAGTCCGAAATCCCTCCCAATGGCTATTGAGGGAAAGTATGACTGACATTTCGGCAAGAATAACTTAAGCCATATAGAAGACAAGCTCTATTCAGACTTCGGAAATTTAAATCGATGAAAAAGAATCAGGAAAACAAACGGTTTGGGGGAGGAGAGAAGATATCTTTCGAAGTACGCGGATAAAAGATTGATTCAGTGGCGGGTCGAAGACCAGGAAGCCGGTCTAATGAAAAAGGAGGGAGATCAAGCTCGTTTTTAACGGCGAAATACTTTTCCTCATAGGCCTTGATGGTATTTCCCGGCAATGATTTCTCCGCTGAGCTATTTTTTTCGAGGTCAGTAAGTTGGTGTACATACTCATCCTCATCATTATCCGCCAGGGTATAATATAAAATTTTTCCTTTTACGGCTTGCGTTTTTACAATATCGTACATTTTGCCGCCAGCCCGGATCTCAGTTTTATTAACGCGATCAAAGCCTTTGGTGTCTGATGAAAATAAAATTAACTTTTTATCCCCAACATCATGGTCCTCATCAGCATATTCTTCGGCTTTTATTTTGCAAAGCTGAATTTCTGCCAGATAGAAAAAGGACAGCCCGAACGAGTTAAACCCGAGTAACAGCGTCAAAAATATAGAAGCAATTTGTTTAATAAGGATATGTTGCTATGCTTAGGGTAAATATAGCAATATATCCTAAAAAGGAAAGTTATAAGTGCAATGTCAAAACTGCATTTTACTTTCGGCAAAATTGCATAAGCCCCCTAATATCTCGCTCAATTCTTCGCCTGTCGCGGTTAAGGCATATTCTGTTCGGGGTGGGTTACCCGGAATACAACTTTTAATGATCAGGTCAAGCTGCTCAAGGTTTCTCAACCGGTCGGCAAGGATATGATCACTGATATGTTCCAGATCATCTTTCAAACTGTTAAAGCGTGAGTTTCCTTCCTCTATGCTGAACAGGACTTCGGTCATCCATCGCTTACTTAATAAATACAGGAGCTCGTTTAGCGCGCACTTTTCTTCCAGGAACGATTGATTATAAAAATTCGTGGAACTTAGCTTTCTTTCTGACATACTAACTTGTTAATGAGTTACTAATTAAAGGTTAAGGTGTTGATCTCTGCGGTTATAAACTGTTCCTTTGTGCTGCAAATGCCTGGTTCAACGAGCAGAATTGAACAAAAGTGGTCATTGATGTACAATAAACAAAGAATGTAACTAAAATTAAACAATCATGAAATACCGGAAATTAGCAAATACAGACCTATCACTTTCAGAGGTTACCTTTGGCGCATGGGCGGCCGGGGGCTGGATGTGGGGCGGTACCGAACGCAAGGATGCAATTGCCGCTATCAGGGTTTCCTACTCCCTTGGTGTAACCTCCATTGACACGGCCCCTATTTATGGCCAGGGCACCAGCGAGGAAATTGTCAGCGAGGCGATCAGGGGACTGTCCCGCGACCGGATCCAAATCCTGACCAAGTATGGCATGCGGTGGGATCTCAAAAAAGGTGATTTTGCATTCAGCAGCAAAAAAAATACCGGGGAGTTTATCGACATTTATAAGTATGCAGGAAAAGAAAGTATAATTGAAGAATGCGAGGCAAGTTTAAAACGCCTTGGAACCGATTACATCGATCTTTACCAGATACATTGGCCCGACTCCACCACACCGATAGCGGAAAGTATGGAGGCTGTTTCGCGCCTGATCGAACAGGGTAAAATTAGGTATGCAGGCGTTTGCAATTATGATGCAGCGCAGCTGGCCGAAGCTGAGAAATATATCACGCTGGCTTCAAACCAGGTGCCCTACAGCATGGTTAACCGCGGCATTGAAACGGAATTGATTCCCTGGTGCCTGGAAAATAATCGATCCATTTTAGCTTATAGTCCGCTGGAAAGAGGGCTTTTAACCGGCAAGATTCGACCAGGGCATGTATTTGCGCCCGGTGATCATCGCAAGGACGTGCCATTTTTTAAAGAAGAGAATCTTAAAAGAACGTATGGGTTCCTTGAGATGCTAAAACCACTCGCTGCCGAAAAACACTTGACGCTGGGACAGCTGGTTATTCTGTGGACTTTACAGCAACCAGGAATTACCATCGCCCTGGTCGGCGCGAGGAATTTTGAGCAGGCTATTGAAAATGCCAAAGCCATTGACGGCTCGTTAAGCACAGAAGAAGTTGCAATAATTACAGGTTATCTTGAACAATTGGAACTGGCGGTATAGTTGCCGGTAGAACAACAAGTCAATTGATTTTAGCTAGTATTTAATAAGTTACTATAATATTTCAATGCTATGATAAACAGAAAATTATTTTTTGCCTTTTGCCTGTCTTTGATCCTGACAGGGGGGCTTTTGTCATTCAAATTAATAAAGAATGATAATAGAAGTAGAAGTCATGAAGCGGCTGACGCCGGTCTTACCCTTCCCGAAGGATTCCAGGCCGCTGTTGTTGCTGATAATTTAGGAAGTGCAAGGCACCTGGTTGTAACCCCCCAGGGAGATATTTATGTGCATCTCGCAGGGACTAAAAATGGCAAAGGCATATTGGTGCTTCATGTCGATGGGGACAAAGCGACTTTGAAATCGAGCTTTGCAAATTTTGGCGGGACAGGCATCGCCATTAAAAATGGCTATTTGTATGCTTCCAATAGCAGGGAAGTATACCGGTATAAGCTGGATGACAATGACCAGGTTATCAACCCGGATAAGCCGGAAAGAATTGTTACGGGTTTGTTAGACAGAAGAACGCATGCGCCAAAGGCAATCACGTTGGACAATGACGGGAATCTTTATGTAAACATTGGAGCGTATTCAAATATTTGCAGCGAATATGACCCTAATAAAACAGGATGCCCCATTTTGGATTCGGCAGGCGGTATCTGGCAGTTTAAAGCTGATAAACCCGACCAAACTTATGGCGACGGCATCCGGTACGCAACCGGCTTAAGGAATGTGGTTGGACTGGCCTGGAACCAGCAGGACAACCAGCTTTTTGTAATGCAGCATGGCCGCGACGAACTGCATAATCTTTTTCCGAAATTATATACCGTGCATCAATCCGCCGAATTGCCTGCAGAATGCATGTTCGCACTGAAAGCGGGTGATAACGCCGGCTACCCCTATGTTTATTATGACTGGATACAGCAAAAAAACATGCTCGGCCCGGAATACGGCGGCGATGGCAAAAAACCGGCCGACAGTAAATACATTAACCCGGTGGCTGCCTTCCCGGGCCACTATGCCCCCGATGGTTTATTATTTTACACCGGCAATCAGTTTCCTGAAAAATACAAAAATGGAGCGTTCATAGCCTTCCACGGCTCATGGAACAGGGCGCCTGAACCGCAGGCCGGCTATTGTGTAGTATTTCAGCCTTTTAAAGACGGAAAACCGGAGGGGAAATGGGAGGTTTTTGCTGACGGTTTTGCCGGAACAGAAGAACAAAAAGCATCCGGACATGCAGTGCATCGGCCATGCGGGCTCGCACAGGGGCCTGACGGTTCTTTATATGTGACCGATGATAATAAAGGAACAATTTATAAGATCACCTATAATAAGCAATAATGAATATTAAAATAACCGGTTTGTTGCTGGCGTCATTTATATTGATGTTGAATGCTGTAAATGCGCAAACCAAAAAACAGGCGCCAGGCCAGACAGCACTGGCGGCTTCGATGGCACGCGGGAAAATTGTGTACACCAGTGTTTGCCTGGCCTGTCATATGGCAGACGGCGGGGGTGTACCTAACATGAACCCGCCATTAGCCAACACGAGCTATGCATTGGGCAATAAAGCCGCTTTAATCAAGATCGTACTACATGGCTTTAACGAAGATGTGGCAATAAACGGGAAAACTTATTCCAATACGATGACCGCCCATGATGACTTGAATGACCGGCAAATTGCCGATGTGCTGACCTATGTCCGACGTAGTTTCGGGAACAGGGCAAGCGCTTTTAAAGCAGCGGAGGTATCCGAAGTAAGAGCAGCATCTAAAAAGTAATCGCAGGGCGCTGCTGGCCGCAAATCGAAATGCCGCGCCGATTGCTTGTCTCGTATCGCAGGAATAGGCGTCGCCCTGGTTGAAATGCATTTTGTAATGCGTAGGAGAATCAAACAGACAATTCAACTAAATGCAATAGGTTTAGTTTCCTTACCTTCTATATGACTCAAGTTATCCGTTAGCTGGCGGACGTTAGTCGCAGCGTCTTTTCGCCTGCCTGCCGGCGAGGCAGGGACTTCCGGTCCCGATAGCGATCGGAATTACGGACTTTCTGACTAATCTATAAATCGGTTCGAACGACGCCCGGTTCGTGAGATATTTTCCCGGCGCCAACCATTTTACGAACAGAAAAGCCCTCCTTGCCTGGGGGCGTTTTAAAAACTGAACGGTCCGTATCTATTCGATAGTTACAACACACCTCCCTTAAACATCAATTGAAAAATGAAGATGGACTAATTTGAATGCTTATGTTCTTTAAACTTATTCCCGGCGATGGTCAGGGAAAGCAAGGCCTCAAGGATGCCTATATCCAGGCATGTATCTACCTTTTAGCAATTACGTTTATCGACCACCTTTTGCCGGCCAGGATAAGGCTCGATACTTTATATGTATGTTGTGTGCTGCTGATCGCCGGACAGCCACTAAGGAGAATTATTGCATTTTCCATTGCCGCATGCTGCCTTATATTAGCTGCACACCTGAAAATAAATACAAGGCTTCCGCTTTCCTGGATAAATTTTATCAACGCCGGAATTTCAGTGATCGCGGCAGTTATCACCTCGTTTGTTGCAAATAAGATATTGAAGAAAAACAGACTCCTGGAACATAGCGTAGCGGAAAGGAACCGGAACCTGGCCGCAGTAAACGACACCCTGGTAACCTCACAATCACACCTGCGTACGATATTTAAAACTACTGAAATTGCCTTTTTACTGCTCGACAGCGATCTGCAAATACAAACTCACAATGCGATTGCCAATCAATGGTCCGAACGGTCATTTGGAACACAGCTGCAGGAGGGCGTCATTTTTACGGATCTCCTGATCGACGAACGTAAAGAGCCCGTCAGGAATATGATGCACGCGGCGATGACGGGTGATCCCATACATTACGAAGCTTGTTACTCCCTGCTCACCGGCGAACCGGAGTGGTACAATATCAGTTTAAACGCGGTAAAAGACCATCGGGACAGGACAATCGGTCTTTGCTGCTCCGCGATTAAAATTACATCCGCTAAATTGGCTGAGATTGAACGTACCCGGATTACCGAAGACCTGGTACAGCGCAACAACGACCTGGAACAGTTCTCGTATATTGTTTCGCATAACCTGCGCGCGCCGCTGGCAAACATTACGGGGCTGGCCCAAATATTACAGGAGGCCGGTCTGCCGTTTAAGGAACGGGCAGAAACTGAAAAGTTTCTTTTTCAATCTGTTGTTAAGCTTGACGAGATTATTCGCGACCTGAACCATATTTTGCAGGTTCGGCGTGAAATTAAGGAAAAGAAGGAGCGGATCGTTCTTGCGGAATTGTTCAGCGACATACTCACCGGCCTTCAACTGGTGATCGACCGTGAAAGCATACAGGTTTTTACCGATTTTTCTGAAGCGGCCGAACTTTTTTCGATAAAAAGTTATTTATACAGCATCTTTCTTAACCTTGTGTCAAACAGTATTAAATACCGGCAGGCGGACAGGCCGCTGGTAGTTGAGGTTAAATCATGGATCGAAGATGATAAGCTGACTATCTGGTTTAAGGATAATGGCCGCGGAATAGACCTAAGCAAAAAAGCAAACGAAATATTCGGCCTTTATAAGCGCTTTCACCTTGACGTTGAGGGAAAGGGCGTGGGGTTATTTATGGTTAAAAGCCAGGTAAAAAGTTTAGGAGGCAGCATTGACGTTCAAAGTCAGCCCGGCGCCGGTACTGTGTTTTTAATCTGGCTGCCTTATGATGATTAAAAAAAAATCGGGCCGCCGGAATCAACGAACGGCAAAACACTTCCGGGCTACGCGGGTCATCTTTAGTTCTGGCGGTAATGTTTTATCTGGTGTCGCGCAATTCTTACGCAAGTTCCATGAGTTGTAAGCTTCAAGTCAATTTCTTGCGCTCCGACGAAGGACTCAGGACTACCGGCTTAAGACTTTCGACTTAAGACTTTCGACCTAAGACTTTCGACTTAAGACTTTCGACCTAAGACTTTCGACCTAAGACTTTCGACCTAAGACTTTCGACTTAAGACTTTCGACCTAAGACTTTCGACCTAAGACTTTCGACCGAAGACTTTCGACTTAAGACTATCGACTTAAGACTATCGACTTAAGATTAAACCGTCACCTAATGATTGACATAATATTAGTTGCTGTATTCGATTGCCCTAAGCTCTTTGCGGTATAAAGTAGGCCTGGTTTGGTGCCTGTTTTTAAAATAATTGGAAAGGTGGCTTTCATCGGTAAAGCCAAATTCATCGGCTATCTGTTTCATGCTTAAATAGCCCGCAGTTATTCTTTTTTCTATCAGTGTGCTGCGGTAACTATTAATATATTCTCTGTAGCTAACGCCAAAGTTTCTTTTAAAATAAGCGCTGAAATAATTGGCGGCAATGTTAAAATGTTGGGCAATATATTTTACCTGTATCTTTTCGGGTTGGTAGATGTGCTGATGGATAAAAGAAATTAAAGATTCCTTATCAGGACGGTCATTGTCAACCCGCAGGGCCAGTTTGGCCATAGCTTCTTTGATCAACCCAAAAATTGACAATATCTGGTAATAAACCAGCGGAGAGGATGCCACGTCCTTTCGGCAATTGTATGCGATGATGTTCTCGATTGTATTGCGCAGAATAGTTTTGCAGGGGTCGTCCAGCACAAGCCTCACTTCTTTCAGCATTTTATTGCGCATAATGGTTTCCGGCTGTGTCCTTAAAAATTCATCAGGGGCGAGGTGATTTTTGCTGTTGAAATAACTGTCGGTAAACTTGATCATCACAAAACGTGTGCTTTTCATGATGTCGAAATAATGCTCGTCTTCCGGCGATAACACAAAAAGGTCGCCGCTTTTGTAAGGCAAATGGTTGTTATTAAGCAGGTGCATCCCTGAACCTTTAATGATATAAATGAGTTCGTAATAGGTGTGTCCATGCGTAGGCAGGTGGAATACCGCTTCTTCAAACTCACGTATCTCCAACGGCGCAAACTGTGTCTTTTTCATATCGCAAAAGTACAAGTATATGTTGTAAATATACAAATTAACCGCGACAATTTCGCCTGACATTTGTGCCATGAAATCTTCGGGATCATCAAGTATTCAGATTGTTACAGTGCTGCTGGCCTTTTCAGCAGCAATACCTGGATCATCAAATGCACAAAACGTGCTTACCCTACCGGTAGCCGTGCAAACCGCAATACAAAATTACGGCACCATCAAAGCAAAGCAAGATTATGCCAATGCCTCGGCAACCGAGGTTACAGAAGCAAAACGCGAATATCTTCCAGACCTGACCCTTGGCGCGGAACAGGTATATGGTACGGCTAACGAACAATATGGCCCCGGTTACGCTTTAGGCGGCCTCGGGGTGTCTTCTGCAGGCCCGGTAAACGCTAATCAAAACTGGAACGCGGCATTCGGATCACTTTATCTAAGTAATATCAACTGGAATTTTTTTGAATTTGGGCGTGCTAAGGAAAAAGTAAAAACCGCGCAAGCTACGGCGATAAGAGATACCAAAGACTGGCAGCAGGAAATATTTGAGCAACAAGTAAAAGTAGCGGCCACTTACCTCAATTTGCTGGCTGCACAGCGGCTGATAGAATCCTGGCGCGAAGACCTCAACCGCACCGATACGTTGAGGAACGTTGTAGCGGTAAGGGTGAAAAATGGACTGAATCCCGGGGTTGACCTCACACAGGCAGACGCAGAAGTTGCCAATGCCCATATTTCCCTTACCAATGCTATCGATTTTGAACAGGTACAAAGTAACCAGCTTGCACAGCTAATGGGCGTACCATCTCAATACTTTACCACTGATACGCTTTTCATTGCGCATTTGCCTGCCGGAGCGGTCGATACCTCTTCGCTGAATTTGACCAACAACCCGGTGCTTCAATGGTATAAAAGTCGGATCGATCTGAGCCGGGAACAGGAAAAGTACGAGCATACATTTAATTACCCAACTTTCTCCCTA
>Ga0302309_10004133_pt1 | contig 10900 bp, 9 predicted proteins | sample III_Palsa_N1_1_FD_200453 | JGI IMG/M metagenome (GOLD analysis project Ga0302309, IMG submission 200453) | Peat permafrost microbial communities from Stordalen Mire near Abisko, Sweden - III_Palsa_N1_1 | ecosystem: Environmental > Terrestrial > Soil > Palsa > Peat permafrost | place: Sweden... | reverse complement strand
TGCGGCGTTGGTGGAGACGGCTACGAAGTGGCGCGCTACGGCGGCGTGTTCGTGCAGCTTGGCCAATGACCAGGTCCGCGCGGAGTGCGCGTTGGTCATGGTTTCAAGGGTGGTGAAGGTCTTCGACGAGATGATGAAGAGCGTTTCTTCAGGATCGAGATCATGCGTGGCTTCGAAGAAGTCCGTCCCATCGACGTTGGAGACGAAGCGGAAGGTGAGGTCGCGGTCGCTGTAATGGCGCAGTGCTTCGTAAGCCATGACCGGACCGAGATCGGAGCCGCCGATGCCGATGTTGACGATATTCTTGATGGGCTTGTCGGTGAAACCGAGCCACTTACCCGAGCGGATGCTGTCGGCGAAGGCGGCCATCTTGTCGAGGACTTCATGTACCTCGGGAACGACATCTTTGCCGTCTACGAGGATGGACTCGGTCTTGGGTGCGCGCAGGGCGACGTGGAGGACCGCGCGATTTTCGGTGATGTTGATTTTGTCGCCGCGGAACATGGCGTCGATGCGCGCCTTGAGGCCTGACTCATCGGCAAGCTGCGCGAACAGCTTCAGCGTCTCGCCGGTGATGCGGTGCTTGGAGTAGTCCAGGAAGATGCCGGCGGCCTCGGCATTCAGCCGCTCGCCACGCGTCGCGTCGTCTGCAAAGAGCTGGCGAAGATGCGTACTCTTCAATGCCGTAGCATGGGCTTCGAGTGCCTTCCATGCCGGTAACTGCTTTAGCGGCGTGATGCTCTGTGTCATTTATCTTCTCCTGCAAGTTAGCACATTGTTCGTGGCTTTCATCCGAAGTTTGCACGGCGCATGGCTGCCCGGATGCATGAATTGGTTACCGCTCAACGGAGGATTATACGCCGCCCCGCTGCGAGGCAAAGTGAACGAGTTTGCAGACGATGAGGCCCACGTGAACTTGGATTCGCGCGGGCCTTCGATCGTTGCAACTGGTTTTACTTGGTCGCTGGGGCAGGCTCCGCGCCGGGCATGATGCCTTCGAGCGCCTTACGCTTCTGCTCTTCCAGTTCAGGCTGCGGCAGCGGTTTGCGGGGCAGCATCTGGTCGCGCATGGCTGCGTTGTAGACGAAGATCGCTTCCACCACCGCGATCTGTTTCAGATCCGCTGGCTGCAGACGCTCGACGGTGTCTTCGTTGGAGTGATGGGTGCGGCTCTCGTAGTCCATGTCGTCCTGGATGAACTGGAAGCCGGGGATGCCGACGGCGTCGAAGCTGAGGTGGTCCGTGCCGCCGGTGTTGCGATTGGTGATGGTGGAGACGCCGAGGTCCTTGAGCGGAGCGATCCACTGGGCAAAGATCGGTGCAATCGCGTAGTTGCCCTGGGTGTAGATGCCGCGAATCTTGCCGGTTCCGTTGTCGATGTTGAAGTAGCCGGAGATGAGCTTGTGCTCGGGCTTGACCGTGAGCGGCCCGGTGGTGCGGCGCATGAACTCAGGCAGCTGCATCTGGTCGGGAGCGGTCGATGTTGCCGCCGAACCGAAATGCTGCGTCACGTAGCCCTTGGAGCCAAAGATGCCCTGCTCTTCTCCGGTCCACAAGGCGATGCGGATGGTGCGGCGAGGCTTGATGTCCAGTGCCTTCAGAATGCGGACGACTTCCATTGCCACCACTGTGCCGGCGCCATTGTCCGTGGCCCCGGTGCCGGCGATCCAGCTATCGAGATGGCCGCCGACCATCACCACTTGATCCTTGAGCGCGGAGTCGGTGCCAGGGATCTCGGCGACGGTGTCGAAGCCGTGCTCATGGCTGCCGGTGAACCTGGTTTCGACATTGATCTCAACCGATGTGGGTACATGGGCCTGCGTCAGCCGATAGAGCCTGCCGTAGCTCTCGATGGCGGCGACGGCTACGGGGATTTTCACCTGCTTTTCGGCGATGTAGGGAGTGCGGCCAAGAGTAGCTCCATTGTCGTCAAAGAAGGTACCGCCGGAACCTCCGCCATTCTTGGCGTCGCGGCTGGGCTCGATCACCGCGGCGACCTTCTCATCGGCAAAGAACTGAGCGATCTTGTCGATCAGGCGCAGCCGCTCCATGCGGGCCTGTAAACGAGCTTGCATTTCCGGAGTGAGCCCGCCGGCACCTGCGGTTACCGGGAATTCCGCCAGCTCTTCGAGTTCCTTGTCGGTGTAGCGTTCAAAGAGTGCCTTGTCTACGGGTGGAACCTCGCGCATGGCTCCGAAGAGTACGACTTTGCCGCCCAGCTTGCCCTTATAGGTATCGAAGTCTTTCTCGCTCTGGATGTTGACGTAGGCGACGTCGCCGGTGACCGGTCCGGGCGTCGAAGGCGACCAGGGCGTGGCCTGCAGGATGAGGATCGCGGTGTCGGGTGTGACCATGCGCGCCCAGGTATTGAGCTGTTGCCAGCCGAGGCCGAACTCGCCCCAGTCTTCCAGGTGCGAATTCTCGAGGCCGATCTTGGTCAGCGTGTCGCGGGTCCATTCATTGGCCTTCTTGAGATTCGGAGAACCGGTAAGGCGCGGCCCGATTCCGTCCATGAGGGCCGTCGCAAAATCCATCACATGCGAGTGGTTGAATCCCTCGTCGCGAATACGCTGGTAGGCGGCCAGGTCGAGAGTCTCCGTTGCCGGCTGCACTTCGGCGTAGGGATCGACTGCTGTGGGCGTGGTTGTCTTGGTCTTATCTGACTTGGCTTTATCCGCGGCCTGCATTGCGAGCGGGCAAACGAGGGTCGCGGCAAGGCATGTCGCGGAAATCAGGCAAAGCATCTTTGGATGCGTATTCATGGGCACTCCGGCAATCTCCAATGGGAAAGTAGGGGTTTGAATTTACGAGTTTGGTTTGCTTGCTTGGTTTATCTGCTTGATTGGCGTACTTACTGACGAGGATGATTTTAGCTTGCCCCAGCCAGTTTGAGCCCGAAGTTTTGCGATTGCTTTGATATTTATAGACGCGATTGTGCAGCGCATCATTCCCGATGGTGGCGCACTTGTTGGATGGCGCGCGTCGGAACCAGAAAGTAGATCGCCAGCGCCGCGTTCATCGCCAGGCTCAGCCGCACACTCCACCAGGTCATCAGCAGGCAAGCTCCGTAGAAGAAAGGCCCCAGGGCGTAGCGCCTGGTAACATCGCGGATTTTCGCGTTGTCGAGGTTGTTTTCGAGCAGTTTTCTCTTGCGGCAGACGAACCAAAGAAGATTGAAGAGCAGCGCGATTGCGAGATATCCGGCGTTGTAGAAGATGGCCACGTCGCGTGAATAGGCACTGTCGAGCAGCGTGATCGATGAGGCCATCAGAGATGTGGGATAGGGGACGAAGACCACGCCCAGGAGCAAGAGAAGATTCACTGCCATGAGCAGATCGTCCGACTTCTTGATGTGAACGAAGAGCCGGTGGTGATTGATCCACATGATGCCGATGAAGAAGAAACTGAGCACGAAGCTCACATATCCCGGCCAGATGCTCAGCACGCCTTGCCAGAATGGCAGATTCGCAGGAGGATGCTTGAGTTCAAGAACGAGAAGCGTGGCGGCAATCGAGAATATGCCGTCGGAAAAAGCCTCGATACGCGCGGTCTCGTTCATGGGTTCTCTGATTCTATGTCATGCTACTGGCGGTTTAAGACCGGTAAACACAGGCTGCGACTTATGCGATAGTAAGGTGATGGGTTCCGAGTTATTTTCAAGACGGATCAAAACGGATTGGCAACTGCGCAGCCGGAGACTTGGTCTCGGTGAGCGAACGCTGGTGATGGGCGTCGTGAACATCACGCCGGATTCGTTCTCCGATGGCGGTTTGCACCTCGACCCTGAGCGTGCCGCGGACCACGCTTTGCGATTGCTCGACGAGGGCGCTGATCTGATTGATCTAGGTGCGGAGAGTACGCGGCCCGGCTCTCATGCCGGCGATCTGGATAGGGCGGCTGTGAGCGCTGAAGAGGAACAGGCGCGATTGCTTCCGGTGTTGGAATCGATGCTGAAGGCGCGGCCTGAAGCTATCGTCTCGGTGGATACATACAAGTCCGCTACGGCTCGCGCGGCCGTGGCTGCGGGAGCGGAAATCGTCAACGATGTGAGCGGCTTCTGCTGGGACGCGCAGATGGCTGCGACCTGCGCGGAGCTGCGCTGCGGCGTGGTGCTGATGCATACGCGAGGTAGACCAGACGAGTGGCGAACGCAACCTGCTCTTCCGGGCGACGCGATGCTGACGATGGTCCACGACGGGCTCGCCGCGAGCGTGAGCCTGGCGCTGGATGCGGGTATTGCAGCAGAGGGGTTGGTGCTCGATCCCGGTTATGGGTTTGGTAAGCGATTCGATGAGAACTACGATCTGCTGGCGCGCCAGGGTGAGTTGCTGTCTTTAGCACGACCGCTTTTGGCGGGGGTTTCGAGGAAGTCATTCCTGACTCGGACGCTGTCACGCCTCATTGAAAAGAAGGATGAGCGAGCGAGTGACGATGCCCGCGAGGCTGGGAGCATCGCGGCCATGGTCGCTGCCATTCTCCAAGGCGCTTCCATCGTGCGCGTGCATGGCGTGCGTGCTGCTGTCGAGGCGGCTGCGATCGCGGATGCAGTGCTGGCCGTTCGTTGATCCGGCAGCCAAAATACAGCATCGCTTTGGCTGGCCGCGCCGTGATAGCATCAGCCCAAACCGCGAGAGTGTACCGCACGCCTGTCTTTTAGTTTCCCCTTTGCACTCACTATTTTGGAGGTTTGTTCTTGAATCTGCATTTGTCTTCGCTCCGGTCTACGTCCGGGCTACTCTATCTCTCTGCGCTGGCGGCGATACCGCTGTGCGCACAGCAGGCCTCAACGTCTGCTCCGCCAACTGACCTCGTTCTGAAGAACGCAACCGTGATGACCGCGAGCCACGGCACGATCGAGCATGGTGTGGTGTGGGTTCATGCGGGCAAGATCGCCGAGGTGGGCGCGACGGTCAATGCTCCCGCAAATGCGGTGGTCATCGATGAGACTGGGAAATGGTTAACGCCGGGCATCATCGATCCGCATTCGCATTCTGCGTTGAGCAACGATGTGAACGAAGCTACCAGCCCTGTCACGCCGAGCATGATGATGATCGACGCCTTCGACAATCGCGACAAGGCGTTATATCAGGCGCTGGCCGGAGGAGTTACAACAGAGCTATTGCTGCACGGTTCGGCGAACATGATCGGCGGACAGGCTGTCGTGATCAAGAACAAGTTTGGCCTCTCGCGCGACGCCATGCTCTTTCCGAACGCTCCGCGGTCGATCAAGTTTGCTTCCGGCGAAAATCCCAAGCGTGTTTATGGCAGCCGCAATCAACTGCCCTCCACGCGCATGGGCAACTTTGAAGTGATGCGGCAGTCCTTTGAAGACGCCAAAGTCTACATGGCCGGTTGGGACGCCTATAACGCGAAAGTGGCGAAGAAAGATGCAACTGCTGTCGCTCCCAAGAAGGACTTGAAGTTGGAAGCGCTGGCCGATGTTCTGCGCGGCAAGCTCTACGTGCAGATCCACTGCTATCGCGCGGATGAGTTCCTGACAGAAGAGGCGATTGCGCAGGAGTACGGCTACAAGATTCGCGCCTTCCATCATGCGCTCGAGATGTATAAAGTCGCCGGTCAGATCGCGCCTACGGGCACCGGCATCGCGACCTTTACCGACTGGTGGGGATTCAAAGATGAGGCGTGGGATGCGATACCGTGGAATGCGGTGATGAGTATGCGGGCCGGCGTCAAGGTGGCGCTCAAGAGCGATTCGAATGACCATATTCGCCGGCTGAATCAGGAGGCAGGCAAGATGGTGCATTACGGCGGCGCGACCGAAGATGAAGCCATTCGTATGGTCACGCTGAATGCGGCGTGGATCATTGGCGTCGACGACCGCGTGGGCTCGATTGACCCGGGCAAGGACGCCGACCTGGTGATCTGGAATATCGATCCGCTGTCTACTTACGCGCGTGCGGAGAAGGTGTACATCGACGGAGACTTGTTCTTCGACAGTTCCGCACCGGGATTCGGCACGCCGCACTTTAACGGCGCCATGCACAGCGCCGGCGGGGATGGTTCCGACGACGAAGACGAGGATGGCGAATAGATGACCAACTTCATGAAGATTACATCGCTGCTGGTTTCTGCGTTCGCGCTTTCATCGTCACCGGCATTTTCCGCTGCGAATGATTCGAGTCAAAGCCCGGCCAAGAAGGGCGCGACGCTGGCCATCACCGGCGGCAAGCTACTCACCGTCAGCCATGGAACGATCGAGAACGGTGTGCTGCTGATTGTTGACGGCAAAATCACTGCGGTTGGCGCGGCAGGGAGCGTTGCTGTGCCGAAGGACGCGACGATTGTCGATGCGCATGGCCTGACTGTTTATCCAGGTCTCATCGATCCCGATACGACGCTTGGACTGACGGAGGTCGGAGCCGATGCCATGAGCAATGACTTGTCGGAGCCATCCGATGAGATCATGCCGCACATGCATGTTGCCGACGCCTTCCATGCCGAAACGGAGCTGATCCCCGTGGCGCGGCTTAATGGCGTGACCAATGCTGTGGTTGCGCCAGGAACCGATGATTCTGTTGCTGGACAGGATATTTTTATCCAACTTGCCGGACGCAATCGCGACGCGATGATTCTGGGCCGCGATGTGGCGCTGGCGTTGAATTACGGTGCGGATCAACGGAGGCGCGGAGGCCGCGGCAGTGCGCAGTTTCCTTCCACCCGCATGGGGCTGATAACCCAGCTGCGCCAGAGCCTGCTGGATGCTCAGCATTACGAAGCCGACCGAAATGCGGCGGAGAAAAAGTCCGACAAGCCGGCTGCGGATAAATCAGCTGCGGCGGGGGCCAAGGCTGCGGACAAGGCTGCGGACAAGGCGAGCGACAAGCCGTTTCAGCGCGATCTCAAGCTGGAGGCGCTGTTGCCTTATCTCCACGGCGAGAGGCCGGTGGTTGTCGGTGTCTACGAAGCCTACGATGTTGAGAGCATCATGAAGGTGGCGCAGGAGTTTCACCTCAAGGTGATCCTGAATCACGTCACGCGGTCGCAGGAAATTCTGGATGAGATCGCGGCCTGGAAGGTGCCTGTAATTGTGGGACCGATCTACGAGCTGCCTCGCGCCAATGAGCGATATGACGCAGTGTATACGCTGCCCGCAGAGCTCCAAAAGCGTGGAGTGAAGATCGCCATCTCCTCGGGCGAGGCGGGTGGGCCTGGCGGCGCGCACACGGTCCGGAACCTGCCTTACGCAGCCGGATTTGCGGTTGGCTACGGCCTTCCCTATGATGAAGGGCTCAGGGCCATTACCCTCAACGTCGCTGAGATGTTCGGCTTTGGCGATAAGCTTGGTTCACTGGACGTAGGCAAGACCGCCAACATCGTGCTGGCGAATGGCGATCCTCTCGATGTGAGGACGGATGTGAAGCAGGTTTACATCGATGGCATAGCTCAGCCGATGGTGAGCCGCCAGACGATTCTTCGCGACGAATACAGCAAGTGAGTTGCAAGTCTTCCGTGAAATGAAAACGGCCTGCGATCGATCTCGCAGGCCGTTCTGTTTCGATGTTCAAGAATTGTCAAGCCTCGGCTTCTTCGAGAAGATCTGACTCTGCATCCGCCTGGCGGGCAGACGACCATTTTTCCAAATAGACGATTCCCAGCAGCAGGCCGACCAGGAAGACAGACACCGAAGTGTATTCCATGACCGAAAGTCTCTGGTCTTCCTTCACGGTCTGGTAGATCACGATGCCGTGGACATTTCGCGGAGTCATCCGCTGCTCGCTGGGAGCTGGAGACTTGGGCAGATTTTCCAGGTAGTCGGTGGAAACCATGGCACTGAAGACCAAGCCACCCAGACCCGGCAGGAGAAAGAGCAAGGCAAAGAATTTCAGTACGGCGAGATTTGTACGACGCATTTCAACCCCCGAATGCGGATGTGCTTGCGCTTAGGCAGTCATGGCAGCGCGGCCGAGCAGGAAACTGACTGAGACGAGCACCTCTCTAGCTGATTGCGCTAGAGGCCGCCACTCCCCGGAGTGGAGACAAAGCCAGTGCCTCTTAGGAGACTCCACCGCACAAGGAAAGTCAATGCTCATAAAAGTAACGCAATTCGCGGCTAACGGTAATACTGCCCGAATTGAAACGCTCCCTTTGGCGGTTTTCGCATGCCGTCCAGGCTTCCATTCGAACCGCCTGCTCGCGGATCTACTTGTGCTCGCTCGGGTCCTGAATGCGGCTTGCTTCAAAGCTGACAATCTTCCATTGGCCCTGGGAGTTGCGCACGTAGACCCGGGTGTAGCGGTACCGCCCAGTGACTTCCTGGTCTTTCCTGCTTCCGGTCAGCTCGGCAACGGAGGTGACGACGGCGGTGTTTCCGTAGATGCGGACCTTTCGATCGGAGATGTTGAGCGCGCTCAATTGGAACGCTCCCGATCGCAGGTTGCTCAGCGCCTGCTCTTTGGTCTGGATGGCGCCCTTGGCGGTGATGGCGGTGTAGTCGTCGGCGAGCAGAGCATCCAGTGCGGCGCTATTGCCTTTGAGCATTGCAGCGCGCCAGGCATCCTCTGCCTGGTCGATTTCGTGGCGAAACTCGTGTCGTTGGCCGCGTGGTACCTGGGTTCCGGGAACCGCCAAGCCTGTCTCAGCGGAGCCGAGGAACAGCAATGCGCATCCAGCCAGGAGCGCAATTCGGAAGCAGGAATTTGCGGACATACGCGTAACGAATCGTAGCCTTGGACGCAACCCCAGGTCAAAAGGAATCCAAGATTGGCTTCAAAGGACGGGCCAGAGTGGGAATTCGAGGCATCGAACGGCGGCGAAATCGATTCAGTCAGGCTCTTTGCGCCGTGTAAGGAGAGTCATTTGACGGCTAAACCAGCGCGGTCAGATTCTCCACCAGCCGTTCCCGCATGCGCTGGTAGAGCCCGCCGACGGCGAGCTTCTGGAAGTGCTCGGAGGCGCGGTGCGCGGCCAGGGCCTTGGCGTCCTTGTACTGCTCGTAGATCACGACGGTATCCGGGTCATCTTCAACCTGGTGGGGGATATAGCTTACGCAGCCTGGTTCCTTGCGCGAGGCTTCGGCCAAATGGCGCAGGGTTTCGGCGACCTCGGCACGTTCTTCGGCGGCGAATTTCAGACGAACTGTGAAGCTGACCATGGACCTTCCTCTTCTGAACCGGTTCTGCAGCGCGCTTCCCTTACGATTTCAAGGCATCCAGCATATCCGAAAATTCCGGCAGAATCATGGTCTGATCGCGATCCGGGCCGGTCGAAACCATGCCGATCCTGGCGCCGCTCTCGCGCTCCTGAAAGCGGAGATAGTCCTGCGCTGCCCTGGGTAGCTCGTCGAACTCCTGAATGCCTTCGGTCGATTGCTGCCAGCCCTTAAGCGTAGTGTACCGGGGCACGATCGATTCCAGACCTTGTACATCCGCGGGAATCAGATCAGTGAACTTGCCGTCGATTTCGTAGCCGATGCAGACGGGAATTTCAGCCAGTTCGTCGAGGACATCCATCTTGGTGACGACCAGCCATTCCGTTCCATTCACATGGTTGGAGTAGCGCAGCAAGGGAATGTCGAGCCATCCGCAGCGCCTGGGCCGTCCCGTGACCGCGCCGTATTCGTTGCCGCGGGCGCGCAGAACTTCAGCAGAATCATCGTGAATCTCGGTCGGGAACGGTCCCTCGCCTACGCGGGTGACATAGGCCTTGGTCACGCCGATCACTGTGCCAATGGCTGTCGGACCGACGCCGGTTCCGGTGGCCGCGCCGCCCGCGGTAGCCGAAGACGAGGTGACAAACGGGTAGGTCCCATGGTCGATATCCAGCATGGTGCCCTGCGCGCCCTCGAACATGACGCTGCCGCCATCGGCTATTACTTTGTTCAACAAGTTGCCGGTGTCGGTAACGAAGGGACGAACCTGCTCCGCAGCAGCGGCATATTCGTCGTACATGAGGCTTGGATCGATGGGTTCGCTGCCGAAAAGCGCGTGGGCGATGGCGTTCTTTTCCTGGCAGGCGTTTTCGATGTGCGCCTTGAGAATCCTGGGGTTGAGCAGGTCGACGACGCGCAGGCCGCTGCGCGCCATCTTGTCTTCATAAGCCGGTCCAATGCCCCGGCTGGTGGTCCCGATCTTCTGCCTGCCGGGCGCGCTTTCCGCAGCCAGCTCGATCATGCGGTGGTAGGGCAGGATGACCTGGGCCCGGTTCGAGACAAAGAGCTGGCCGTCCACATCGACACCGAGGTCGCGCAGTTTGGCGACTTCCTTGAGGAAAGCGATCGGGTCGAGCACGACGCCGTTGCCGATGACGCCCTTGCAGTTGGGGCGCAGCACGCCGCAGGGGATAAGCTGCAGCACGAATTTCTGGCCCTGGATGATGACGGTGTGTCCGGCATTATGACCGCCGGCGTAACGGGCGACGGCGGCAAACTGCCCGCTGAGCACATCCACAATCTTGCCTTTGCCTTCGTCGCCCCATTGGGCGCCGAGCACCACTGCTGTCTTCGCTCGCATGAATTCCATTTTCCTGGGTCGACCGGGTCCGGTGGAGGGAACCGGTGCCGGGGTGAAGCTATTCAGGCCGGGTGAGGTACCGGTGAGGCAGCTTCCGACCGCACCACTGGTAATGATATACCGGCGTTGGATCGGAACAGCATCGAGCCAGGTGACAAACCTCAGATCTTCCTGCGAGTGCCAGGGCAATTGCCTGAACGGAATTGCGACCTCGACTGCCGAGCGGCTAACGATAAGGGCAGAAAACCCGGGAGGGGGTAATGCCCTTACTTCGTATCTCAAACAAAATGTCCAACTTATGGGAAAATTTTAGCGATCTATGGCGCGGTTGGCCGGGTTTTTGCGCCGCCTTTGGGCACTTTTATCTGCGCGTTTATGCCAATCCTCACCAATCCTCAGTGGTACAGAGAGTGGTAGAGAGGATGACTGGA
>Ga0302309_10004130_pt1 | contig 10904 bp, 10 predicted proteins | sample III_Palsa_N1_1_FD_200453 | JGI IMG/M metagenome (GOLD analysis project Ga0302309, IMG submission 200453) | Peat permafrost microbial communities from Stordalen Mire near Abisko, Sweden - III_Palsa_N1_1 | ecosystem: Environmental > Terrestrial > Soil > Palsa > Peat permafrost | place: Sweden... | reverse complement strand
GCTGCCGTGTGCTTGACGTGTTCGACCAGTGCAAAGTGGATCTGCCGCGGCGATATTTCGCCGAAGTGCAGGTACGGTGACAACCGCGACGTGCCGTGCCGCGCGGGCAGGTCGCGCGCATGCGCGTAGTCGTTTACCGCATCGTCGCAGAACAGCTCCAGCATCTGCGCTGCGCCGTGTTCACCCGGCTGCCAGTTCTCGGCGAAGCCGGCATCCCAGGAGATGATCGGCAACAGCTTCAGCTCGGCAAGCTCAAGCCCGCCATCCAGCGCGTGCCAACCGCTAATCGCAGGTTCGGCAAGAGGCTCGCTCGCGGCGATCTGTGTGCGCAAGTTGCGCCAGTAAGGTGTAAATACCCGATAGGGATCACCCTGTTGCGTGGCGATCTGCCAAGGCTCCAGCCAGAGCGCGGCATTGTAGCTGTGCACCGCGATGCCCTGTTCGCGCAGGGTGGTCTTGATCTGGGTATCGCGCTGGATGGAGGCAGGTTCGTAGAGGCGATTCCAGTAGACCGCTTCGGCGCCGCTCTGCTTGATCAGCGCCTGCAGAATCGCCAGGGTGTCGCCCTCGCGGATATGCAGGCCGGCATGGTGGCTATGTAGACGCTTCTGCAGCGACGCCAGTGAATGATGCAGCCACCAACGGCCGGCAGCGCCGGCCGACCATGGCCCGTCTTCATCCGGCGCGTGGATATATACCGGCAAGACATGCTCGTGGGCATCGCATGCAGCGGTCAGCGCCGGGTTGTCGATCAGCCGCAGATCGCGTCGAAACAGAACGATGGCGGTGCTCATGCTTGAAGCAACACCGCCCCGTTCAGACTGACTTGCGGCTGGTAGTCGCGCCGAGCCTGGTGGCAACCCGCACCACATGGTCGTGCGCCTCGGGCGAACCGCTGATCGAGCCCTTGGCAATGACCGCACCGGTCGGCTGGCCGGTCGGCGAGCCGCCTATCGGCTCCACGGAGACGGCGAGCGCTGCGGTTGGACCCAGTTTGGCCAGCAACGACGGATCCAGCGTGATGGTGGTCGGCGCATCGCGCTTGATCATGGCCACCGAAATCGGCTTGCCGCCGGCGGGAATCAGCCACAGTTCGGGAGCCCGTCCGCTGGCCAGCGCTGCCGGTGCCGCAGGTACCACCACCATGCGCGAGCGATCGAGATCCATCGTTGCCGTCCAGCCGGTGACACCGTTGTCCTGTTGAATCGTCGAAACCATATAGCCCGCACTGGCTTTTGCCGGTGCTGTTTCGGCCGTCACTGGCGCCGCTTCACGATGCGGCAACGCAATCACCACCAGCAGCGCGAAGGCGACAGCGCTTGCGCCCAACCCAAGCCAGTGCCAGAGCGCAAGATTGTTCCAGAGCCCGTTGCCTGGCTGGGCTCGAACTGTCGTGGCCGGCACGTCGAGCTGAAGGTCGTCGCGGATTCTAGCCCACACGTAAGGCGCCGGTGCCACGCTGCCAATCTGCTCGGTCAGCGGCATCAGACGCCGCTGCCATAGCGCGACCGCAGCAGCTGCTTCGTCAGTTGTCTGAACTTCCTGGGCTACTGCGGCACGCGCGTCGGCATCGAGCACGCCAAGCACGTACTCGGCGTAGCGCAAGTTGTCGTTACCCTCGTCGGCTGGCGTATTCATTGTTCCAGGCATACCCGTAGTTGCATCAAGCTTCGGCGGATCCAGCTTTTCATGGTTCCAAGCGGCACCTTGCTGCGCGTCGCTAACTCGTTATACGTAGCTCCGGTGAAAAAGGCTTCACGGACGGAATCACGTTGTTGAGGCTCCAGCGCATCGAGGCATTTCTGCAGGCGGCCGTATTCCTGGCTGGTTTCGGCATCGACCGCGGGTGTGGGCTGATCATCCACCGTCTGCTCCAGCTTCGACGGATCGTCCAGCAGCTCTTCACGGTGCTGGCGCAGGCGGTCGATGGCCTTGTTGCGCGACAGCGTGATCAACCAGGTGATTGCGCTGGCCTTGGCCGCATCGAAGCCCGCGGCGCGGCGCCACACGGTGGTATAGGTTTCCTGCAGCACCTCTTCCGCTTCGCTGCGGTCACGCAGCATGCGCAGGCAGACGCCGAACAGCTTGGATGAAGTCCGCTTGTAAAGTTCGGCAAAGGCTTTCTGGTCGTTACGTCCAGTCTGTATCAGCAGTCGATTTAGCTCTTCACGTTCAGCGGGGCTGGTGACGCTCATGGGTAAACGATCCTGTATTCATGAATAGTCCGACGCTATGGCCATAATGCCTCGCTGTCGAATGCTATGCCTGCAGTTGTCCGCGTAGCATGAAGCGGCCATGGCTGGCTTGCAAGCCAGCCAACTATCAAGGTTTTAAAGCCTCTTTGGCGCGTTGATGCTGCTGCAGACGCCAGTCATCAGCCGGTGAGGGCATGAGCGACATCGGCATTCCTCGACCGCTTGTAGCTAGACTTGATCCCGACCGGCGATCGAGCCGCCTGCGGATTCTTATGATGTCTTATCGCCATGTTTGAACTGAAAGGCATGCTGTCACTGCACGCTGGCGACCGGACATTGGGTGGCCTGAACCGTATTGAGCTGCTGGAAAAAATCGGCGAAACCGGTTCGATCACCTCCGCTGCGCGCGCGGTCGGCATGAGCTACAAGGGCGCGTGGGACGCGATCGATGCGATGAACAACCTTTCCGATGAACCGCTCGTGGTGCGGGTTGTCGGCGGCCAGCGCGGCGGCGGCTCCGAACTGACGGCTCGCGCGCAGCGACTTATCGACGTATTCAGAGCCATGGAGCTGGAACACAAGCGCTTCATGCAACAACTCGGCGCGCTCAGCGACGCGTCGCTCCGCGACATCGAATTAATGAGGCGATTCATGATCAAGACCAGCGCGCGCAATCAGCTTTCCGGCAAGGTGGTATCGGTGCAGAAAGGCGCCGTCAACGATGCCATCGAACTGGAGATTCAAGGCGGGCAACGCATTGTGGCGACGATTACCAGCGACAGCACCGGGAATCTCGGGCTGACGGCGGGGAAGGCCGCGGTCGCCTTGATCAAGGCGTCTTCGGTATTGGTGGGCATTCCCAGCGAGTCGATGAAACTGTCGGCGCGCAATCAGCTGCCGGGAACCATATCTGAGGTGACGCGCGGGGCGGTCAATGCCGAGGTGACCATCCAGCTCGACGGCGGCGGTGTCATTGTCGCCATCGTCACCAATGGCAGCGCGGATTCTCTCGGACTGGTCGATCAACTGGCGGTAGTCGCCATCATCAAGGCGTCGAGCATCATTCTGGGCACCACGGACTGACGAACCCCTTCGCCGCTAGCGCAGCGCACGCGGGGCGACGACATGGAAGGCCTCGGCTTTGAGGAGCGAGGAAGTCGGGCGGCCAGAGTAAATCGGATTAGGTCTCGGAGCCGGGCTCGGTCGCATCGACAGCCGAATCACTGAAAATGCGCCCATCGCGAATCTCCAGCACATGCTCCCCCAGCGCCTCGACGTCGGCCGGGTCGTGCGTGATGATCAGCATCTGCAGATCCAGCCGGGTTTGCAGTGATGCAAGCTCGCTGCGCATGCGCACTCGCAGCAGTGGATCCAGGGCGGAGAACGGCTCGTCGAGCAGCAGAATATCCGGCTCGCCCGCCAACGCCCGTGCCAGCGCGACACGCTGTTTCTGACCGCCCGAAATCTGTGAGGGATAATGCGTGGCCACAGCATCGAGTTCGAAAGCAGCAAGCCAGCGCGCCGCCGCTTCGGGAACAGCCGACTTGCGCGGATTGAGCAAGCCGGTGCGCATGCCGAACGCCACGTTCTGCGCCACGGAAAGATGCGGAAACAGCGCGTAATCCTGAAACAGGTAGCCCACCTTGCGCACCTGCGGCGCGAGGTTCACACCGAGCGCGGAGTCGAACAGCACATGTCGGTTGACTGCGATGCAGCCTTCGTCCGGAGTTAGCAGACCAGCAATCGCGCGCAGCGTCATGCTCTTCCCGGAACCGGACGGCCCATATAAAACCACGCGTCGACTGGTCGAGCGAAACGCGACATCGAGTTCGAAGCGACGTTCGGTATCGGCCAGCACGCGGCGAAAAGCAATCTCTACAGTCATGCGTCAGGACATCCGCTGACGCGCGCGGTCCGGGGCCAGCCGTCCGGCGATAAGCAGCACGGCCACGCAGGTGATCGAAGCCACGATGACCAGGATATTGGCGCCCCGGTCGTCACCGGCCTGTACCGCCGCGTAGATCGCTACCGACAGCGTTTGCGTGCGGCCGGGCAGATTGCCTGCAATCATCAGCGTGGCGCCAAACTCGCCCAAGGCTCGCGCAAAGGCGAGCAGGGCGCCAGCGGTGATTCCCTTCGACGCCAGCGGCAGCGAGACGCGGAAAAATATCGAACGCTCGGGCAGACCCAGCACGCGCGCCGCGCTTTCCAGTTGCGGATCGACATTTTCGAACGCCGCGCGCGCGGCCTTCTGGATCAGCGGAAAAGCGACCAGGGTCGAGGCGATAACCGCGCCTTCCCAGGTAAATACCGGGTTGATATCCAGACGTTCCAGCCACGCACCGAACGCACCGCGCCGGCCCAGCAATACCAGCAGGTAATAACCGAGCACGGTCGGCGGCAGCACCAGCGGCAAGGTCAGCAGTGAATCGACCAGATCGCGCAACGGCGAGCGCCAGCGCGACAGGCCGAAGGCCACCGCTACGCCAATCACCAGATTCAGCGCCGTCGCCCAGATCGCCACCTTCAGCGAAAGCAGCAGCGGTAGCCAGATATTCATGCGCGGCTATCAGGGCTTGAGAAAGCCGGACTTCGCCAGCAACTGCTGGCCCTCCGGCGAAAGCACAAAGTCCTCGAACGCCTGTGCATCGGCGGTGTGCTTCGACAACGAGATGACAGCCATCGGATAGCTGATCGGCGTGGGCGAGTTCACCCGCAGGGCGACCTTGACCTTGTCCGGCATAATGGCGGCATCGGTGGCAAACACGAAGCCGGCATCGACCTCGTCGCGCGCCACGTAATCCAGGCTCTGCCGCACATTCTGCGCCAGCACGGCCTTGGCCGACACCGCCGGCCACGAGCCATCGGCCTGCAGTGCAGCCTGGGTATAGCGGCCGACCGGCACCGAGGCGGGGTCGCCGTAGGCAACGCGCTTGATCGCCGGCTGCTCGAGATCCTTGAGGCTGGTGATGTCTAGATGACTCGCTATAGGCACGATCAGCACCAGCTGGTTGGTCGCGAAATTCCTGCGCGAGCCCTTCAAGAGCACCCCCTGAGCCTGCGCCTTGTCCATCGCTTTCTGGTCAGCAGAAGCGAAAACGTCGGCCGGCGCACCGTTGGCGATCTGCTGCAGCAAGACATCCGACGCGGCGAAGTTGAGCACGACCCTGGTGCCCGGGTGCTTCGCTTCATAGGCTGTGGCGACATGCTTGAACGTATCGGTGAGGCTCGATGCGGCCGACACCACTACATCGGTGGCGGATACGGCGACAGACCAAGATAGGGCGACTAGCGACAGAGAGGCCACGGCAAAGCGGTATGAGGTAGACCTGCGCATATTTGATCCGAGAGGTAGCGGAATGGGTAAATATGTAGTCGAGTATATAGCGCCAGTCGAGGGCGGATGCTCCGCCAACTCAGCCCATTGGCCGCGCCTCGGTGGTGTAGTTGGCATCGCGTTGATGACGGTGCCTCGCAGGTATACGCCGATTCAACTGGCTTCAGCGAAACAGGTGCGGTACCAAAGTAGCTTGTATTTCGGGTGATGAGGTCGCTGTCTTCGCGGATGCCGATGCTGGCGGGCTTTGTCGCCGATCATCCAGGAGCCGATAAGGGCAAGGTGGCCGTCTAAGATCGGAAGCAGCGCAAGCGACTGGTGGTGCCCGTACCATTTTTCCAGATTGTCCATGACGCCGCATGGCGACCCATACGACGTCATGAAATCTTGGCTTGTCGATTCATCTTCGCAATTATTGACGAGCCTGAATTGGAAAGATCGTCCAGTTCGACGGGAAGCCATTTCGATATTGGCTCGGAACGATAGGTGTTTCATCGAATTGGCTGTTCGCCGGGTCGGCGGCCCAGAGAATGAGGCCATGCGAAGCATTCACCAGAACCACGTCGGACTTGCCATCGCCATTCAAGTCCCCGATATCGGCAATCGAGTAGCCGGCCGGTAAATTTTGCGTCCAGGTCGATGAAATAGTTGCACCATTCATCAACCACGCAGTCACTACGCCCGTCGACGGATTCGAGAACAGAAGGTCGGCGTATCCATTTCCGTCGAAATCGCCAGACCCCACCACGGTCGACCCCGTCGGAACATTCCCGACGGTGTGCGAGACAAACGTACCGTAGGGTTGCCCCAGCAACACGTTCACGACGCCTGACTGGTACACGACGCAGATATCCGCCAATCCGTCCGCGTCAAAATCGCCTAGACCACAGATCGACGAATTGGATGGTAGGTTGACCGTCGAGGTTTTAGTCACGGTCGATCCGTTCAAATTCCATATCGTCAGCTGTTCTGTCGTGCTGTTCTGGAAAATGAGATCGCCCTTGCCATCACCATCGAAATCGGCTGATCCCACCAATGTGAAACCGGCTGGAACGGAGCCGATGGTCGTTTTCACAAAGCCGCTTTCGCCTTCGGAAAGCCATTCAATGACATTTTCCGAAGTGTCGGTCCAGAACAGGTCGCCGGAGCCGTCGCCGTTGGCATCTCCCATCGCACGAAGCGTGCCGCCAGTCGGGCTATTCGTAACGATAGCGTGTTCGAATGTCTCGCCGTGCATCAACCAGCGCGCCGTGGTTCCATCGGTCGGATCTTGGAAAATCAGGTCCGAATAGCCATCGCCGTTGACGTCTCCCGGTACATAAGCCGATCGGGTGTAACTATCGACGGTCGCCATCGCGTTGACGAGGTTGGCAACGTTGACGCTGCCCAGTCCCGAAGCAAAATCCCAACCGGCCGTGGAGGGGTAGGCCGGACTGAAAACTGCCTTATCAGTCGAAAGAATACCGATGTTGCTGGAGCCTGTGCCATAGCAGTTTAGGCCGCCCGCTACGCAGGGTTCATCGATATTGTCGGTGGTAATGTCGTGAAACACGCAGTCGGATCCGCTGTTTGTTCCATTCTGGCTATCACAGCTCGACGGGCTGCCGAATCCGGCGGCGTCCGTCGTGCCGTTGTATTCGAGACGGCCGATTTGATAGAGCGCGTAATCCGGGTTGCCCTGGCGGGAATTCAGCTTTTGATCGATCAGCGCCTGAATACCCGCAAAAGCTGGCGCGGCAAACGATGTGCCCCCCGCGGCACCATAGGACAGATTGTTGGGATCAAGGTCGCACGGCACACCACTTTGTGATGCATCGGTCATACATACCAGAAGTGCGTGTCCCCAGGTTCCATCCGAAGCAAAGAGAGAGACGTCCGGTATGCCCCTCTTTCCATCGGACGGATTGCCCAAGATTCCGTTTTGCCAATCGGGCTTTGTCACCGTGAGACTCGGCCCACCGCCCCCGCCGGAAATAGGGTATCCGCCAACAGTGGCATTGCACGCAGTAATGGCGTCGGGATAACTCCCGAGGAAACCGTATACCAAGGGGCTAGCGCATGAGTCATTCCACGGTACTTCGGGAATATAAGATAGTGCGGAGCCGTAATTGGTTGCCGCGGTGCTGGTTTGTGAGACGTCCCAATATTGACTTTGCGAGCCGTTGGCCACGTCCGAAAAATCCGTCCCACCGACGGCTACGTTGAAAGGAGTGTCGGCGTAATAGTTGACCGACAACGCCTGAGTCAAGGGTGCGAATGTTCCCGGGCTATCGCAATCCGCGCCGCCCACGTCCCCGGCGCTGACGATCACGGAGGTACCTTCCACGGCGGCTTGCTGCCACAGTTCGTTTATGAAGGCAGAAGCGTCAGCGCTACCGTTATTACCGTTAATTTCACAGCTGCCGAAGCTGAAGCTGAGTATGGACGGCGGAGCGGCCGAGTCGAGCAGGTTTTCCACCGCGACAAGAGTTCCCGGATTCGTAGAGGTGCCGTTGGTGGCATCCGCGCAACTGGCCAGCACAATGGCTGCATCGGGCGCGGCCACGCCGGCCCACTCCGTATCAACAGCTGCTTCAGTTTCGTCAGACGTCAGTCCAGGATCCGAGCAGCCAGGGTGAGTAATCGTGAGCGAGCCCGCGGGCAAGCCAAACTGCGATCTGAACGTGCTCCAGTCCGTCGTCTGGACATCGGAGTTACCGATCACCGTAATGGTCTGGTTTGCACCGGTGATGCCGGCAGCCCAGGCCGACTTCACGTTATAGATCGTCAGAAAATCCTGGGGAGACACATAAGTGGGGGGATATACGGGGCCATTCGGCGAAACAACGGTAAAGAGGCTATGCGGCGAGTTGGGTTTTGCGCCCCGCACCCTCTTGAATACCGGGGTTTCTAATTTGGCTATATTTGACTTTGGCGATATGTTTTGCAGAAAGATCAGGCGATCAATATGCGCTGACAGCGATGCTGGAATGGAAGGCGTCTTATCCGGAGAGATAAGCGTTTTGCTACCGATTTGATACCGATGCAGGTTAGTGGAGAAGGCACGGTTGAATGCTTCGGCGTTGCCAGAAAAGTAGATATCCATCCCGCTTCGGGATACGTGATCGACGTGCAACGAATAACTTTTCAGCCATGAGGTTATTTGCGTAGTGTCCTCGCTGGTCGGTCCGTATTGCGCTCCCAACTGAGCGGCGGACAGCCAGTGATGATAGTACGGCGAACGTGGGTTTCTTTGTTGCCTTAGCAGCAGGGCGAGCGCATTGCTTTTATCGCTGGGGCGCATCAAATGCAGCACCGCTGTACCGACCGTATTCATTGGGGCAATCATGCCTCGATCGACCATTCTCCGATCAAGCGGCATATAACTGTGGGTTAATTCAGTCAATGTGCCGTTGGCCAAACCCGTAGCAGGTATTGCTGCGCCCTGGGCTTTTGCCGGGCCTGCCGATAAGTCGGCGAGCATAAAAACCAGAGATCCAAGTGCGATTATTTTTAGTGACTGTGACAGACGCATTTCTCAACTCCTTTTGATGACGTTATTTTGGCGGGTTCTGGTCAGTGAGTGATAATTCCATGTTCCAGGTAATGATCCATCGAATCATGCGCCGGCGGCGGCGGAAGCGAATTCGGGTTTCGACCTATTTGTGAGACGCAGTATTGGTTTCGTGCATTTCCCTCAAAACCAACCGAAAGCTCGACTTTTCCATATTGAAGCGCAAAGCCATCCCGCATGTTCGCGAGCGCGCGAAACGATCCTGGTAACATTTTTGACAACCTGGCTTTACTCAGGCAGGGCACAACGAAGAAGATGATATGGGCCTCGCGGAGGCTGCCATGCGGCCCATTCGTCGTCGCATAGATCGAGATCCTGTAGCCATCAGATGTGTAGAACGAGTCCGTCGACCAGGTAAATTCGTGTGGATTTGCTTTCGTTGGCGTCCCTGCAGGGATCAACCGAGTAAACGTGCCCATATCCGTAGGCAACGGAAGCAAAGTGCTCGTTATTATCTGCTTGAGCGAGGGCAAGTGTGGTTTGGCTTGCTGTGCCTCGCAAACGCCGGCGTTGAGAAGCAGGGCGATTGCGACGCCGAGAAGATTGCCCGGGCCGACTTTCATAACGCATCCTAGTGGTTGGTTCAGCGTGGAGACTGCCACCTCTTCTCGGCCCAACTATATTCTTAGCTTTAAAGAATTCCGAGAGACCGCTCGCATAAATTTCTGGTCAGGGTGAACTTCACGACCTGAGCGCGTGAGTATTTTGGAATAATTTTGCGCTGCCTATCTCACCGGTCAGCTGACAAGAGCTGGCACACTCAAGCCTTTGACCGCCTCGCTGGCCAGCGGCAGCAGGCCTTCGCCGCCGTCGGTGACGAAGGCTTTCAGCTGGCGTCGCATCACCGGGTCCCAGAAGCGGGTCAGGTGATCGCGCACGCCGTTCACGGCGGTGGCATGGTCCGGCTCCGAAGTGAAGTAGGTGGCGATGTCGTTGGCCATGGTGACCAGTCGTTCGATGTGCATCACGGTTCCTGCAAGCGTTCGGACGGCTGATCGGGCAGCAGTCGATGGGGATGCGTATAGACGTTGTGGCTACCGGGACGGGCGAAGCCGATCAGGGTGATGTTGGCGCTGCGCGCCAGTTCGATCGCCAGCGCGGTTGGTGCTGAAATGGCGGCGAGCAGGGCAATGCCCGCGCTGGATGCCTTGGTCACCATTTCGTAGCTGGCGCGGCTGGTGACGACTGCCAAGCCGGACTGCGGATCGATGCGCGCGCGACGCATCGCGCCGATCAGTTTGTCCAGCGCGTTATGGCGACCAACGTCCTCGCGCACCAGCACAATATTTCCTTCGCCGTCGGCCCATGCTGCGGCGTGCACGGCACCGGTGGCGGCGTTCATCGGCTGCTGCGACTGCAGCTGGCTCAGCGCGTTTTCCAGTGCGCTGCGAGTCACGATGATGCCAGCGCCGACCGGCGGACTCTGCCGTATCGCCTGTTCGAGATCACGTGTGCCGCAGATGCCGCAGCCGCTGCGGCCTGGCAGCAGTCGCTCATGCTGATGGGCGAGATGCGCACCGTGAGCTTCGGCATCGACGCTCATCGCCAGTTGAACGCCTTCGAGCAGGGTCTGGACTTCGACCTTCTGCAGTTGCACCGGCGATGTGATCAGTCCTTCGCTCAGTGAAAAGCCCAGCGCGAAATCTTCCAGATCGTGCGGTGTTGCCATCATCACGGCGAAACTCACGCCGTTATAAAGCATCGCGATCGGCATCTCTTCGGCGACGCAGTCGTCCTCGTGCGTCGCCTTGCCATTACGCCAGCGATCGACGGAGCGACTGACGAAACCGGCATGTGACGAAGCCGCATCAGGCATGCT
>Ga0302309_10004126_pt1 | contig 10910 bp, 11 predicted proteins | sample III_Palsa_N1_1_FD_200453 | JGI IMG/M metagenome (GOLD analysis project Ga0302309, IMG submission 200453) | Peat permafrost microbial communities from Stordalen Mire near Abisko, Sweden - III_Palsa_N1_1 | ecosystem: Environmental > Terrestrial > Soil > Palsa > Peat permafrost | place: Sweden... | reverse complement strand
TTGTAGACCTTGTTTAGCTCTCCAAACCGTTCATGAAACATATCATAAACGGAATTAAAAGCCATTCGTAAGGCATTATCAGGGCGAAGCGTTTCGCTTTCGACGGCTGACAGTTCTAAGTATAAATTCCTGACGGTCGCATACAAGCCATAAAACTCCAGGTCTTTCTGTTCTTCAAAGGGCTTAAATTCTGCTTTGCCATCTTTTGGCTCATCGATCAACCCTACTTTGCCTTGAAAAAGCACTAACGTATTTTTTACATGGAATGGCTTTAAATCAGTGAATTGTTCCGGCCTGTCGTTGCGCAGGTTAAATGCGGGTTCGAGACTGCGGTCGCCCTCATAGCGGTAATCATGCCCAAAATATTTAAGCCGTGCAGAAAGCGCCTTTAATTCATAGGTGAGCGCGTTCCCGGACAGCCATTTGTTAGAAAGCTTGATTTCGGCGATATTACTATACAGCTTGTATACATAGCGCCCGCTGTTTTTGGCCCTTGCGGTAAGCATGACCAGGCTTTCATGCTCCGGGTGATCGGTATAGCGTTCAAATTCTTCTGTCATTCGCCAAAATTATTGAAGAAAATTGTTCATGGTGGTAGATAACGTTAATTTGGTAGCACGTCCGCTTCGAGTACGTCTTTATAGGAGACGGAGAGGGTGATGACTCGGCCGGAGATTTGTTTTTCGTTGAGCTGAATGTTGAGTACTTTGTTGCCTGGGAAGCTGAGTTTTTTGAACACGATGATGTTGCGATAGCTGTGTTGGAAAACCGGGTTGTCAAAGAGCACAAATTCGGGTTTTATCTCCATTGATTGGACGTTGGTGGCTTTGGTGATCTTTTTGTCTTCAATTTTAAAATGGAACTCGTCCAGGTCATATTTGAGATTGGTGTTGTTTTCATAGCCGAGTGATAAAAAGATGTAGTCGCCTGCGGTATAGATATGATATAGCGAGGCTTTAAGGCCGAATGCTTTGATGTGGTCAATGGCATGGCCCTGTTTTTTGCAAAACAAGTTTAAAGAAAGAGTTTTGAGTTGGGTTGGGATAAGCCGATTCCGGTGATATCAAGCGGTTTGGTATCCATTGGGTTAATGGGTATTTCTGTTACGGCGTCCCGTCCGGTAATCGCATCTGCGGAAATGATATGGTATTGCGCAATAAACTTTTCACCGGTAATGGTGATGACCGCATCTGCGGTGTGTACCGAGTCCTTGAGGCGGATGCGCAGTACATTTTTCAAGGGCAGGTCGCCAATGATATTTTTTTCGGAAATATCAACGTATTGTATGGGTTCCGGCGATATAAAATGCAGCGACAGGCTTTCGGGAAGATAGATAATAGGCAGATCGCGTTTTTTGACTTCTTGCGCGAGGCAATGTGCGCTAATAAGGATGAGTAATAAGAGAAACTTTTTCATTTGTTTTCGGTGTCGATTAAATAGAGATAAGAATTGTATTTGATCTTCGCTTTGTTTTTGCGGATGAGGCCAGCGATAGCGGAAGAAGTGGATTCGAACATTTTACTGGCGGTGCTCATGATAAAGGACGAGCTGCCATCCATGGTTACGCCGTCGATGGTATTGCTACCCAGGTCCTTGGTAAAATCACGGAAAGCGGACTCGGGTACATACAAACCGGGTAAACCATCCAAATCGTAAATTTCCAGCTTAACGGGGAGTATTTTGCCGGCGAATAGAATCGAATTGACAGCTAGCGTTACCCGTTGACCTGAAAAGCCGGATATTAAGGCATATAGATACGTATCCTTTGGGATTAAATATTTGCCGACATTAATATCGTCCAGTAACCTCAAACGTATCCTTGAACCGGCATAACCGGTCAGGTTCTCATCAATGACAACTTTAATAAACTCATCAGGCGTGTCTGGCTTTACGGTATTAAACGACGCCAAAGTTCCTGTTGCTTTATGAACCGGTAATGATGGTTGCGTTTTCTTTTCTGCCAACACCACTGCCTTTTTTTGTTGCGCTTTTACTGCCGGGTCATTGGCTTTGTTCATGCTGTCGATATAGGCCATTTGCTCCCGGAAAGTGGCCATGGGGTCTTTTGGCGGTGGGGTGACACTTTGTTCGTGTTGTTGTGCAACATGGTTGAGTGCTTCGGCCATCGCCTGGTTTTGGTTTGGTTGGCTATGATGGTTTTTTAGTACCTGGTTGATGGAGTCCAGCATCCGCTTTTGCTTATCCGTATAGGCATTGTCATAGCCGGGATTGCTCGATTTTTCTTCCGGTAATACGTTTACGGCTGAATAGCCGTCAGCATCCTTGTAGGAGTTGCGGTAAGCATCCAGTTTGTCTTCCAGTTGCTTCTTCTTGATTTCGGGCGATACATCGCCGACGGTGCCATTGATGCCAGCCTCTTGTTTTACGATGATCTTCTTTTTTGCGAACGTGGAGTTATAGACAAAAAAGAAAAGACAAAGAAAAGGCAGCAAAATCAGGGGCAGGATGTATTTGGGTTGTTTAAAATTGATTTTCATGGTTTGATGTGATTTAAACTGTCCAGGTCTTTAAGCAATGTTGCGCTATCAGCACTGCTAAGTGTTTTCTTTTTGGTAAGGCTATCCACTTGTTTTTTGAGCGCAATGGTTATTCTTAATGCCGCTCCCGCCTGAATTATTTTGTCAAAACCATTTGCGACGGGAGCGGAAAGACGGATAGGTGCAGTTTTTACGGGAAGCTCCTTATGCCGGAAGACGGTAAAGCAAAGAATCGCAGAGAGGCTGATATTAACGACCATCATCCAAAACAAAAAGCGGGGATGGTTATTCGCTACACTCCTCAACTTGGTTTTGGCATTGCCAAAGTGCGGCCCGAACTCGCGGCGGAGTTCGGTAAGAACCGTATCCCTGGGATCCCGGTTAGAACGTATTTTTTTGAACATCGCTGAGGTCTTTATTTTCAAGGGTTTTCCAGTTAATGATCAGTACGCCATGCGGGTTGTTGTCACTGCGCGGTATATCTTTCAGGTAGCCCTCGGTGATGAGTGACCGCATGACGGTGGAACTCCGCCGGTCAATCTTTAATTTCCCATAATAGCGGAAATAATGCCGGGGCATATCCAGCGCGATAGAATCCGTTTGCAGTGTCAGCACCGAACTGGAGGACAGGATGGAGTTAAAAAAACCATTTTCTTTGAGGTTATTGTACTCTTCCATACCCGATTGGTCGACCAGGTACATCGCCTTTTTCATCTGGTACTCGATATAATTGTCATCCGGCGTTAGCGAAAAGAAAAGCGAATGAAACAGGTCGACATCCGCCCGGTATTCCGCAGGCCGGTTCATTTGCATGTCGGTCTGGCTGGCTTGCAGCGGCACATTGTTATTCAGGATGTAAATGGTTTTTCGTGCATCGGCCACTTGCCGCGAGGCGTAAGCGGAAACAATAATGCATAGGATGATGGCCGTTATAAAACTGCCAAAAGCCACCCAGGTCGCCAGCCGGACCTTGGCTTCGATATTTTTAATGATCATAATAAAGAGATTAAAAGAAACTGCCGGTTGCAGCGGTTTTCACAGCAGTCATTGCCGAACCGGCATGCCGGCCAAATGTTGAACTGGCTGAACTGATACCTGAAGTGGAAATGATCCAGGTGGAGATACTGGGAACGGTTAACATACAGATGGCGCCGATGACAAAAACAATGATCACTGTGCCAAAAGACAAAATGCCATTGCCGGCAAATGCCGCGAACCGGGCCATATCCACCGTGGTGCCATTACTGCCCAACAGTGCCTGGTATTTACTGATCTCGGATTGTAAGGCGTATTCCTGCATCAGCCCGCAGAGGTACATGATCAGATAGCCGATGCCCGAATACAAATTGACCGAAATAAACCGCGCTACCCAGGTACTGAAGCTATCCCGGAAGGCCGGCAAAATACTCGCCGCTACCGAAAAAGGCCCCAAAATGATCAGGATGGACGAATAAATAATTTGTATCATGAAGATGATATAGACCGCGATACGCAAGATCCATATCCCCATTAATTCCAGCAGTTGCGTCAATAGCAACTGCATACCGACCGTGAGCCGGTTCTTCAGGTCTATGAGCGGCGAGATGACGCTGGAAATACCCTCTTTTATCGTGCTCGTGACCGAATCCCAAGCCTGCCCATACCAGGTATCGCTTTCCTTTTCGGCCACTTGTGCTTGCGCCTGGTAGCTATAAAGCGAATCTGCAATTTGCACCATCAGCCCCGCGCGTTCAAACCGCAAACCGTCGACGGTGCCTTGAACGCTGTTAAACATTTGTTCGGTCTGGTTAGCGACCAGGTCCGTGGGAAAAGCAACCATCTTGACAAACGCGCCCCACCATAAAATGATCATCGCCAAGCCAAAGGGCCTCAACAGCGGCATGATCTCCATGTCCTTGTCTCCGACCATCATTTCATAAGAACGGATGGCGAAAAAGATGATCATAAAAATTGCCGCCAGCGCCTGCGCATCGCCGATAAATAAATCAAAATGCGCCCAGATCGACTCTTTCAAACCGCCCAAAAAGGTCATAACGCCGGTTTCATAAACACCATCACCCTGCAAATACTGCAAAGTCTGTTTATACTTAGCCGTGTCGAGCGATTGGGCAAAGGCCGTCGCCCGGCACAAGCCAAACAGCAGGCATAATAGGAATAGTTTTTTTCTCATCAGTATTTGGCATTGATAATGACTTTATTGGCAATCTGTACATCGGTATTGGGCGTCCAGTTGGTAACTGGTGAAGTCGAAAGCGATACATTCTTCTGCGCGGCCTGCATATTCAACGTCATTTGCGCGGCGGAAATGCGCACGGCCCATACGCCGGCCAGTTCCTGGTATTCCTTGAGCATCCGGAAATAAGCCATGATGCGGGAACCCCGGTCCATATCGGTCGACCTTGCACCATTCAGCCTTTCCTTTAACATGAAAAGCGCATTACTGTACCAAGAGTACATTCCATCCGATAACAGCGTAGCGCTCACCTTTGGCGGCAGGGGGCCTAAGATCGAAACCGGCGAATAGTTGAGCAGCGGTTTAAATTGCTGGCTATAGTACAGCAACCACAACGGGTCCGCATCTGACAGCAATCCCGATTGGGAAGCGATTTGCGAAAGCGCCGTGTTTCGCAGCGTATCGGAATTGAGCTTATAATGATTATCCGTATTATTTAAAGCGCCAACCAATGCCAGCCTTTGCGTTTGCGGGCCGGTAGGCGATAAGGGCCTCAAATCCGTTTTATGATAGTCGGGGTCGAACAAACCCCAAACCAGCCAATAATAAGGGTTGGTATCTAAAAAACCGGAATGCGGGTAAAAGTCGTTTTGGTTCCATTGCGCATACACCATGCGCTGGCTTTGATTTTCGACGGCCTGGTCTTTAATGACCTCTTGGGCAAACATTTGGGCGCTAAAAAGCAGCCCCATAATTAAAACGAAAATTTTTTTCATAAAGTGGGTTCAAAATAAAAAAGCGACCTACGGGTCGCTTTGGTTTACAGATGATAAGTTCTAACTTTTGTGATTATCGGATATAACCACGATTTCGCTCTGGTATATCGAAAGCTGCTCTTAACCTGTCTTCCAGATAAGTTACATCCTTTGAAAAATACCCTCCGGCAGCATGGCCGAATAAGGCCTCTTTAAAATCACGACGTTCAATAACCGAGGCAAAGCCGTTGCTTAAAAACCGGAACACATCACTCGGACCTGTTTTCATTTGGTTCTCAAAATTTTCCAAATGTTCAATAACAAATACCATGTCCTCTAGATCTTGGCTCGAATAAAAATCTACTGCTCTATCATTAAAGGCCTCCATTTTTGAAGCCATAAAATAGGGTGGCGTAAATATCTTTACAGAAGTCTTTTCATCCAATTGCTTTAATTCGGCAGTTCTGAAACCCTCTGGATACCATTGATTGCTAAAGCCAAGGACATCAGACTCAGTAGGCATCATATCGACGATAATCCCTTGGATCTTGTACCTGCAAATAACACCCGATTCTACATCATTACTAAAGCCAATAGACCGCAACCGCTCGTCAACTGCTGCGTAACCGCCATAACTTGCTAATTCAATTACTACATCAACATCGTCAGTGGGGCGAATATCTAATTCATGTTGTTTATCATTTGGCGCATAGAGAGAAGTCGTGGCTCCGCCAACAAAAACAAATTCCTGGTTTAAATCTTTCAGCAGTTCATTAACGGCTTTGAGTCTGATGATATTCTGATGCATTTTCCCGTTCAAATGATATTTTCAAAAGTTCCGCTGCTTTTTCACGCTCTCTTACGCGGCCCACGCGTATCGCATCTACTAACGCCAGTTTAGCATACAATTCTTTATCAGCCAAAGCTGCTAAAGGCTGATTAGGATAGAGCGGTTCGACAGCGAAACCTGTTTTGGTCCCTTTTGGGTCAGGCCAAACGTACGCATTGTCAAATACAAAATAATCGGCCAGTACAGGTGCACTGTGTGCAGTTGGAATGCCCTTGATCAGCCTGCCCGGTTCGGTTGGGAAAACATGTTTTAGCCCGTATACAATAAATTCATACAGCGCCTTTTCAAAAACCATTCTTTTATCCGGACTCAGGAGCTTACCCCGTATAGATCGGTTGAGCGATTCAGATATTTCAGAATTACTGATAAATAGTGTTTCAGCCAGGTGTTTATTTTGCCAGTTATCAGGCATTCCTAATATTTTGAGTAACACCGCAATATCTTGAGGTCGCATGCCATTATGAGCTTTCATGCTCAAAGATAAAGACTTGTTTTCAATTTCGCAAATCGCGAATTGAGAATTCATCGATTTTTCCATGATTGCTAAGGATTAGCTTGTAAGTATTTGGCGTTGCCGATGATCTGCTGGACAAAGAATTTATCCTGGTTAATGAAATTTTGCCAGGGGTTGATGGAAGCCAGTATGCCGCGTTCCTTCGCCCAGAACATAGCCCGCCAGGCGCCATAGGCTAAAGCATCAAGGATCTGCAATTGTTGCGTGACCTTTTTGAGTAATTGATCGCGACTATTGTAATCCGCCAGCACATTATCGCCCTGCTTTAACACATAACCCGAAACATCCGTAACCAATCCAAGTGCCCGGACCTGCATTTCGTGTTCAATACCGGTGGCAAATAATAGGAGATAGGGCTGTGCCTTGGCCAGCGCCAGGCATTGCTCCAAATAGCTGATCATATCGCTGGTCAGCACGGCCATATTCTTTACGGCCAAACCATCCTTTAGGGCCGAATTGACATTAGCCAACCCGTTATAAATGATCGTTTGCGCCGTTACCACCGAAGCTACGTTGAGATTGATCGTGTTCAGGTTATTATTAATTTTGCCTAAATACTGATTGTGGGTTTGTTCGGCGCCAGACCGCACCGCCTGGTTAGCTTCAACGGAACTGAGGTAATTATAATCGATGACATATTCCTGTGCGCGGGCTGAAAGCATAAAACACACAGCCAATAACGTTAAGATGATTTTCATTGCTTCAGGTATTTCGCGTTTTGGATAATGTCTTCCGCCATGTTTTTATCCATGTCGACATAATTTTGGAAAGGGTTTAAAGCCCGCAGGAGCGAGGACAGGTTGGAGTAGCTCAGCGTATTGACGAGGTTGCCGGACAATTCCTGAATTTGGCTCAATTGCTGGATGACATAATCAAACAGTAATTTTCGGTCGGAGGCTTTCATTTGATTGACATCGCCAATAGAAAGCGTTAAACCAGTGACATAGCCAATTAGCCCCTCAGCTTTTTCGACAAATTCAATCTCGGATTGCACACCTAAGACTGCGACCGCCGGGTTCTTCTCCACCAGTTTTACGATCTGCCCTTGGTAGCTGATGATTTGCCTGACCATCGGCTCGGCTTCGATGCTGATCTCGGCGACTGTAATGGCGGTGCCCAGCGTATTATAACGTTGCTGCAAAGTGCGGTAAATGTTTTTTAATTTGGCAAGCAAAGTTAGGTTGGCCTGCTCGTTAGCATTTACCGTCGCCTGGTTGTTACGGGCATTCACCTGTTGCGTATGCTCGTTTTTGGATTGGTCGATCAGCTGGTGCATCTCGATCACATCAATGGTGCTTTGCTGGGCGAAAGCTGAAAGGCCAAAGCATAAAGCGAAAAGGGTTAGCAGTGTTTTCATTGTTTCAGGTATTTCGCATTATTGATCACATCATTGGCGATCTGCACATCCTCATTTTTCCAGGTCTCCCAAGGATTCAGCGATGCCCAAATACCCCGCATTTTTGCCCAATACATCGCGCGCTGCATGCCATAAGCGATACCGCGCAGGATCTGCATCTCCGTTTCGATATGGTTGAGCAATTTGCCCCGTTCACCGGAATCCATGAGATTGGAGCCGCCGCCCTTTAAAACAAAGGCGCTGACATCGGCAGCCAGCGTGACCGCGCGGGTCTCAAATTCCCTTGCGCCCTGTTCGGCAAACAAAAGCAGTACCGGGTCGGATTTGGCCAAAACAGCCGCCTGCTCGACATCGGTTACGATATCACTGCCGCAATCGGCGATTTCCTTGATCGTCGTTAAATTGTTAACGACCGAAGCGACCTGGCTCAGCCCTTTATAAATGTCATTTTGCAGCTTATTAACGATCACCAGCTGCCCGGTTACCGCCAGTTGCCCTTTTTGGATCAGGCTTAAATTGTTATTGGTGGTATTGAGCTGCCCGTTGATGACGGCGCTGTTCACCAGGACGGCGGCAGAGGTGGTGGGATCGACAACCAGTTCCTGGGCTTTTGATGTGGTAAGCCAAAAGCATAAAGCGAAAACTAAAAGATATTTCATGATTGATTGACTTTATTGATAAATGAAGAGAGGGATAGGCCACTGATTTTAAAGTCCTTGACAAAGGCATCCAGGCCTTTCGGATAGCTGCCAAAACGTTTTGTATAATTTTCGACGGCTGATTTTTCGGGTTTCTCGGTCGTATACGTTAAATATTGCTCAAGGGAAACTTCGACGCCATAAATTTCACCCACAGAACCCCGCCGGATATACACTTCCTTAAAACGGCTCCGCCCTTCTGTGTTATCCAATTGGTTAATCGTGAAAATCTTTTTTCGTTCCGTTTCATTAATAGAAAGCAAGGCGGCGATCTCGTTGTAATTGTCCTTGAATTTGGTCTGATCGAGCAGGCATACGGTGTCCGAGTTATTCAAAATACTGTCCTTGACCACGGCATTGCCAATGATGTCGCCCAATTCCTGCGTGACCACTATAGCCTCGCCCCAAAACTTACGAACTGTCTTATAGAGGTATAATAAATATCCCGCCATCATGGGGCTGGCAATCGCCTTCCATGCTTCCTCGACACAAAGACATTTACGGCGGTCAGAACGGAAGCGCATTTTTTGGATAAACACGTCCATAATAATGAGTGTCACGATCGGGAACAAAATTCGCGACTCCTTAATGGAATCGATCTCGAAAACAATAAACCGCTCGGTAAACAGGGACTGGTCTGCGGGCTCATTGAGGATGGGGGCATACTCTCCGCCCTTGTAAAATTTCTTCAGCACATAGCGGAACTCATCTATATCAAATGGAATAAGCTCCTCCTGTTTGATTTCCGGGATTTTGTGGAGCGCGAATTCATAAAAGCTGTTAAAATTCAGCTCAGCGCCATTTGCGAAATGCTGTTGATAATAAGCACTGATGACATGTGCGATGACATCCCGCTCGACCTGGCTAAATGTGCCGTCTGCACCTTTCCAAAGCAGGCCGATCAGCGTACTCAAAAAATCCTTCTTTTCAATATTATACTCGTCCTGCCTGATCTGGAAAGGGTTCATCGTAATCGGCTTTTCGTCCGTATAGGTGATGTACTTACCATTATAATAGCTACATAGTCCCGAATAGGAGTGGCCCGTGTCGACGATGACCATATCCATATTATAGCCCATATACTGTTCGATCAGCGCATTCATAAAGAAGCTCTTGCCGGAACCGCTGGGGCCTAACACAAACTTATTTCTATTGTTAATGCGGTTGGTACGCATGGGCAGGTCAGCGGGGTCAATGCCTACCGGAACACCTTGCCGATCCGTAAAACGGATCAGAAAATCTGATGGCTCATCCTGTTGCATGGATTCTTTGAAAAAGAAACAGAGCGCAGCGTCGCAAGTAGTCAGAAACCAATCGTAATGTTTCAATTCAACGCCATTGCCTGGCAAAGCCGTGCGGAAAAGTTCCAATTGGTTATAAGCGTTTTTGCTGGGGATAATGCCCAATGAAAAAAGCGCGCTTTCGATATAGTTGCAGGCTTTTTGTAAAGCCTCATTTGCAGCCGCTACAACAATGTTAAAATGGCAGTTGACCAGCAACTGGTTTTCCCTTGCGACATCATTTAATAACAAATCAATATCGGCTACGCAAATCTGATTAGCCGGATCGGGGATGCCCGAATGCCGCTTTTTCTTTTGCTCCAATTTTCGCAGGGTGCCGGTTTGGCTGGGTATCTCGATGACCTGGTTGAATAGGATCGCATCAAATTCAGGCACTTTAAACAGGAAGGATAGAAAGTCCACCGGGAAACCACGCAAGGTGTCTTTTTCATTCAGTTCGATATGACTTGCGACATCCAAAGGCAGGTCGATATTATCAATATTGATCAAACTGATGCTGCGCACAGAACGCGGTCCCATTTTGAGTTCCGTCTCGGTCGGCAAAAGGTTATTAAGCGATACTTGTCCGCTGAAATCCATCGCCAGAATTTGCTTGACCAGCAGGTTAACCGCTTTTTCATCAAGTAATTCCGGCGCTATGCGCCCAGCTTTAAGCACATCCATGACTTTCCCGGTAGCCTGGCGGAAATCCCTCAGCGCTTTCCCGTCATAAACATAAAAGGTCCCTTTTTTGACCTGCCAGGTTATGGTCAGATAAGTATTTA
>Ga0302309_10004125_pt1 | contig 10911 bp, 16 predicted proteins | sample III_Palsa_N1_1_FD_200453 | JGI IMG/M metagenome (GOLD analysis project Ga0302309, IMG submission 200453) | Peat permafrost microbial communities from Stordalen Mire near Abisko, Sweden - III_Palsa_N1_1 | ecosystem: Environmental > Terrestrial > Soil > Palsa > Peat permafrost | place: Sweden... | reverse complement strand
GAAATTACCTTTTAAATAACTATTTTTGTACATGCTTTTATAGCATTTGCTGCAACCCAAAAGTCAGCTAACCCAGTGGTCAATTTGGCCCGGAACAGGGTGGTCAACATCTCCATAATATACACCCCGGAGTTCAAATGGATCACTTGGAAAATCCTCTATTTTAAAAGTCTTAGTCGCCATAATAAAAATCTCTATACATTTCACTGGCCAAATCTCTATAATGAGCTGTTTGGTCTGAAATCGCATCTAAAAAGTTTGCTAACCGACCCATTACTTCTCCAAAATTTCTAATATTTATATGGGTTATACTCAGGGAAGCATTACCCGCTTTATCAACCGGATAACGGAACGACATGGATTGCGGATCAACGTCAAAGAATTGTTTGATAATTTTCTCAGCATTGATAAAATCGTCCTGGTTTTCGCTTTCCTCAAATTCTGTATAAAGCTTTTTGAAATACCCCCATAAAACATCAATTCTATGGGTTTTGGGGAAATCCTCACCAGAGCCATTGCAATAATTCAACCCAATAATAATTTCTTTTAGCCTTAACTCAATAAATTGTCTGTAATTAAAGACTATCGGATAAATTAAGACATCATTAGTACCATCTCGTTCTGTACATTCAGTTATTAAAGTTTCAGCCGCCATCCTGTAGCCATCTGCATAAGGCGGGAATTGTTTGAAATTATAATTTAAAACTGCATTATTTGTCCAATCCGGCAGATCGTGCCGAAAAAGTTCATCATCCGGTTTAGGAAATTCATACATATTAAGTCCATTTATCATTGAATATACATAATATAATCCATCCTTAAAAAAAGCTTAACTTGGTATCATTAAGAACCCTATGTATCCAAAAGAATTAGACATACGAAAGCCAGAGTTAACACATTGGATTACCTCATTTAGAATTAATTATCTAACCCGAACATTAGATAAACTTCAGGAATTACTGGCCGACCATGAAGAAATGTATCAGACTGCTGGTTGGTATGATGAAACCTTTCTATTTGAAGATCAAGAAGAAACTCTTGGATTTGCGTTTGTGGCCTGTCAGGTTTTTATTTCTGGTTGTATAGCTGATTCATTGGGACGAACCGATAAAACTGCAATAAGCCAGGACGATAAAGCCCGAATAATGAAAAATGATTTGCAGTTCAAAGGGCAAAGGACAAAAATTGAGTTAATTAATGCCGTTGCAAACTATTATAAACATAAAGATGAGGGCGAACCGTCTGGTAGTACAAAGAAAATACTTGACGCATACCAACTTCTTACGAAAGAATTTCCCATCAATGAAGCATTTACGCTTATCACTGAAAACGAAGAACTTCAAACCTTATCAGAATATCTGCTCAACTGGAGAAATCATTTGTTCAATTCGTTAGGACCTGCACCAGTCAAACCTGATTAATATTAGCTATAATGCCTACTTTTTTTTTGACGGGTACTTTTTGTCCCATCCTAACCTTATATCAATAGGTTCTATAAAATTATTCTCCACTGCCCATTTTCTTAACTTATCAATACGATTTAACATTGCTTCATCAAATTCAATCATTTTAAACAATTTTAAATTGGATTCCTGTTGTTCTAACCATTTGGTAAACCCCACACCATGCTCAATCAAAGATTTTTCCATGCTAATTATTTGATCTTCTATTTCATCGCCTGTCATATCAGGCATAGCAATAATTTCATTAATGGTGGTTTGAGTTTGGGGATCTTTTATAGCAATAGCTTCTATATCTGACATATACCCGTTTGGTAAAATCTTCGCGATTTTATTAATATTAAATTCTTCCAGGCCACCAAAACTTGGAATATCTATACCAAATTTCTTTCCGTAATCGTACCTAATAACTGAAATGGGATACTTCAATAAATGTAAAGTCGAAATCAACGAAACAATCTCAGCATAACTCAATAGCCATTTTTCTAAGATGAACACCTCTAAGGTTTGAAAATTGCTCTTGAAAGTTCCAACACGATTAGAATACTCATATCCCTTTGTATGGACAAAATTATGCAGATAGCCTAATTGATCGAATTTCTTTCTCAAATCATGCTTGTCATTAAATTGTTTGATATTGGGATTTGATAAAAGGATATTCCATATTTTATTGGCTCTTGGTGTATTGGCTTCATCCGTTTGCTTTGAGTTATACCAATCCTGTACAGTTTTGTGCCCCTCATCATTAATGTTATAATAAACGGATAATAACCCCAATTCCAATCCACTCCTAAGAGAGACAAAAGCTTGTTTGTACAACCCAAAACAACATAAATTAAAAGAAATCTGTAATTCATCCCACGAATCAGAGAAAGGAAAGAAATGTCCAGACCACAAGTTATCATAATTATGCGGTATGATCATTCCAACATTATGATAAACCCATCCAAGTTCTTCAATGCGTTCCATCACTTTTGGATTTTTTGATAAATATTTCTTAGTTTTTTTATAAACCTCTAAGCTCTTGTCTGGCTCATAGATATAAGGGTATATTTTCATTAAAGGATTTATGACTCTGGTTGTATTGCTCTAAATAAGTGATTAAATATAAAGACTTTATAAGCTCTAAAGTTAATATACAGTAATTCAGCAGTTCCAGCCGCTTCGCTTTCGCTCTGCCGCTTCACTGCATTTTAAAATACCGGGCGGTTTGGGCTTCGCTATCGCCTTGTCCAAACCGCCCGGACTTTTTGCCTGCCACCTCATAACTTCCTATAATTCCTTTTACGCTTGCTCCCATTCTCCAATGGCTTTTTCGTAGCAAATTTCTTATAAGTCGGGACATACCGCCAAGGCCGGGGCCCTGCGGGTTTGCTGAAAAAAAATCTCCACCCTCGCTGCGCTCGGGTCGTATTTTTTTTGCAAAGCCTTGTCGGTATGCCCGACTTTTCAGGTGCTGTTGCTTACAAAAAGCCACCGGAGGCTTCAGCCGAGGGTGACTTTAAAAACCAAGCACCATGAAAACAGCAATCGGCAGAGACCCACCGCTCCCACCACCGCCCCGATTTGTCGGAACGGCGGACACCCTCACAAGTCCTATCAGGCAATTATTCAATTTATCAATTATCAGTATTTAAAATTTAGAAATCATGGAAACGAAAGTAATAGAAAGCAAAAAAGCTAATGACGTAAAAGGCGCAAACCCTGTAACCGAGGAAAACAAGAACCCCAAGTTTGTAGCGGGTAATGCGGTTAATAAAGATTCGGTAAAACCCGAAGCGGAAAAACCAAAGGCAGAAGCGCCTAAAGCGCAGGAACAGGTAAAGCCACAACCCGAACAGCCCAAAGCCGAACCAAAGGCAGAACATTTTAAGCCCGAACCCGCCAAAGTAATTTTGAATTTAGAGGGTACGCTAAAGTTAGTGGAAGAACTGCACCGCAGGAAAATACAACGGGATAAGTTGCTCGAAACCATTAACAACCTTGAAAGCTTTGAATTTGATTTGAAAGAGGAAATGGACGAGACTGGGGGTAATATGTACCAGGGCTGTAGCCTGACCATTGTGGATGATAACCGCCAAAGTTTTACTACGAAGAACCCGACCATCATTTGGACAGTCGCCCAAATGGTGAACCGCCTTTGTGTAGATAAACTGGCTGAAATTGAAGCAGGTATTACGATACCCGCCTAATTAATTAGCAACGCCCCCCTTTCCCAAAACGCTAAAGGGGGGCGTTATTTAAGACTCTTTCAAATCTTAATGCTATGGCAAGTTTAGAAAACTTTATCGAGTTAACCAACCAAATTTTTTGGGAGGGATACGCCGAGCAACTGGCAAAAGAAAAACCCGCAGCTTTTCAATTTGAATTTGCGGAATTTATGAACCTCTATAATTCAGAAAATCATGTACGATACCATATTTCTGCTTATCAAAGCGACCATACAGACTACGCATAAGACGGCGCATGAAGCTATAACCGAGCTACAGGAAAAAGCGGTATGCACCATTACCGATACCAAAAAGGTAAAAATCAAGGAGTTGAAATTTATGGATTACAAGCTAAAAGTATAATATCATGGAAACAATAAATAATCAAATCATCAAACCCAAAGTATGGCAGGTTTTAGGCAAGACCATAACCAAATGCCAAACGAGCGCAGAAGCCATACAGGAAGCAGGTTTAGACTTCGAGGTGTTGAAACGCCCGAACATTCACCCCTTACCAAGCGGTAACAATATCATATCCGACAACAGCTACTTTACATTCAGGACAGACACCGAAGCCATTTTAGGCGATAAGGTCGGCAGTGATTACGAAGTGGTACAGAATATTGACCAGTTCGCCTTTTTTGATAGCATTGTTGAAAATTACGGCGGTCTTCATTATGAAAGTGCGGGAAGTTTAGCTTACGGGCAAACCACTTATATCACCGCCAAACTGCCCGAACATATCAGGGTGGGCAAAAATGACCTGATAGAGAATTATTTATTTCTTACCTCAACCCATGACGGTACGGGCAGTATTACTATCGCCTTTACCCCGGTAAGGATTTATTGCGCCAATACTTTAAATGCCGCTTTGAATAATTGCAGTAACGCCATTAAAATAAGGCATACCGCCAGTGCTGCCGAAAAACTGAAATCGGCGCATAAAATGTTAGGGCTGACCAACCAACTGACAACCGAGTTGGAAGCCATTTTTAACCGTTGGGCAAGGGTAAGGATAACCGACCCCGAGTTAAAACGGCTCATACAATTGGCGATGGTGCCGAATAAGGAAACCTACGCATTGCTGAAAACAGGTAAAGAGAATGAATTATCGAGCCAGTTTACCAACGTAGTAAGTAATATTTTTGAGTACGCTTTATGCTCACCCACCCAACAGGAAGCGACCACCAAAGGCACATTGTACGGGTTTTATAATTCAATCACAGGTTATTACCAAAATGTCCGCAACTATAAGGATGGGGAAGCAAAATTCAAATCCATTATGGGGGGAACGGGCTTACAGCGCAACCAGTCTGCCTTTGACCTTTGCAATGAATTTACAAAAAATGGCACTAACGCCTTAATGCTCAACTAATCACAACAGGGGGTGGACAGCCCCCTGTTTTTTTATCAATTATTTTAAATGTAAAGATTATGAAAACGATAGATCAATTACTGAATGTGGATAAAGCAAAAATCATGTTCGACTTGTTTAGAAACGAGATACCCGAATTTTTGGAATATACCCAAACCATTGCCGACAAAGTTACGCAGGACAAAGAGGAACTATTAGCGAACTGGACAAACCCTTTTTTAAGTTACCACCAATGGTTAAACCTTTCCGAGCGGGTGAACGGTGTTATTAAAAAGTACGGCAAAAATTTGGCAAAAAGCAGTAACCTGTTTGCCGACCAGCTTTTTGACGGTTATTTAGCCATATTCAGTAATCATTGTTTGGAGCAGTACAGCATTAACAAAGCGCACTCGCCCAAATTCAAACTGGCGATTAACCTGTTTTATTTGCCAGTGCAACCCATCAATAACAGGAGTTATAGGCATATCGTACTGGAGTTGCATGGCGGGCCGGAATATGCGGCTATCGTTACAGATGAAGACGGCAACAACCGTGTATTTGATAACCGTGAGGACGCCGAAGCGGAAGCCGATGATTGCCAGGACGGATTGGTGATTGATTTATAAACCTTAAAGTCAAAAATTACAGCTTTAATACAACACGTATAAGGCGCTTTTCTCGCCAGCAAATAAGAACATCGGCATCGTCAAATAAAGCCCTTAAAAGCCGTTAAAATGGCTTTTAAGGGCAATTTTAGCTTGCCTGATAAGCGGTTTTTGGCCGCGCTAAGTGCCTTATCAATGTTTGAAAAATGCGATCAAAACTACTGGAACAATCTATTTATTCCTGGTCAAAATCCAAATCTAATTTTAACTGATCATTTATTTTAGGTACGCCTCCAAATTTCCCTTGAAGATAATCTTTGTCAAAACTTGCATCACTTCTAACGCCCGATTTACTACCATATAAACTGCTTAACGATGATAACCCATATTCATTTTTGTTCACAAAAACCATTTGATCCCGCCGTAACTTTTTAAGAAGCAATTCGTTATGGGTCGTTACAATGAGTTGCGCCCCATTTGGATTAAACTTAGGAGAATTAAATAATTCGATGATTAGGCGCACCATTAAGGTATGCAGTTTTGAGTCTAATTCATCTATCATAAAAAGCCTACTATCTACTAAAGCTTTTACAATGGGGCCTATTAAAGCAATAAATTTTTGTGCGCCGGATGACTCTTGTTTTTTTAAGTCAAAATATACAGGATGTAATGGTTTAAAATCGGCGGTATATTTTATGTGCTTTGTTTTAATGGTGAAATTCCTAAGTTCTTCATCATAAAGGGCGGCTACAAAAAGTTGTCTTTCCTTATCATAGTTGCTTTTTTCTGAAATTTCTTCTTCTATAGTTGAAAAGCCTAAATCCGTCTTCTTTATAATGTCATATATAAGCGATCTATATTTGGGGTTTGATAACAAACCTGCTGTATAATTTATAGTTGAATCAATATTAGCATCAAAAGAAATAATACTCTTCTGAAACCATTCTGAAATGTTAAGCGCAAAATCAATTTTAAATTGTGCCAACACAGATAAAAAGAGCGAATTCTCTTTCGCAAGATCAATTATAAAATTTAGCTTTTGCCGAAGCTCATTCTGAAACTTCTTATTAACGGTAATATCATCTACTATCCTTACAAAAATATTTTCTTCTTTTCTCTTTACAATGGTAGAAAGGTATTCTTCATAGATTTTTTCACTCGTGGCTTTAAAACTATACCTGTAACAAATTTTATCAGCTATAAAAACCGCCTCAAACGAACTGGGGGCTTTTTCCGTTTTGCTGTTAAGTAAAAAAGGTGTTATTTCTTTACTTGCTTGTTGGACATCTTTTGAGGAATTGAGTACCATATCTCGCATTACGGAAAACGCTTTTAGGAAATTTGTTTTTCCAGCAGAGTTTGCTCCCATAATGGTAACAGTTTTCAAAACTCGAATATCTTGTGTACCAATTTTAGCATCAATAACGTTTTTGCTATGCTCGCGAATAGACCCCGCTTCCAGATCTAACGAAGCTTTATCCATAAAGGATAGAAAGTTTTCCACATTAAAATTTACAAGCATATTGCCTTAATAACGATAATATAACAGATTTGTTACAGATGAGCGACTACGTAATTATCTCTAAAATATAAATGTTTAAAACTTAAACCATGTATAAAATGAATTACATGGAGAAATATTCTCAATTTTAATCGTTTTTATAATTTAAAACACATGACCGATGCCCGAAGATAGAAAATTTAGAATATTATCCATAGATGGAGGTGGAATTAGAGGAATAATTCCGGCGAAAGTATTGGAAGAACTTGAGGTACAGATACAGAAAGAAAAACCAGGCATTAGGCTATATGAGTATTTTGATTTGATATGCGGTACTTCTACAGGTGCAATCTTAGCTATCGCTATTGCATTAGGCATACCGGCAAAAGATATTGTCAAATTTTATTTGCAGAATGCAAAGGTGATATTTCCGAAGTGGTACCTTAAAATTTTACCGAGAGAAAGCCGGGTATTATTAGCAAAAACAATATACACGAATAAGGAACTAAAATCATTATTGAAAGAAATTTTCACTGCCGGAAATGATGGGATAACACCTTTGCTGAATGACTTAAAAACTAAGGTTTGCATCCCTTCGTTCAATGGGAACTTAGGTGAGATTAATGTACTAAAGACAAAACATCACGAAGATTATATAAGAGATTATAAACTACCCGCCCATGAAGTAGCCCTATCAAGCGCGTCCGCCCCGGTATATTTCCCACCTAATAGCTTTAGCTACGACAATGAACACGGGAGCGGCACCAATATCAATATGATTGATGGTGGAATATTTGCAAATAATCCGGCCCTTATAGGAATATTTGAAGCAACAGATAAGTTAGGTTATCAATTTTCCGAAGTAAAGATTTTGTCTTTAGGTACAGGAAAAGGGAAACACATCATTAAAAAATCCTGGTTACCGAAGAACTTTTTTTACTGGTTTATACCTAAACCAAGATTATTAGAAATTACACTTGACAGCCAATCACAAATTACAGAACAGTATATTTTGTTTCTGCAAAGGACGATTAGCCGAAATCAAAAATCATTTGATTATTTAAGGGTGCAGCACGATTTCGGTAAAGACATAATTGATCTGAATGTGTCAAAACAGCATGATCTCCAGCGTTTGGAATCGATTGGTGGCGAACTGTCAAAAAAACACTTGAAAAGCATTGTTGAATTTTTAAAAAAGGAGGAATAATAAATGGCAAATTGTAACAGACTATTTGGTACCTATCATAGTGATATTTCTATCCCTGGGCCAAAAAAAGAAAGGATGAAAACATCCAAAAAGGCACTCAGGGATAAAATACGCAAACATTTTAAAGAGAACCATCCCGAATACGTGCCAAAATTTTTTATACAAGGTTCTGATAAAATGAAAAATGGTATTCGGACTAAGGACGATATATGTGATTTAGACGATGGGGTATATTTTTTCAGGCAACCCGATGTTACGGCAACTACACTGCAAACGTGGGTAAAGGATGCGGTTGATGGGCACACAAGTACAGCGCCGGAACATAGAAAAAAATGTATCCGCAGTCCTTTTGTAAATGATTATGAAATAGATCATCCGGTTTACTACAAGGTAGATGGTCAGGAGTATAAACTGGCCATTAAGAATACTGGTTGGGAAGACAGTGATCCTAAAGCTATGGTAGATTGGTTTAACGGTAAAAAAGACAAAAACGGTCAACTCGTTAGAATTACCAAATTTTTAAAAGGATGGTGTGATAACAGAAGGCATCGTATGCCTAATGGTTTAGTGATGACTATTCTGGCAAGCAATGCCAAAGATCGTTTTATTTATAACGACCGTGATGACATAACCTTGCGGGACACACTCAAAGAAATCAAAAAGGCTTTGGATATTCAGTTTATTTGCGTTGTTCCTGTAACACCAAAAGACGATTTATTTGCCGATTACGATGATACAAGAAAAAACAATTTTCTGGAGGCCTTAAAGGAGTTTATTAGTGATGCGGACGAGGCTCTGAAAGAACCTAACGAACTTAAAGCAAGCAAACTTTGGAGAAAGCATTTGGGTGAAAGATTCCCGTTAGGTGAAGATAAAGAGGAAACATCTGCCAGAAATAGTTCTTTATATGCTGGCGGAATAACTTCTTATCCATTTGCTTTTTAAAGATGAGTGATTTTGCCGCAGAAGTGGAAGCGATTATTAAACAATATCCGAAACTTAATTTAATTGAGAAGTCGGGTATGAAAATATTATCAGGAGAAATTGACCTGTTAAATGAGGTCGGAGATATACTGGATACTTATCAGCTTGAGATTAGCCCCTCCGATGAGTATCCATTTATGTTTCCTAAAGTATTTGAAACGGGAGGAAAACTGCCGGTAAACATTGATTGGCATGTATATGAGGACGATGGAAGATGCTGTATTAAAATTCAACCTGAAGAATTTTTAATTTGTATTAAAGGCATTAGCCTAAATGATTTTATTAAAAATGAGTTAGTTCCCTATTTGTTTAATCAAACTTTTCGCAGAGAAAATGGATACTACATTAATGAGCGATCACATGGAGAAAAGGGCCTCGTAGAATATTATGGTGAAAAGCTTAAAAGTGGCAACATTTCAGAGATAATAAACTTGCTTAAATATATACTTTACAAAAATGAACCTGACAGGGTTGCTCAATGCTTTTGCGGAAGAAATGAAAAATATAGAAGATGCCATAGGGATGCTTATCGGCTACTATCGCAAATAAAAAAAGATGATCTGCTTTTACATATAAAACTTATTATCGGGTATCAGAATAAATTGATTTAAGACCATAGCTTTGTTAACATGAAAGATCCTATTATATCTCAGGAAAGAATTTTAGACAGAATAACACTTGAAGATAATTTCAACTATTCTGTTTACACCACTATTGGACTTACTGAACACAATGATTTCTATGTAAAATTAGAATTTAACGATCTCGATGAGGAAAGTTATAAATCAGTTATTTCATTATATAACCTACCAAAAGAGTTAAAAATCCAATCTCAGGTAATAACTAAGGGAAATTATGATATAACACATATAGTTGTAGAAAAATTCAAGACTAATAACAATCTTGATATGGAGTGGGAATGTTTATCGGACACCCCAGGTCCCTCATTAATAATAAAATAAATGTCGCTAATCATGTCAAATGATATTTCTCCTTTCTACGGGATTGCAATAAATGCTTCTATTTCTGTAATCGCGGTGATCGTGACCTATATTGTTGCAAAACAAAATCGTTGGAATACGGGAGTCACTCAATTCAGACAAAAGTGGATAGATAATTTACGGGATGCCATAAGCCTTTTCATAGCCAAAGCTGAAATGATCTCAATGTTAGACTTAGATGATGAGGCGTACTACGACCATTACGAAGAATTATCACAAATGCACACCAAAGTTGAACTTTTGTTAAACCCAATCGAAGATGATCATAATGAATTGGTTGAAAAAATGAACGAAATTCGTGAATTAATACACGACGAAATCACAGAAGACGCTGATGAATTTGAAAATATGGTGGATAATAAAGTAAAAGAGTTATTGATTATCTCCAAACGCGTTTTGAAAAAGGAATGGATAGTGGTTAAAACCGGGAAATAGATTTCCCAATTATGTTTGTGTTTTAAATGGAAGTTCACGCAAATTTATATTAGCCAAGCGTTTTAAGTCCTCTATAAACTGGTTCGTTCCAATTAAGTCAAGGAGTACAAGCCCCCTGATACGTCAGGGGGCTTTGTTGTTTTACCTTTATTTA
>Ga0302309_10004124_pt1 | contig 10913 bp, 12 predicted proteins | sample III_Palsa_N1_1_FD_200453 | JGI IMG/M metagenome (GOLD analysis project Ga0302309, IMG submission 200453) | Peat permafrost microbial communities from Stordalen Mire near Abisko, Sweden - III_Palsa_N1_1 | ecosystem: Environmental > Terrestrial > Soil > Palsa > Peat permafrost | place: Sweden... | reverse complement strand
GAGGAAATATTTGCTGCAATCTGTGCTGTTATTGATAATTGGTTAAAAAACAATTAAGCCTGATAGCATTACTTATCGTTTTATTATTGCTTGCCATTTTATGGTCTTATAGACTTCCAACTGAAATAATAAACCATGAGCCAGGGATCCAATTTTGTTGATTATGTGAAGATATGCTGCCGCTCTGGTCACGGGGGGGCTGGCTCTACGCATTTGCACCGCGATAAATTTACGGCGAAAGGCGGTCCTGATGGCGGTGATGGCGGTCGTGGCGGGCATGTTATTGTAAAAGGTAATGCCCAATTGTGGACGTTGCTTCACCTTAAATTCCGCAAGCATGTTATAGCCGGTGACGGCGAACCGGGCGGAAGTTCGTTAAAAAGCGGAAAAACAGGTAGAGACGAAATATTGGAGGTACCCTTAGGCACTATCGCAAAAAATGCGGATACCGGTGAAACTCTATTCGAGATCACCGCCGATGGCGAAACAAAAATACTTACCGGTGGCGGCAGGGGCGGACAGGGGAACTGGCATTTTAAAACGCCAACACTTCAAACGCCTCGGTTTGCGCAACCGGGCGAGGATGGCCAGGAACAATGGAATGTACTGGAATTAAAAATACTGGCCGATGTTGGTTTGGTTGGCTTTCCGAACGCCGGAAAATCAACCCTGCTTTCCGTAGTATCAGCTGCCAAACCTGAAATAGCCGATTACGCCTTTACTACTATTGTCCCTAACCTGGGCATAGTTGCCTACAGGGGCAGCAAATCATTTGTGATGGCCGATATTCCTGGTATTATTGAAGGCGCATCACAAGGCAAGGGACTTGGGTTCAGGTTTTTGCGTCATATTGAGCGAAACTCGGTACTGTTGTTTATGGTTCCTGCCGATACCACACGCACCATAAAAGAAGAATACCAGATATTGCTGCACGAGTTAAAAGAATATAACCCCGAACTTATACATAAACCCCGCGTATTAGCAGTCACAAAATCCGACCTGCTGGATGATGAATTACAGGAGGAAATGAAAAAAGAGTTGCCTACTGATGTTCCTTCGATCTTTATATCATCAGTGGCTCAAAAGAACATTGACGGGTTAAAGGATATACTCTGGCGCGAGATCAACAAGTAGTTTTTGGTTGATTGGACGTCAGTTGTTTTTTTATCTTGATTCCGGGCTCTAATATCCTGACTCTATATTTGCATAATTATTTCTATAAATTAGTGTTAGCTTTAAACCTAATTTCTTTCATTTATAATTTATCTATATGCGAATCATGAAAAAAGCTATTTATTCTTGTTTTATCGCCTGTTTACTGTTTTCCTGTTCGGCCTCAAAACATAGCGCTTCACGGGGATGGATTTCCTTGTTCGACGGCCAATCACTAAATAACTGGAAAGTGGGTGACAATGCCGAAACATTTTCAGTGGATAGCGGGATGATCATAGTTCATGGAAAAACCGCCCATTTATTTTACGACGGCCCGGTGATGGACCATAACTTCAAAAATTTTGAATTTAAGGCAGATGTCATGACCCATAAAGGCACCAATTCCGGCATTTACATTCATACCGGGTTCCAACAGGGCGGATGGCCGGCAAAAGGGTACGAGGTACAGGTAAATAACACGCATACCGATTGGATAAGAACAGGCAGCTTATATGGCATTGTTAATATTAAAGAGGTATATGTAAAGGATAACGAATGGTTTACAATGTACATTACCGTGCAGGGGAAAAGGGTCATCGTTAAGTTAAATGATAAGGTAGTGCTTGACTATACCGAGCCTGATAATGTTCAGCGCAAAAAGGGCGACGAGCAGCGCGTGCTTTCCAGCGGCACTTTTGCTTTGCAGGGACATGATCCCAATAGCCTCACCTATTTTAAAAATATTATGGTGAAACCATTGCCGTAATAGGTACTAAATGCCAATTGGCAATTCAATGTCGTTTACTTAAGGGTAATTGAAAATAATTGTTCTCACAAATGCGGTTGCCTAACCCTGCCCTCCTTTGGAGAGGGTTCTAAAAGAAGGGTGAAGTTAAAGTCCTCTCTGGAGAGGATTATTCACGTAGTTGTTTGTTTTTATAGGCGTTCATGAGTGCTACGCAGTTTAGGTGAGGCCAACAAAATAAAAACCACTGATATGAAAATAATTAAAAGAGTTGCTTACACCATAATTTTTTTGGTTGTGACTATATTTATTTTTGGATTACTCTTAGCCTATCTTCCAACACCATCGAGGATAAAAAATAAAGGGATAACACCGGAAGAAGCTGCTGTTTTGAGACAGGATTATAAAGGCCCTCATCATGTATTTACCACAACAGATGGCGTAACGCTTTTTTTGCGGCGGTGGAACCCCGACACTATCGTACCGGCAAAAAAAGACATTGCCGTTTTAATTTTTCATGGCTTTACGGCCTATAGTGGCCCCTATAGTATGGCCGGCATACCTATATCGAAGGGTGGATATACCGTTTTTGGCCTGGACTACCGGGGGCATGGTTTGTCCGACGGCAACCGGGGTGACACGCCGGGCAAAGAAAGATTTATTGCTGATCTGGCCGAAGCGGTGAAATACGTCAAAGGGCTTGGGTTTAAAAAAGTGATCGTTTTGGGGCATAGCCTGGGCGTGGCCTCTGCTATATGTGCAACTGATGCGGTGCCGGATGAGATCTCGGGATTAATACTACTCTCAGGCGCTTATGAAGGCCGCCCGGGGCTAACTAAACCAGTCCCTTTTTTTCAAAAAGCTAAAATCCTGGCAAGTTCTATTTTTCGTCCTTCGCACCAGGCGGTTGAATATTACAGGGATGGCATGAATGTCTCGAAAGATACCTTGTTTAATTTCAGGTACACGCTCCGGTTTCTCACCATGATGGATGTGAAAAAACTCAGGCTTCCCCCTAATTTAAATATCCCGGTATTGGTGGGCGTTGGCGATAAAGATGAATTATTCGCGGTTGATAAAGTGAAGGACTTTTATAGTTTAATACCCGGCAACAAAAAGGAATTTTTAGTGATGAAGAATGCCACCCATGCTAAAATACCCCTTGAAAGCTGGGAAGAAATTGTGGCCTGGCTTGATAAGACTTATACCTCAAACACTGACATTGGGATCAAAAACTGATTTGTGAAAATCCTGGTACGAAGATAAACAGCCAGGCCAGGTAAAATAACCCTTTAAATATTTATAACCGAATTATATTTTCCTTTTGATGATAGATAGATTTTATCTCAATAGTCAAATCATCACAGCTATAAAATACATAGTATTGGTCCCAAACCAATAACAACACATTTTCTTCATCTGTTATTACACCAGTTAAAGGCTGACTTTGCAATAATTTCAGTCTTTTATGAAGCTGGATTAGAAATTTTCTTGAATAAGTATCAGATTGGTTTCTTCGATTATTAAACTCTATGATCCTATCAATATCGATAAACGCTTTTTTTGAAAAGACTATTCTTTTAGCCATTTCTCATGCTTCTTTTCAAAATCCTCCATCGTATAAAAATCCCCGTTCTTTATATCTTTTGTGCCCTGCCTCATTCCTTCTTTCATGTATTCGGGAATTATAAACACCTTGTCCTTAGCATAAAGCATGGTATTCAACATATCTAAATAATCCGGATCATCCAAATTATCGATTTTTTCGTGGATTGATTTTTTCAGTGCCGTTAATGTCATAACATAAAGTTAATAAATTTCATTTTTCTATTTCTTCATCCAGTTGCTCAAATGTCAGAAATTGGCCGTTGGCTAATTGGTCAAGCGCTTTTTCAATTTTAGCGGAAATGATAATCTGATCGATAAAATCATCTATAACTACATTATCCGGAGCGCTATCAAGCAATTCCTGGATTTTTTCCTTTTCAATAATTAAAGCTCCCATAATTAAATTTTGGTCAAAATTGTTTTAACATTTTTGCAAGCCATTCCTTATTTGAAAAAATAAATATACGAATTTTCCTGAAGTTTTGTCCTCCCATCTGCTCTAAGTTTATCAAACCTTCTTCATATCTTTAAACTATGATGAGAATTTTAAAGCCCCTTATTGCCGGCATTTTTTGCTGCTTACTGATACCGGCCACAGCACAACAAAAAAATCAGTATGTAAAAATTGAAACAGCACAAGGCTATTGCATTGTTAAGCTTTACAATGAAACCCCTGTACACCGCGATAACTTTATAAAGCTTGTAAAAGCCCGTTATTTTGACGCCACTACCTTTAACAGGATACTGAAAGGTTTCGTTATCCAGGGCGGCGACCCGGATTCCCTTTACGATAAATCAAAAACATTAAAGCCTGACCAAAAATGGATACAACCCGAATTTAATGCGGCTTTGTTCCATAAAAGAGGGGCACTGGCCATGGGACGCGACGATAACAAGGCCAAAGAATCGTTCACTACCCAGATTTACCTGGTCGACGGTAAAACTTATACCAACGAACAATTAGACAGCATTGAAAAAAAATATGGTTTGCATTTCACCGAAGCCCAGCGGGAAACTTACCGTACCATCGGCGGCACGCCATTTTTAGACCAGAATTATACCGTGTTTGGCGAAATTGTTAAAGGAATGGATTTGATTGATAAAATAACGGCAGTAAAAGTTAATAAAGACGGAAACCCGGACAAAGAAGTTTGGATGAAAATAACAGTAGTACCGGATAGGGAAGTAGCGAGAGAATTAAAAACGAGGTGATATTTAATTAAGCAATTCCTGTCCCAGCAGGGTCTCTCGCAGAGGACCCTGCGTTGCTAATGACATCCCGTACCCCAGGGTTCTGTACCAGATATCTGCGGAGACAAAAACTAAGCAATGGTTGCTGCTATGACGGCTTAAATAGCAGTTGGGTCCAAAGGCAGGCGAATAATACGATGGCTGTAATTAGCGTCGTGTGTTGAATGGGTAACCATTATGATGGTGGTCCCCTCCTTATTCAAAGTGGTCAGCAAATCCATCACCGCATCACCGTTATCAGCATCCAGGTTTGCGGTTGGTTCGTCGGCAAGTATAAGGCCAGGCTTGTTTACTACGGCCCGCGCTAAAGCAACACGCTGCTGCTGCCCTCCCGACAATTGCTGCGGATAACTTTTACGCCGCTCAATGATCTGTAATTTATCCATCACTTCTTCGGCCCTTTTAGCCCTTGCCCAACCTGGCAAACCCTTATAGATCATTGGCAGTTCCACGTTTTCAAATACCGTCAAATCATCAATAAGATTAAAATTCTGGAACAAAAAGCCGATATTTTCCTTGCGCAAACCAGCACGTTTATGTTCTTTAATGTGGGTGACCTCAAAACCATCGAAAAAATAACTCCCTTCATCAGGTTCGTCAAGCAGGCCAAGTATGTTAAGCAGGGTGGATTTCCCGCAGCCTGAAGGGCCCATAATGGCCACAAACTCACCTTTTTCAACTTCGATGGACAATTTTTGCAAAGCAATGATATCCATCTCGTCGGTACAATAATGTTTCTCGAGATTAGTAGCTTTTATCATACCACTTGTCTTAAAATTCCGAAAAAAACCTGGGATTGTTTTAATTGCCACAAATACTACGCCAATACTTAAATTACTTATTATCAATTATTTATAACATATAAATCAAAAAGGTGTGCGGTTTCGTAACAGCGGATGTTCTAAAACGATACAATTGGTATAAGCCGGATCTTCCCCTCCCCAGTGCCCAGGCGGTAGGGGGGTCTTCTATCCTTCAAAATTCATGTTCGCGTTTTTCCCACGAGATCAGTGTTTTGGTAGTCGGGCTGCTGCTGCCATTGGTGAGCTGTTCCCATGTTTTCAGCTTGCGGCCCATATTGTCATAAATATAAGTATTGGCTATGGTTACCAGGGGGTTGTGGTACTCGCTGTATTAAAATGCTGCCGGGTAACGATGGTGGGCGCATTGGTAAAGTTATTAGGTAGTATTTATTAAATCGTAGTTACTGGTATCGGCCGTACCGCCTAAGTAATACTGGGCGTAGGTTTTAATGCCCCTCGCGCATACCTTTCAGCGGGGCAAGGTTGCAGTGTTTCTGGCCTGCGCGGATACTCGTTTGTCTTTAAAAATATCTGTGTAAAATGAATAAGACTTACCTGGTTCGTTTTTAAACATCCCGGCTTGTTTGCCAAGTGTATAATTTAAGTGCACAACCACAAACTTATGAACTTCATTCTCCAGGCGTGTGGTCCCGATCTGTAATTTAAAGGCATTTATGTCTTTAGCATAACGATCTAATATTTTAACAATTGAAGCCCAGGCCAGTAACAACCCGGTTGATACCTGTTGATTATCCGCATGTTTTAAAACCTGCTTTTTAAAATTATTTAAAAAAATGCTGACAGCCCCGAACAGTACAACTGAATACTGATTAAAATCAATCCGGTCCTTAATTTCAAAGTGAGTGTTCAATATATTTAAAAAGCCGGGCGTTAAAATTCCCGAAGCCTCATTTATCAATTGTTTTTCCCGCTCTTCAAAGCACATGCTTTCAATATTGCATTGAATTAAATCTTCAATGACACCTGGTGTTAAACAACCATCTAACGTTAAGTAATGTTCAATATCGTTTTTCATAGTGATACAAATTTTCAGGATACTTTTTTATCCATACCCTGCCCAATAATTTGATATGTCAAAGATGAATTTATATCCAAAAATATATATGCGTATTTTTACGTAATCGATAGAGTAAATACACCCTATTTTTATTTTATTGAAAGATGAAACCCTTAATTATGATCATTTAGGCCTAATTTCCTGTCAAAAAAAAACTTGAGATTATATATATTTGTTGCCCGGCCCGGAATGTAGCGTGGCCCGGCATCGCGTCCCGGCTTTGGTCGGGAAGGCCGGAAATTCGAAGCTCATCATTCCAACGAAACCATTATCAAACAACAACATTCATAATAAAAATAAAACAGGATAGTATATATTTGTACCCTTGTTCGGGATGTAGCGTAGCCCGGTATCGCGCCAGCATGGGGTGCTGGAGGTCGGAAGTTCGAATCTTCTCATCCCGACTTGATTATCAAGGCTTTATGATTAAAAACCATAAAGTCTTTTTCATTGGGTCAAACATGGGTCAAACATTTTTGGTGAGCTTTATTGCTTTTTCTTAAGTTGAAAAAAAATCGCATTCGGTTGTTTTAAGTTAATTTAGTTGTCGTTAAACAGAGCCTGCTTGGTTATTTTGCCTTAAAGTTCGATGTATTTATCAGCATTAAAAAGTTGATTTTCGTTATGTTGAACATAACCAAGTTGGTTGGTCAACATCTTAGTATGACCTATTTTAAATTCAGGGATATTTCGGTGGTGGTGGCCAAAAATCCAATAATCCGGTGTGGTTTCTAAAATCAAATTGTCCAGAATCGTGGCAAAAGCCTCATTCAGGAAGTCGCCTTTATATTCAGGTGGGTAGTTTTTAAATGTAGGCGCATGATGGGTTACTACCACCTTTTTACCTTGCGTTTCTGTTGTTAGGGCATCTTGCAAAAAGTCAAGGCAGTGTTTATGAAAGTCATTATAATCAGGAATTTGAAATTTGCGCCCGTTATAAGTGATTTGGTAAAAATCATTCAAACTGCGTTCTATCCGCCAGCCATTTAACAAGCTAATCGATGACCACAACGTGGAAAATAGTAGTTGGTGTGTCCCGAATTGTTTAACTACATTGTTTACCAGGAACACATTATTTCTGATCCTTTCTTCAAATGAACCTGATCTGTTTGAAATATCGCTTTGGTAATACTCATGATTGCCTGGTATCCAATAGGTTTCGGCGAAGTGGTCACTAATATAATCAAAAAAGTCCTTCTGGCGATCTATCCTGGTGAAAAGCGTGACGTCGCCCGCCAATACCAATATATCTCCGATAGGCTGGATAGGGTTGGCTTTTATATAGGCTTCATTTTGGGGAAACTCTAAATGAAGGTCGGAGCAGTACTGTAAAATCATGGGGCTTCAAAATTAGAAAAAGGACAATTTAAAATCATTATTTAAGACAGTTATTTGACTTAACTTCTTAAATTCTCTTATTTATATTTGTTTTAAATTAGAGATACAATAAAATTAAGTGGCGGTAAAATTACCATTACTATAATTATAATTGGTTTTTGTTAATCTAAATTATTATATTTGCAATATAATTTGCTGCCCGCAAGATAGGAAACTTTATAAAGTTTGTTTTTGGGCCTTGCAGAAAGACCGGTCGTGAAGATGCCGGCACATTGCTTTCTGTATTGTTTTGTGACCTGACGCCGAAGCAATTTTTCCAATATTTTGCCTCAATTTACTCCTGATTTTTGTTGTGGAGATTCTGATGAACGTGACCACCACATTCCGGCGCAAGCTGACCACCCATTCCGGGCGAAACTGACCAGGGCATTCCGGGGGAAATTGACCACCACAAACGTGTAGCAAGTGCTGTAGAAGTAACCATCTTTTGAGGGCAAAGACACCTTCCTAAGTATGGCCAATTTAACAATCAGCATGAGTAAGATAAGAAAGATCCTAAAGATGCACAGCCAGCAGCGGCCCCTAATGACCATAGCTGCCCAGGTTGATGCATCAAGAAACACTGTAAAGAAGTACGTTACGGCTTTTAAAGCCAGCGGCTTCACCTTTGATGAAGTTAACTCCCTGAACGATAATGAACTGGAGGATTTCTTCGGCAAAAGCAGGGAACACCCTCCTAACGCACGTATGCAATCCATGCTGCGCTGCTTTCCCCACGTCGATAAAGAACTCAAAAAAACAGGTGTTAACCGGCAGATGCTATGGGAAGCTTACTATAAAGAGTTCCCTGACGGCTACCAATACAGCCAGTTTTGCTTTTATTATAACCAATGGAAGGCCAGGGTCAACCCGACGATGCACATGGATCACAAGGCCGGGGACAAGCTATACGTCGATTTTGCCGGTGAAAAGATGAGTATTGCAGACAAAGACACCGGGGAGATCACGCCTGTAGAGGTTTTTGTAGCCATATTGGGCGCCAGCCAGTTAACCTACGTTGAGGCCGTTATGACGCAGCAAAAGGAAGACTTTATAGCGGCTTGTGAGAATACCATGCACTTTATCGGCGGCGTTCCCGCTGCCATAGTTCCTGATAACCTGAAAGCCGCAGTTACCAAAAGCAGCCGCTATGAACCTACCCTGAACGAAACGTTTGAAGACTTTGCAGATCATTACGGGACTACCATATTACCAGCGCGGGCGTACCGCCCGCGTGACAAGGCATTGGTAGAAGGTGCCGTTAAGATCATTTATACCAAGATATACGCCCCTTTAAACAAACAGGTCTACCATTCTTTAACGGAACTCAATACGGCGATCTGGCAGGCCCTGGAGGTTCATAACACACAGATGCTCAAGGGCCGCAACTACAGCAGAAAGCTGCAGTTTGAAGAGATAGAGCGTCAAACCCTTGCACCGCTGCCTGTCCTGCGCTACCAGTTTAAAAAGCGGTTCCAGGCCAGGGTGATCAAGAACGGCCATGTTAACCTCGGCCCGGATAAGCACTATTACAGCGTGCCTTACCGCTTCATAGGCAAGCACGTCAAGCTGTTATACTCCCGTACTACTGTAGAGATCTACTACAATTATGAGCGTATCGCCTTGCACAAGCGCAATAAAAACCCCTATGGTTATACCACCGATAAAGAGCACATGGCCAGTACCCACCGCTTTAAAAGTGACTGGACACCAGATATGTTCCTGGATTGGGCGGCCTCCATTCACGAGGACGTCAGGCTATATATCCTCCAGATACTGGAGCGTAAACAACACCCGGAACAGGCTTACAAGTCCTGCCTGGGGGTACTCGGCTTTGCAAAAAAAGCAGGGAACGAACGGTTAACCATCGCCTGCCAGCGGGCATTAAGTTATGGCGTCTATAACTATAAAACGATACAAACCATACTGGAAAACAAGATGGACAACTACGAGGAAAGCCTGTTTGCCAATGAGCTGCCTATGCCCAAACATGATAATATCCGGGGAGAAGACTATTACAAATAACCATTTAAAAACAATAATAATATGAACACAAGTACCTTAGACAAACTGCGGAAGATGAAGTTCTTCGGCATGTTTCATGCCTTTAAAAGCAGCATGGAAACCGGCAAAACGAATGATTACACAGCGGATGAACTGCTGGCCCACCTGGTAGAAGCCGAATGGGATGACCGGCAGAACAGGCGTATCGAACGCACGATCCTTTCTGCCAAGTTCCGCTATAAAGCCGCTATAGAAGACGTTCACTATCACGCCGACCGAAGTATCGACCGCAACCAGATCATGCGCCTGGCGGACTGCACGTTTATTGACCGCTTTGAGAACCTGCTGATCACCGGCAGCACCGGTATTGGTAAAAGCTATGTGGCTTCAGCTATAGGTCACCAGGCCTGCATATTGGGTTACCGGGTATTATATACCAGTACGCCCAAGCTATTCGCTAAACTGAAGATGGCAAAGGCAGACGGCTCCTATATCAAGGAACTGCCCAGGCTGGAAAGACAGCAACTGCTGATAATGGACGACTTTGGTATTCAGCCTTTTGATGCACAAAGCAGGGCTGCCCTGATGGAGATCATTGAGGACCGGCACGGTAAGACCTCGCTGATCATTACCTCCCAGCTGCCGGTTAACAAATGGTTTGAAGTAATTGGTGAAAAAACGATTGCTGATGCTATCCTGGACCGGATCGTTCATGACGCACACCGTGTCGAGCTAAAGGGAGAATCTATGAGAAGAAAACGAAGTGCTGAACCGGAAAACAGCCACTAATGAAATTACCTTTTAAATAACTATTTTTGTACATGCTTTTATAGCATTTGCTGCAACCCAAAGTCAGCTAACCCAGTGGTCAATTTGGCCCGGAACAGGGTGGTCA
>Ga0302309_10004123_pt1 | contig 10914 bp, 11 predicted proteins | sample III_Palsa_N1_1_FD_200453 | JGI IMG/M metagenome (GOLD analysis project Ga0302309, IMG submission 200453) | Peat permafrost microbial communities from Stordalen Mire near Abisko, Sweden - III_Palsa_N1_1 | ecosystem: Environmental > Terrestrial > Soil > Palsa > Peat permafrost | place: Sweden... | reverse complement strand
TCCGGTACACCCGCGAGTGGAACATAAAAGCCATCCAGGTGATACTTGGTCACCAATAGTGAGGCCGGCGCATGTTCCTGCCGAAGCTACATTCGTTGGAGTTGTGCATAAGACTACGCCGATACTTGCATATTTTTGATCACTGACTCCGGGAACTAATGACGCGAGGAAAAACCAATCCGTGAGTGAACTGCTGCATTGGCTATAACATGGATTTGTCGCAGGTGCCGGAAAGAAGCCAGCGTAGGTACAAGGGAAATCATTGTCCCCCAGAAATGTTGGGGCTGCGTGACAAAACCCTGCTGCTTGATTCGGTTGATTACAGCTACATGAACCTTCGTACCACGATACAGTTGAAGCTTGCGAAACGCAATTGGGGCACTCGTTAATATTGCAATTGATGCCCGACCAACCAGGAAAACACTCATTACACGTTGTTCCGGCGAACCCCTCGTCGCATGCGCAGGTAGGATTAATATTGTTGCAAGTTCCATGACCACTGCATGACAATCCGCCAGTGCCAGGATTACAAACAGTTTGGCAAGTTGTGCCTGTCCATCCATCGTTGCAATCACAAACCGAATGACTTTCGCAAATACCATTGCCACTGCATTCTAGATTGTCGGCCGTATTGTAACATGGATCAACTAGGTCACAATATGTGCCAAACCATCCTCCATTGCAGATACATGTACCGCCGCCCGAGCATGTACCATGTCCGTCGCAATCAAGTCCGGTGCTCGTAGACGATGTATCGAGGCAAAAGTCTTCAGTGCATGAAACGACTGATCCAGATGTGACTTTTCTAAATCCAGGATTGCATTTTGTACAAACGGTTCCAGATGTACATATCTCGCAATTGGTTGGACAATTAGCGCACGTACTGCCAGATAGAAAGAAATTTTCGTCGCACGAGGTGCAAACTGCAGCGGGTGTAGTACAGACGCCATTTGAGTTAGCTGTCTCAGTTTGCTTTCCACATGTAGCGCAGTTCGGAATATTGCATGCGATACATGAAGAAGAACCAAAAAATTCGGCCGAACAAACGAGTTCCCAGAATCCGGGCGCACACTCGGTACACGTAAATTCAACGCATGTAATGCAATTTTGTATGGTGCCAAATGAGTCAGTGCATGAGGTTGCATTAATATTTAGTGATCCCCATGCAAGGATTAAGATGGGAATAATCCACAGCATAGCTGGGAATCTCTCTTTCTCTTAAAGTCCGTTTAAAAAAATTGTTTTTCAAATAGAATGGTTCAAATACAAGCTAAAATAAGGTAAAGCCTGCTAACATTTTTTCTTAACCACGTAATGTTTACCACATCCACAACTGTCGGACTTGACGTGCTGAATCACGAAATGTAGCTTTCTTACTTGAGCTGGAGGCGAAGTTGGAAATTTCCAATCGTTTGCTGTTAAATTTAGTTGCACACGCGGCTGAGGTTTTGAATGGACGCTGGGCGCACAAGGGAACTTGTCTTTTAGTATTTTTTTAATCAATGGTTTCTTGTCGGTTGCGGCCATAGCGTGATGAGACAAGGAGTGTGTGGGAGGAGAATTACTTTCTTTCAAAATTCTTTCAAATACTCGACATCCAAAAAAATCACTGTTTTCTTGGCATAACAATAGCCCGATGTGCATTCACAAATGCATTGTAAAGCCGAATTGCGATCGTCCATGCGTCTTGATGTAGAACATTTTCAGCAATGGCTATGACGCATGCTGGAATTAAATCCGGACGAACTGCCATCAACATAAGTTCATCAGCGAGCCAAACAGATGGTGTAAAAGGCATGCCCACACGCATTGCACAATCTGCCATCTTGTTGGGCAATATTTCTCCCATACTGCGGATATGCATTCGAGGTTTGAGTTTAACACATTCCGCCTTGAATAATCGTTTGACGAAGGTGATGTCGTGCATCGATTTTAAATTGTTTTTGATTTCCCACAACCCAGCAATATGGACAGCTCGTTTTAGAAAGACCAGTTGTTCCTTATCCTCGATGGCTAGTGCGGCCGCACTTAATGCTTGTTTTGATTTTGTATCTTCAGCAAAGCCATAAGTCTCGCCGTCGTCAGGTTCGTCAAAGAACGTTTTCTTTGGTGGCTGTTTAGGTTCAATTGCTGCGCGCTCGATTACAGCCTTGGCTTCTTTTTCAGATTCGATCGCTTCGTTCTCAAATTCATCATCGCTTTCAGTTTCCTCGTCTGAGTCGTTAACTGATTTGGAATTTAAAAACCATGTACATGAAGACACATATTAATCAAAGTGTTATTACCTCCAAATGCTTCTTCGTCCAACAGACTCGACGAATTAACAACCACTTTGATCTCTGTGCCATCATTGGGCGCTGCAGCATGCGTTTTTTGTTTTTTATTTGATTTGCGAGAAATCAAAATAGTTTGAGGTTTCCTGCCCAGAGTCTTCACGTGAAGCATTTTTTCTAGGAGGAATAGAGAGAAGTTTTGGAAGCGAAATTCAATTGGATTTAATTTACTAGATATTTATCAGATACTACTCTCGATTACATTGTATCATGATTTATGAACTAGTTTCAAATATCAAATCAACAGTTCAGCCATATGCCGTGCAATGTCTCGAGACCAAAAGGGATTTTCACTTGCAATAGCATCAGCCATCCGATTTCGCAGAGAAATTAGAGCTGAAGTGATCTCTGACAGTTCAATGTCGACACTGAACAGTTCAATGTCGACACTGTTAACTTGAATGCGAACAATTTGCCTCTGCATCAGCTGATTCAGCGCATTGCACGGTTGATGTGAGCGCAATTTAAAAGGCAATGTCAAATCATAGGTTAATGCTCGAATACTTGTCAAATCATAATCGTCCAAGCTCACTGATTTTACGGTTACTTTGCTGCCACTCCAGTGTGCGTATTTAGGCACTGGCGAAACAGTAATCGTTGCTGGCCAATGAATTGCACTTTCAGCAGATAATGCATAATAAGGTTGTTTTTGCGCTTTGCTCATCCCCACAGATAACAAATTTGGAATTAAAAAACTTTGAACTGAAATTCATTTGGATTTAATCTGTAGACTACAACTAAAGAAAAACTCAGCCGATACTTTTCGGATATGGACCATCTTATCATCGCTGGGATATGTTTTGGGACTTTACTGATTTTCATTCTATGTGTATTATGTGTTAAATCAAGACGATCGCCGCACTCTTGCTTGCGTGCAAAGGTGTCACCAACTGAAGCTGTGGAAGAGATGGAGGGTGATAAAGAACATTCAATTGGCACAGAGACGGAGCGTGATTGGGCTAACAACGAATCTGGAGCTGGAGATTTCAGTGGGGTCGTTGCAAGTTGTGCCCGCGGTGTCGTTGCAGCGTTTGTATCTTCATCAGAACCAGTATATCATGTCGGATTTCGTATATTTGGACCAGGAGACCTTATCCCGCAACAAACTTCAATTCTCAATCTTCATGTCAATTTAATTCCAAGAATGAGACCGGGATGTAACCTCAACACGCTTCACCTGGATTTGGATGCATTAGCGCGCAGTGTTCATCCATTATGGTTTTATTACACATGGTCCCCCCACATTTCTCTCTGTACAGTATCTAACCGCACGTCGCATGCTTGTTGGAAATCTTTGATTAATTTCTACACGGATTGGCACCATGGCATGACACACCTACGGCCAAATTATTTCATCAACTTTAGTGGATGTGACCCTTATCTTCTTGCCAGGCTTCCTTTCTTCAAAACTAAGTCTGGAGAAGTCGAATTTAAAGTGCGGTCAGTTGTGCTTTATCGCGACGGTGTGAGATATACTGAAATCCCCATTCTTCCACAAGACACACCTATTAATACGCATGCGCGAGAGACCATTCCTGACATTGACTACTCCAATCAACCTATTAAACACACTCTTTCTCGCCGCCCGCAACTTCGTTTGAGTAACCGCATGGACGATTGGTCTTAATTGTATTTATGCAACAACAACAAAAAATGATATTTGCGCCATCCAGGAATCTAACCTGGGCCTTCTCCGTGGAAGGGAGACATCATGACCCATTAGACCAATGACGCATTTCTAAGAATATCATTTATTTGGATTAAATTTACCCTCACTTGAAAAATTTCGAAAATTATGGTTGAAGAACGCAAGCGTGTTCACGCTGTTTTGTATGACAGCGATGATGATGCAGAACCTGGAGCATCAGCACCATCAGTAAGTGGTTGCCATTCTTTAGTCTTTTTCACCAACTATTTGATTTTTTGACAGAAAAAGCGCGCGAAAGCCGCATCCAGCCAACAAACGCAGCCTGATTCTCCTGAAAGAGTGGCAACTTACATCAGTGAGTTAACCGAGCTCAGTTTGTTTTCAAGCGCAGATGGGAAAGACAACAAACCAGCGATCGCCAAGGTGATTGCTAATCTTCGAGGTGAATACAACAAAATTTTCGATGAAACAGTTGCTGCGAAAAAAGAAAAAGAGAAAATCGAACACGATGCCGAGCAAGAGAAAAAAACGGGCAATGGGCCTAAACCGCATTCTACTGAATGGATTTTGCGCAAGGCGCGACTAGATGAGTGCACAGAGAAGGCAGATGCTGAATATTGGAAAAGCAAGTTCATTAAAACTGGCAACATTCTGATTGAAGACATGGTGAAGAAGTTTGGCTCTGTTAAACCAGAGAAACCAGCGCCAACTAAAATATCTTACAATGGGAAAGTGTACGAATTTACTCCGGACGTGAACGTTTTTCTGATTGGGCGCAAAATTGGCTGTCACATTCAATTTCCACCGAATACAAAATCGCCGCTCTCTCGCCTTAGCGCAATTCTTTTTAATTTGCCCAAGTGTGGTGTGCGCATATTGGTCGATGTGGGATCGTGCAATGGTTTCGTCGTTAAAGCACGTGGTGACGTTAATCAACGTCCAATTTCACTACCATCAAGTCACGCTTTTGCACCAAAGGTGATTGCTTTTTCTTCGGGAGAATCTGTTCAAATCCAGTTCGTTGGTGATTTGCCTACCTCATTTTTGACAATTGAGCCAAAAATCTGCCTGGTTTGTATCAACCGAGCTCGCCAAGTCAAATTCGAACCATGCAAACATTTCGTCACATGCGAAACTTGCAGCAAATTGGTTAAAGGTAAATGTCCATTGTGTCGCTCTACAATCGACTGGATCGTGGAACATCATGGGGACGAAACGAACGCTGATTCCGCTTTAGAACCTGATGTTCAAGTGGGTGGAGGTTACCAAGAGTGAATAAAAAAAAGTGTCAGAGAGATTGTTAATTGGATTTAATAAACTTAGGGTTCATGTTGATTAAATCCAAATTTCAAATTTTCCAACCATTTTTCTCTCCCGTATGGACAATCCAGAAGATGCGCATGTATGTGACGGAACTATTGCCTCTGAATTAACATCGCCAATGATGTTGGTCACTGTCGATAAAATCAAAAAGATCAACAGTCAGTGTAACAATTGCGGTAAAGCTAAAACCCGGTGTGACAAGAAGAGGCCCTGTGGTCGATGTGTGAAACTTAACAAAGAAGACTCTTGTGCAGACGTGGAAGCGAAACAAAGAGGAAGGCCAATGCAAGACCAAGTCATTGATGATGTCGAAAAATCATTTGATTATCACGCGTCAAAGAAACGCAAAAGGCATAATGACGCGGAAGTAAACCGCAGGAGAAAAATGGCAGATTCCATGGTCTTTTTGGCAGATCTGTGTGAAATTGAAGAAAAAAATAGAACGCGACCTCACATTCTCACCGAAGCTGTTAAAAAAATTCAAACATTGGGCGCTGAACACCGGGGAGCCCTTGGATTATTATTGAAACAGATTGGACAATTGACTTACGCGAACAAGATGATCAAAGACATGCTCGCGGATTCAGCGATTAAAATTATGACAATCTCTGATCAAGCCGTGGCTCTGACAATACTTCAACATCAAAATGATAGTTTAAGACAAGAACTTGAGACCTTGAAAAAGGGTGTACCGAGTTGAAATGTTATTTGTTTACATTGCAATAACACTTCCGCTACAATATTTGTAAATAAGTGCTAACGGGATTACAGTCACGATCGCACAAACAATTACGACAAAAATGTACTCCAATAGAGACCACAAGTTGCAAGGGAGGCCTAAAACACTTAGCACATCACAGCCAACGTCTCCGGCGATTGTTTCGACAAAACCGAGGATCGCTGAAAGCCATTGCTCGCTTTGGTTTTCCAAGAAAGTCGCCATGCTTGAAAGTTGCTCCAAGAACGAAGAGCTTGGATAGTTGGTGATAAAATTTGTAGGTAAAACTGTAATAGCCTGTAAGAGGCGTGAGAATTGAGCGTCGAATATCGCTTGCGCGTTTGTAATGTTGATCAATTGGGCCAAGATTAGGGAACCATTTGTTGATGTCAAAATAGGCAACAGACTCGACACTGATTGCTCAAATGCGGCGTATTGATCGTTGAAGGCATCAGTGATATTATTCAGTGCATTAGATGCAACATTGGCTGCACCCAATGCAGCCAAGGTAGAGCTGTAGGTTGCAGTAACGTTCATAGCTGCCTGAATTAGGATTGTTTTGTACGCGAGTGCCTGACTTGAAATATTTGTCATTGCCGCAATGAGTCCAGCACTTCCTGGTGGCAGACGGATAGCGGCTTGAAACTCTGGCGAGTTAACAGTGCTAACCAAATTAGCCACGGATACAGACAGTGCCAGACCAATGTTGAACAAAGCCACGTCGGTTGCATTTGACACCATCTGCACGATGTTGTTGACATAGATAGGTGGTTGTACATCTGGGCTTGTCAGTTGAGCTGGAAGATTGTCTGCAGTAAAAGATCCAATCCAATTATAGCATAAAGCATCTGGTAGAGTACGCTGTCCGTTTTTCCAAATGTCAATTTGTTGTATTGCGCAAGCAGGTATGGAGAAAGTACGCGTTTCATCGCCACCGATTGTTTGATTGAGATATTCATCCATGCATGCAGCTAATGCCCCAGAGTAGTTGCCAATTATGATGTCAACATCAATTGAAACGGTTTGGCTATTCCACACTGAAAGCTGTGGTAGAGTACCTATCGACTGTGATACAGCGACATGTTGAGGGAATGGGCAGTCAGGTGCAAATGGAGGCGGAGCGTTAGGACCACTTGGGTACTCATACGTGAGACGTTGCTGCCACACGATGGGCACTAATGATAACACAGTAGTTTGCTCCAAAGCACCAATCGAATTGGAAATCAACCCATAATTTGAAAGTGTGAAACCAAATACGTCCTCTTGTACGCCTGGGGTTGGTAACTCCGTCATCAAATGAGAGAAGAGAGGGTTGCATGTGCATGTATTGTTGCCAGTCGGTGTGCATGAACAGAACGCCGTGAGGTTGGCACACGGGCAAGTGCAAATACCAGTCATTGGGTCACAAAGAGATGCCGGAACCACTTGATGTTTAAAAGGCAAAGCAGTGTCGCCCGCAGAGTTGGCGTTGAAATCAATTAGAGCATCATCAAGCCAATTTGACAAAGAATAGTCGGTACTTCCAATGATTAATGGGTTTGCATTGGTGAAGCGCTCTCCGGCATTGTTCAGAATGGCTTGCGATAAAATGTAATCGATTTTGTTTTCGCGTGCAGGCGCATATGAACCCCCTGACACGGCAAACTGAGGTACGTCCAACACATAACGCTGGCCACATGTGGTGTCCAGCAAACATTCAATCCAACCGACATAAATGTAACTTGTACCAAGAGGGATAGACAACCCTTCCCGTCCTTGGATGTTAATGAGTAAGTCACCACTAACATCAGATACCGAAGTTTGATCATAATTCCAACCCAGAGGGGTCAAAGCATACATCGGAATCATCTCGGGGATTGTTGATACATACGCAGCCATGTAACACTCCAAGGTGTATGCAGCATCAGGGCGGAACACAAATGGAACATGAGTGAATGCCATATTATCAGCTATTGTTCCGTATTGAAATGCTTCACGCGCTGCGTTTCCGGCCGCATCTTGCTGTAATGCTGATTGCAACATTGTGTACAAAGCATATGGTATGGTCAAGGTCCCGCCAGTTGCAACTTCAGCCTCCAATTGTCTGTATCCAGTGCTGCAAGATTGAGTGTTTCGCTGCAGTAGTGCACCTTTGCTCCACAACCAACTATAGACAAACACTGGCCCAGTAATGACACTGTTGTTGCACAGATTTTGGAGATAATTTCCAAAGGCGTAGTTTGAATACAATGGTTGCATGTCGTAGCTTGGGTTGCCAGAGACTGTCCCCAAGGGTGGAAAAACTTGTAAGTCAATATTTTGATTGGGAGAACACCCAATCAGTTTGCTGATTATGTATTGTGGCGGATTGTTTAGCGTAACGGTGTGACCAGTGCCCGAATCAACATACGACAGCGGATTATTCAATGTGTATGGTATGGATTTGGAGCGACTGTCTACAAATGAAGAAGTCGTGCAAGTGTGTGTGTAATACACAGTCCAGACATTGCACGACGCGACATTGTAGCAAGATGTTTGCGCGCCCAGATAAACTTGCAAATCCTCGTAGGTGAATTGAGGATTAACAAAGTTTAACACAAATGCTTGTTGGGCATAGAAGTAAAGTTCGTTCGCCACAATCAGCGTAGCTGTGCTGCCAGGCGTTGGATCAGGCTTAGTGTACATGATAGTGATATGCTCGAAGTTATCCCCTTCTCCATCAGGTACATAGGGTGGGCTAGTTGATTGCGCAGATGGATGATTCACTCCAAACGCCACATTTGCAAATGTCAGCACGACAAGTGCGGGGAAAAATTGAGTAGGACGAATGCCTTCTGTGTCCAACACCAAAAATGGAATGTAACCGAATTGGTCGGCGAGATCTCGTGTTTGCCAGTAAGACAGAACCAACGCTCGTCTTTCCTCACTTGATGTCTCCATCTCAATTAGTTCCTGAGTGAGTGAAGTCATCTGAGAAACCACTTGCTCTTCCATGCCGTACAGGTTGTTTAGTTCAAAAGTGATGCGCGCCTGCGAGGTTTCTATGCTTGCTTGCATATTAGCAAACACAGTATAACCATTTCCAAGTTGTGAACCCAATTGTGCGATACTTCCACTCAGTGCAGCCATGTCAAGGTCCAATTGCTGAAACGTTCCAGTCGTATAACTCGTGAGGGCCGCAAGGACTTTGTTGTTAGTTGCTGTTAAATTCGTTTGTGTGACCATCATATTGTGATACAAACTCAGCCAACCATTAATGCTCGTTTGTGTGAAGTTATTTTGAATCGTCCATTCTGCGTCCTCTGTCGTAGCATAGTTGTTTGCTTGCTGTTCTAAACTAAGCGAAGCATAATTCGATTCATTTATCTGAGCGAGTAAGCCGCCACCACCTTGTCCTTGGCCGTTCCACGAATTTAGAATAGTTGTTTGATCAGTAGCAACAGCTGCTGTTTGACTGTTTGCAGCAGATACGGCGCCAATAATTGCTCCAACAGCAGCGCCCAACACAGCGCCTACAGCAGTTCCTGGTCCTGGAAATACTGAACCGATCAATGCACCGGATATTGCACCTTCGGCTGCATCGACACCAGCGCCTTCTGCAATTGCCCCAGCAGAAGGTGATGTTGTACAGCTGCCACTCTGAATGGTTGGTACAGATTCAAGTGCCCCTAGTTCATTTAGAGCTGGATCTCCATCAACCAAGAGACGACGCATAGCCGGGTAAGAGACTTGCAAATCCGCTTTATTCACATATAACGCAGACATATTGGCAAATTGGCCATCTCCGGCATCCAAATCCAATGCTCTGCATGCTTGTGGTTGAAAAGTAGCCACACTGAGTGGTACGTAACCAATAAGGGTCACAGCCAATTCGAACAATTGAGCGCCCATAGAAATGAGTGTTGGCCCATTGATCTGAGCAACATTGAGTTCGCCAATATTGCTACCGCCTTGAACGATATAACGATTCATAGGCTGAATAAAGTTGCCAGCCAAAGTTAAGTTGTAGGGTAAAATATCGATGATGTCTATGAATCCGGCATTGGCTTGCAAAATCAATAAGCATACACCAAGCCATTGCTGCCTCCGCCAGTCGGTCCAAAACATTTTTTTCCCGATATCTCTGCTGAATCGTGTGGGTTTTTTCTATTTTGATAAAAAGACGATTATACACCTAATTTCCTTCTTAAGATCTACCTCTCTTTTTTTCGCCTTAATTAATTTATACATAAAAAAGCGCACCAGAAAAAACAAATGCTCGGTATAACCATCGGAAATCTGAGTGGCTGCCAACATTATTTGATTTTTTTCTACCCCTTCCTCGAAAAATAATGCGTGTTCAAGTTGTGACAGCTTTCGTCGGATTGGCACTTTTATCGACAATTGGAGTCCTTTATCGATCACAATCACAACGCAGCGACGAAGTCGCACGATTCAAGGCACAATACAACGACTTCCTCTATCCTGGATGCACAGAGTGTTGCATTGGATATCAGTCGCCTGGGCTTTGCAATCGCTGTGGCTTGGGTTGGTATGCCAACACACCCAACGCAACTGGTCACCCGACATCTCTGAATGGACCCGGTACGGCTTGTTGGCCATGCCCATTAGGAACTGTATCTTACGGCAACGACAACTGCAGTCCTTGTTCGGCCGGAACATACAGCGATGCTACATCGTCCACTAGTTGCACCAAGTGTTCACCAAATACCGTTTCTGCAGCTATTGAAGCCACAAGCGAAAGCACTTGTCAGCCATGTTCCCCTGGGTACTTCCCGAATTCGCTACAAACTGCGTGCACTTCTTGCGGAAATGCTGATTCCGGATGCACTGCTTGCTCTAACTCTTCCGCTGTGGCCGAATGTCTGAGCTGTGCTGAAGGATTTGCCCTCAATAATGGAGCGTGCACTGTG
>Ga0302309_10004122_pt1 | contig 10918 bp, 10 predicted proteins | sample III_Palsa_N1_1_FD_200453 | JGI IMG/M metagenome (GOLD analysis project Ga0302309, IMG submission 200453) | Peat permafrost microbial communities from Stordalen Mire near Abisko, Sweden - III_Palsa_N1_1 | ecosystem: Environmental > Terrestrial > Soil > Palsa > Peat permafrost | place: Sweden... | reverse complement strand
GGGTGGTACTGGTCATACATGCGATGGCCCGGACGTTCCGAATGCATGGTGGCGCCGTACATCATGCGGCTCTGGCCGACCGCAAAATCGGCGATGTCGATCATCTCCTGCACTTCGCCATCGCCCTCGGGCTTGATCTTGCCCATCTCGAAAGCAACCAGCGAACCCAGCGCGTCCTTGTGCTTGCGCAAGGCTTCCCCGCACAGGCGCACCGCTTCGCCGCGCAAGGGCGCCGGCGTCGTGCGCCAGACCTTGAAGGCTGCCTGGGCGCGCTCGACGATCTTCGCGTAGTCCGCCGCGCTGGACGCATGCACCGTGGCAATCACCTCACCACTAGCCGGATTCACCGGCTGCAACGTGCCGGCATCGGTGGTTTTCGACCACTCGCCCTGACCGAGATACGTGCCGGACTGCGCGTCCGTGAGGCCGAGCGCATTGAGGATTGCATGGGACATGGATGACTCCTGAGGCGGCGTGGCACCTGCCGGTACCGTGAATTGAAGTAGCTAGCCGACCATTCTAGCAGGCGGCAAAAGGGAGCCTGACCGGCTGCACCTGCAACACGCACACGACAATCGTCGCTTGGCATCCAAAGAGCGAGGAACTGCCTACGTGACACTCGACCACCATCGGCAAGTTTTTAATGCTCACATTGCCAGGTTGTTTGGCGTCAGCACTTGCTTTGCCGATGCATTACCGGGCTCACGCCTGAACTCCTCCCAGTCCCGCCAGGCCGCATAGAGCAAACCGGCGATGCCCAAGCCAAATCCAAGGAGAATCAGCCAGAAATGGCTTGGGCGGTAATCGAAAAGTACCCTCTGTTTGCCGGCGGCTAGATTGACTCGCTGGAATATCTCTCCTGTGCGTTCCAGCGGACTATCAGAGCCATTAACACTGGCCATCCATCCCGGATAGAAAGCCTCGCGACGTATGAGCTTTGCGGGACCCTGGCAATCCAGATCGGCCTCTCGTCGCGATACGCTCTTCAGATCGCAGGGGCCACCATCCACTTCGAAATACGGCTTGGGATTTGGTAGCTCGTAGATGTCCATATCCCGCCCACTGTAAACAAGTTTTTCCTCCGCTGCGTCTTGACCCTTCGGAGCCAATTGAAGGCTTACTGCCGGGGCAAAGCCTGGCGCTGCGTTGTCCAGCGTCAATTGTTGTGACGAACCGGGCGTCACGGGCCAAATCCATATGGCAACTGCCGAACGGCTTTGTTGATGACCCAACTTGACGGTGAGACGCATTGGTCCAACGGATGGCATGACGAGCGCTTGATGTAACGTGATCTTCAGTGCTGCGTTATCTACCGACTCACGCAGATTACGTTCACCGGCAGCGCATGCGCCGCGCTCAATACAGAGTTGAGCGGTCAAAACACCATCGGCGTGGTCACCGTAATTGCCGATCGTTACAGTGAGTCCGGTGATATGTCGACCTGCTGCACTGGACGGCAAATTCCAGTGAAATACTGCAACCTGACCGTCCTGCAAGGACAACGGCTGATTACCCCCGTCACGAATATCTGTGCTCAATAATTTGATGAAAGGATTTTTTTCGTGGTTTGAAAGTACATATTTCACTCCCAACTCTTCATAAGCCGAGCGACGTGTTGCCAACTCCTCTTCGACGGAAATTTCGTGATCGCTACGAGGATCTTCACCAATAAAAGTTACGTTGTCTGCCGATGGATCAATATGTTTATGAATATAATCCATCCAATCTTGACTTACAGGCAAATAATTATGATTAATCTGGGCAATACGAAAATAGGATCCATAGTTGGGAGCAAGCGGACCCAGCGAGTAAATTCTCTGCAGCGCAGTATGAACCTGCAGAAAAGCAACACCCGACTCCTGCTTAACAACATCCCGTCCACCGCTGCATATCGGCAGGGAAAAAGCAATGCATGAATCAACGCATAGTAGTAACACTATCATTTCAGCGCAGCGGCGCCAGTGCTTATGCAATCCAATGAGCACCATTCCTGCCAACAGCGAAAATAACAACCAAAATACCGACAAATAAAAATACGACCTATAATCTATGGATAGTGATAGATTTTTAATCATATCCCGAGCCGACCATAAGCCACCAGAAATCACGATCAGAATAATCAAAAAAACCAGCAACTGTCTTATGTACGAAGAAGGTACATTCCGTTGTAGACCGTCAATACCCAGAGCAACCATTACCACTCCGGCAAACTCCCAAGACGGATTTGAGTAGCGAAAAAAAGCGGCTGATTTGACCATAGGAAGCACATTCATCAAGTCGCTAAAAGGCCGCCAATCAAACGTCTTTGCAAGACATAGGAACATCCAGACGAACAGGCACGCGGTAAGCCGGCGTGGCGCAAACATGATGCCCATGATTGCAAAAGCCAGTTGCAAGGCCGTGAAATACCCACCGATGTTGCCCCAAATAGCACCAAGCAAGGGAGTTTGGTCATTGAAGCGATCAATAGGTCCGAACAGCCAGGGCATCAATGACAGCAACGACGACGCCCCCGGCAATGCAACATGAGCAAAGGCGCCATCGTGGCCCCCGATATACGCGCGGCCTAGATATTCAGCGAAAGGACCAAGGAGTGGCAAACTACACAGAAGGCCAACGCATACAGCTATAAAAATCTTGCCCGTAAATACAAATTGCTGACGCCGGGTAAGTCCATCAAGTCGAGCGATTACCCACAACCCGGCAAATAAGCCGTCGATATAAGCTGTTTCTGGAAATCCAGCATAAAGCGACCAAGCTAATGCCGAGGGTATCAGTAGCCAGCTGCCGGAATGACCACTACCTATCCGCCCACGCAACTGCTCTATACCTAACAAAAGCATAGGCAAGAAGGCTATCGGCGCCGCTATGGGGGCACCATGCCAGGCAAAAGTTCCGTTGAACTCGAATAGTACTGCTCCGACCAACGAAGCCAAGACAGTAAGACTGAGCCTACGCAGCAGGGCATAAGTACATAAGCCCGCGATGATTTGCAAAACTATTTCTACCCAGAGTCCCCCTGCACGAAAGTGATAGAGCAAAACAAAAGGAAGAAAGAAAGAGCCTGGCTGAGCTTCTGCTGCCAGTGGCAGACCCACGCCTGTATACGAGTTCCACCAGGGTACTTGACCACTTAACCACTGATCAGCCGAAAGCTTGCCTAAAGCTTGAGCTTGGAATCCAACGTTTGGATCTATCCATGGATAGCCTCCGCCAGCCTTGAAGTGATCACCCAGCCCCGCAACAAAGAGGGAGGGGTCGGGGTCCCAGTGACCCAGCAATGCTGGCAACCGCATCAGCACAGGCAAAAGGATCAGTAACCAGATACAAAACCGGTTGCCCGTAAGAAATTTAGACAAAAGCATTCAAATCCTTGATTGGCTCGATGCTGGCTTCAACCTTCGTAAAGCGGATAACTCAGATAGGCCAACATCTTCATCTCACGCCGATCACGGGTCACCGTATGCAGTAACAGGCCAGTCACGAAGCTCAGCATGCCCAGCGGCAACGCCCGTGGCCAATATGACTGTGGGAAAGCGCGGCACCAAACTGGTATGCAGGCACTCACTTACCAAAGGAATGCCCAGCGCTGCAGAGCCAACCACAAAGACCAGGCCGATGACCTGCGCGATAGGCGTCATCCTTTGTTTCGCTGCGAACCCCGTCAATACAGCAACTCTGGGTTGATTCATGGCTTGGGCTCTTGAGCCAGATACAATATGTCATAGTAAGTTGGATCACCCCGTATACAAACATCCCTAATTCGGCAGTTAAGACGCGGCTGGCCAGTACGACGAAATCGCGCCACGACCGGATCCATGCGAAAATCTCGCCGCTGCCCTCGTAGCTCAGTTGGATAGAGCGGCCCCCTCCTAAGGGGCAGGTCGGACGTTCGAATCGTCTCGAGGGCACCACTGCTTGAATGCAAAGGCCGGCGATGCCGGCCTTTGTCGTTTCAGAAATCTGCCCGACGCCATGTGCATCAGCTCACGAGCTGCACGAGAGCATTGAGCAGCCGGCTTTTTGCCGAGCCCAGTCTGGACGTTTTTGCGCGTAACGCTCACGGCCGGGCTGGTCGTCATAGGGACGGCGCATCACCTCAAGCAGTTCGTCGATGCCGCTGTTGTCGCCCCGCTCGGCAAGATCGATCGCCTGCTGCGCGAGGTAATTGCGCAGCACGTAGCGGGGGTTGGCGGCATTCATGCCTGCGCGTCGCTGCCCGGTCGATTGCGGATCACTGGCCAGTCGAGACGTGTAGCGCCTCAGCCAGTCGTTGAGGTCTCCCGTCGCATCAAGCTTCTTGGCTTCGTCATAAAAAGCGTCATCGAACAACGCGAGGCTCGGAGCGCTGACATCAACGTCGGCCAGTGCGCGAAACCACAACGTCATATCAACTTCGGCCTGTTGCATCAGCGACTGCAGCGACTGCATGAGTGCCACGTCATCATCGTGGCATTCGACCAGTCCAAATTTCGCGGCGATATTGGCGCGATCGGCCATACCGAACGCGGCGGCATAATGATCGAGCCCAGCCTGCAGCGGATCGGTGCTGGCAAACAACGGCGCCAGCGCGCCGGCCAGCCGGCTGAGATTCCACCATGCCACATTGGGCTGCTGACCGAAGCGATAGCGTCGGCGCTGCGCATCGGTGGTGTTGGGCGTCCAGTCCGCATCGAAATTATCGACCCAGCCGTACGGGCCGTAGTCGATGGTGAGACCGAGGATCGACATGTTGTCGGTGTTCATTACGCCATGCACAAAGCCCACACGCATCCAGTGCGCCACCATCTGCGCAGTACGCTCGCACACTTGCGCAAACCACGCCGCGTACATTGTCTCGCCTTCGCCCTTCAGCTCGGGAAAGTCGCGGCAGATGGTGAAATCCACTAGCTGCCTGAGCAACGCCGTATCACCGCGTGAGGCGGGCAGTTCGAAGTTGCCGAAGCGGATGAACGACGGTGCCACGCGGCAGACGATCGCGCCACGTTCGGGCGCCGCATTGCCGTCATAGAACATGTCACGCACAACCTGCTCGCCGGTATCGACCAGACTCAGCGCGCGTGTGGTCGGTACACCGAGATGATGCATCGCCTCACTGCACAGGAATTCACGCACCGACGAACGCAGCACGGCACGACCGTCCGCGCCGCGCGAGTAAGGTGTCAGACCCGCGCCCTTCAGCTGCAACTCCCAACGCTCGCCCGCCGCATTGATCGTTTCGCCAAGCGAAATCGCCCGCCCGTCACCCAGCTGCCCGGCCCAGTTGCCAAACTGATGACCACCGTAGTTGGCGGCGTACGGCTGCATGCCATCAAGCAGCGCATTACCGCCGAATACCTGTGCAAATTCCGGCGAGGCAACATCCTCGGCGCTGAACCCAAGCGTGTTCGCCATCTCGCGTGAATAGGCCAGTACACGTGGCTGGCTTACCGGCGATGGATCGACGTGCGAATAAAGTGCGGTCTCCACCTGGCGCCGACGCGAGCCCTGCTCCGGGTCGCCCGGCAAATCGCGGATGAACGCATTGTCGAAAGTCGGCTGGTGCATGCGGTGCTGGCCCGGATGGTCAAACCACTTATATGGGGGTGCAGTTGGCCCTCGCCAACGATGCTGGCTGGCGCAACCGCTATAGTCGCGCTTTCTCCGTTGCTACCGTACGACATGAACGACACCGTCAGCCCTTTCATCACCGCCGATTTGCAGCATGAAGATGCACCCTATATCGATGCCACGCGTCGCTGGGTGGAACGTGCGGTGGTCGGCCTCAACCTGTGCCCGTTCGCACGGGCGCCAATGGTGCAACAGAAGATTCGCTACGCCATGAGCCATGCGCGCGATACCGACACCTTGCTGGACGATCTGCTGGGAGAACTGCAAAGCCTGAACGCCATCGACGCCAGCGAATGCGAAACTACCTTGCTGATTCACCCCTATGTGCTGGGCGATTTTCTCGACTACAACGATTTCCTCGACAGTGCCGACGCAGCGGTGGAAACGCTGGGTCTGGAAGGCGCGCTGCAGGTCGCCAGTTTTCATCCGCATTACCAGTTTGCCGAGAGTGCACCTGACGATATCGAGAATTTCAGCAACCGCTCGCCCTACCCCACCCTGCACCTGCTGCGCGAAGCCAGCGTGGAGCGTGCGATGGAAGCGATGACCGATACCGATGCCATTTATCGCCGCAACATGGACACACTGCAGCGCCTGGGCACCGATGGCTGGCAGGCGCTGTGGCGCGATAACGCCGAGTGACGGCGCGCGACTGAATTCTCCCGGTTCAGGTGCATCGCCATCGATGCTGTCATGCTAACGAGTGAAAAATCTCCCTAATCCCTACGCGGAAAGCATCGACCCCAGCATTCGCTGCACGTCATGTGAAGCCATCTGCTGTCGCCTGACTGTCGTGCTGATGCCCGACGATCACGTGCCCGAATGGTTGATCCACCGCGATCTGCGCGGCATGGAAACGTTGGCCAAGGGTGAGGATGGTTGGTGCGCGGCGGTTGATCCCAACACCTCCCGTTGCACCATCTACGACGAGCGCCCCTCCATCTGTCGCAAGTACGCGATGGGCAGCCCGAGCTGCCAGGACGAGCGGCAAAAGTGGTATGGCGAGTCGATTCCGACGCAGGTCAATCTGATCTGACGACTGATCTGATGAAGATTCCTCGTTCGTTATTACCAACGAATCAATCGGTATCGAAAATCCGCGCGACTTCGCCAGCGTCCATTGCTCGCCATTCGCCGAGCGGCAACTCACCCAGGGTGAGTCCACCCACCGAAATACGCCGCAATGTTTCCACATGGTTGCCTGCCGCGGCAAACATTCGTCGTGCCTGGTGATAGCGCCCCTCGGTAACGGTCAGTCGCGCATGGCGCGGCGCAAGCACTTCGAGCACGGCTGGCGCCAGCGGCTCCTTTTCCGACTCCAGCATCAGCGTACCGCTGGCGAACAATTCGCCCTCATCGCCGCGCAGATCCTGCGCCAGCGTGGCCTCGTAGACCTTGGCTACTTGTGCTTTGGGGGAGATGATCCGGTGCAGCAATGCACCATCGTCGGTAAATAACAGCAAGCCACTGGTATCGCGATCGAGCCGTCCCACGCTGGATAACGCCGGCGTACGCACACTGTAGCGCGGCGGTAGCAAGTCGTAGACCACGCGGCCCGGGTCTTTGCGCGAGCAAGTCACGCCCAACGGCTTGTTCATCATCAGCACCAGGCCAACCGGCGGATCGATCGTCTCGTCGTCAATGCGAATGGTTTCGTGCGCGACCACGTCATCGGCATACAGCACTTCACCTTCGAGATCGGTAATGCGCCCGGCGCGAAACATCTGCGAGACATCCTTGCGGCTGCCGTAGCCCAGGTTTGCAATCAGTTTGACCAGTTTCATCCACACACTCCGCGAGCTTCGATCACTTTGAAACCATCCTGCATCGTCACCGCATGCACCTCGCGGAAACGCTTCATCAGCAACGCCTCGTAAGGCAGATGCCGATTCGCCACCAGCCACAGGCAACCGTCCGGTAGCAGCGCATCGGCCGCGCTGACGATGAATGCCTGACCCAACGCGGGCAAATCCGCACGCCCCTGATGGAATGGCGGATTGCTGACGATGGCATCATATTTTTGCGGCAGCCCGCGTGTCACATCATGCCAGTGCACCGAAGCCTCCACGGCTCGACCGCTGCTGTTACGCGCATTGTCCAGATTGATCTGCGCCGGTTCCAATGCACGCGCCTCGGCTTCGTAGAGATCAATCGCGGATACTTTGGGACAGCGCGCGATTACCTGCGTGGCGAGGTAACCATAACCGGCGCCGAGATCGGCTACACGACCATGTAGATCCGCCGGCAAATGCGCCGCCAGCAGCGCTGACGCGCGGTCGATGCGATTCCACGCAAACAGACCAGGCCTGCTGATATAGCCATCCATGATTTCTCGCGGCGCGTCCAGCAACAGCCACTCGCCCAGCAATAACTGATCGATGTCCGTCACGCTTGGCGTGCTCCAGAACACGCGACATTTATGCTTCGACAGATGCTGCACAGCACCGGCCAGTTTCGCCAGATCCGCCTCACCCGACTTCGCCCCTTCCGTATTCGGCATGCTGGCAAGCACTGTCCCACCCGGCGCCAGATGCCGCAACGCGCGCGCAAACAAGGCTCGCGCCTCCTCGCGCTGACGCGGCGGCAATAGCACGATCAGCGAAAACGTTTCGCCCTCACCCGGCTCACCTACGCTAAAGCCATTTCGACCGAGCTCATCCGCGAACGGCATGAAGCTCTGCTCGCATAGCCAGCTTTTCGATGCCTTTTCGCGCAAACGCAGGCCCGCACGCGCGCGCAGAAAAAGCACGCGACCGTCCGCCGGCAGGCGCAATTCTCCCGTATCAAGTGGTACGAACAAGGCATCCAGCGCCGCATCGGGCGGCGCTGCGAAAACACCGATAGCTGTCACGTAAAGGCTTCAACGCTGAATAGGCGTGACATTGTACGTCGTGGCAAGTTCGGACATCGAATATCGCCTAGGGTTGCCTCATGCAGCACTTCCAAGCCATGGGGCGTTCGGCGTCAACTCACGAAACAAGGGCCCGTCTCGCGCACTTCGACGGTGGCCCACGCCGCCGCCGGGCACTCGGCAGCAGCAGCTATCGCTTCGTCCCTGCTTGTGCAATCCAGCAGAAAGAAACCGCCGACCATTTCCTTGGCCTCTGCAAACGGGCCGTCCTTCAGCACGCTTTTGCCTTCGCGTTGCTGTACGCGCACGCCGTGAACATCGGGGAGCAGCGAATGGCTCGCCGTCAGCAGGCCACGCTCCTTCAAGCTCTCACCGAACGCCACCATTTGCGCGTAAGCCTGGCGACCCTCATCGGGCGTACGAGCTTCACGCTGGCCGCGGGGTTCGACGATCAGCAACAAGTAAGCCATGAAATGCTCCTTCGATAATTTGGTCGGATCGGGTCGATGACGGTAATGGCAAAGTCGTCGACAGCATAGATCCATTCGCGATAGCCCCACCGATCAACCACAGGCGGCGGCGCGCTTCAGCAGCAGTCCGTGCTCGCAGGCATTGCTGGCGAGCGCGGCTGCCCGCAGGAATTCATCACGAGCCTCGTCCACGCGCCCCAGTCGGCTCAGCAGGTCACCACGTACGCTGGGCAACAGATGGTAGTTATCCAGCGCAGACGCCTTGACCAGCGCATCGACCAAGTCCAGCCCCGCCTGGGCGCCGAACGCCATCGATACCGCTACGGCACGGTTCAATTCGATGACCGGTGACGGCGTCAGCTGCGACAGCGTCGCATATAGCTGGGCGATGCGCGGCCAGTCGGTTAGCTCGGCGGCCAGGGCACGTGCATGGCAGGCAGCGATCATTGCCTGCAGGGTATATGGACCGGCGGGACCGACTTTTATCGCGCGACCCAACGCATCGAAACCGCGCTGGATCAGTAGGCGATCCCAAAGCGAACGGTTCTGCTCCAGCAGCAGCACCGGATTCCCTCCAGCGTCGATGCGGGCTCGTGCACGCGATGCCTGGATTTCCATCAATGCCACCAGCCCATGGACTTCAGCCTCAGCCGGCATCAGTGCGGCCAGCACGCGGCCCAGGCGCAAGGCGTCCTCGCACAGGCCAGGACGCATCCAGTCGTCGCCGGCAGTCGCTGTGTAACCCTCATTGAAAATCAGATAGATGACTTCCAGCACCGATGCCAGGCGTTCGCCCAATTCGGCGGCTCTTGGCACCTCGAACGCCACCTTCTTTTCAGCCAGCTGACGTTTGGCGCGCACGATACGCTGGGCGATGGTCGGCTCCGGCTGCAGGAATGCGCGGGCGATCTCGCTGGTCGTGAGTCCGCCGAGCAGGCGCAGGGTCAATGCCACGCGCGCATCGGTGGAGAGCACCGGATGGCAGGCCACGAACATCAGGCGCAGCAGGTCGTCGCCGATCTCGTCATCCATGGCATCCTCGATGTCGGCCGTGCGCTGCTCCTGTTCGGACTCCCGTTCGTAGCCCAGCTGTGCATGCTTGCGTTCCAGCAGCTTCTGGCGGCGCAGATGATCGATGGCCCTGCGTTTGGCGGTGGTTGTCAGCCACGCCGCCGGGTTGTCCGGAACACCGGTTTGCGGCCAGGATTCCATCGCAGCCACCAGAGCATCCTGCGCCAGTTCCTCGGCCACGCCGACATCGCGCAGCATCCGTGCCAGCACCGCGATCAATCGCGGTGATTCGATGCGCCAGAGCGCCTCGATGCGGCGCTGAAGATCGGTCGACGTCATAGCCGCCGATCAAACCATTGCCGACTGACCGATGCAAGTGTCGGAAATGCGACACGGACTCACGATCTCGAACGCAGCCGCCGCTCCTGCTCGCGTAGTTCTGGCGTCAATGCCTCACCGAAATCCTCCGCCTCGAACACCTGACGAATCTCGATTTCGGATTCCCCGTCGAACGGATTGGGGCAGCGCTTGACCCATTCGATCGCCTCTTCCCGCGAGCGCACCTGCCACAACCAGAAGCCGGCGATCAGCTCCTTGGTTTCGGCAAACGGACCATCGACCACGGTGCGTCTGGCACCGGAAAAAACGACCCGTACACCCTTAGAGCTGGACTGCAGTCCCTCGGCGGCCAGCATCACACCGGCCTTGACCAGCTCCTCGTTGAAACGGCCCATTTCGGCCAGCCGCTGCTCACTGGGCATCGTGCCTGCTTCTGAGTCCGCCGTAGCCCTCACCATCACCATGAATCGCATCGTCGTGCCTCCCGTGTTGGACCGTGCCTCGAATCCTGCTCTCGAACCAACTGTGACTTGCAGCCTTCCTTGCTGTGAAGTCGTCTATACGTCGTCGTACTCGTCATGTCGGCGCCACCATAGGTAGGGCGCGGTTTGCGGATGGCCGCTGGGTGAATTTTCCC
>Ga0302309_10004121_pt1 | contig 10921 bp, 10 predicted proteins | sample III_Palsa_N1_1_FD_200453 | JGI IMG/M metagenome (GOLD analysis project Ga0302309, IMG submission 200453) | Peat permafrost microbial communities from Stordalen Mire near Abisko, Sweden - III_Palsa_N1_1 | ecosystem: Environmental > Terrestrial > Soil > Palsa > Peat permafrost | place: Sweden... | reverse complement strand
ATCGCGGCATATCCCCAAGATCGGCAAGAAGGGTCAGGAACTCAAAGAAACGGTCAAATATCCTTATCATGTCCAGGTCAAAGACCAGGAGTACTTCTATATGCCGGGTTTGTACAATGAATGGCTAGACCCCGAGACTACGCAGTTCGTCAATACGGTGGCCATTGGTATCACCCAAGCCAACAACCTCATGAAGCAGATCCATAATACCAAGCTGCGCATGCCTACCATCTTAACGGAAGACCTTGCCTGGGAATGGCTCATGGAAAAACCGGCCGAAGACCGGCTGACGCAAATTGCGCGGACACAGATCCCGTCGCGTTTATTGGAATATTGTACCGTCGATCCAGGTTACCGTAAAACGCTGGAAGCAACGCCACGCGATTTCCCCGAACTTACAGGTCTTAATACTTCTTATTTATACAACGAGGAGCTGGAATTCGATCACTGGCCGGCTGATTTGGAGCCATTTTTAGATGGAAAGCCAGAAGGTGTAATGGTTGAAGAAACAGTTACGACGTACTATCCTGGCAAACCGCTAAAAGAAGAAAAGGTCAGGGCCTATTATCCTGGCAATTATCCCGAGGGAGATCTTTTCGGCGGTAATTAACTGAAATAGATGTACTGTAGCAAAAATATCCCCAATACGCCGCCTTATCAGCAATCGCTGCGCGCTATGGAAATGGGGGAAAAATGGTGATATTATCCTGCTATGGTGAAATCTTTTATAATCAGGTCGGAATGATCATTTTCTACATCTCTTACGACCAAGTCGATCACAAAATCCAGATTTGCGGGCAGCCTGATGATCCGGTCGTATTTTTCCCAATCCGGGTCACTGATTATCATCTTTAAAAATGCGTTATGTATCCATTGATCCTTATCAGTGTATTTGCAGATAATAAATAAAGTTTGAGCGCCATTGGTAACCTTCGCCTCAAAGCGGACATTTAATCTTCTTAAAACAGGTGAATCGGAAGTCTTGGGTACACAGGGTAGCTCTTTTCCGCCAATGTGATAGTTTATGATCTTCATCAGTAGCCTGCCGTCTTTATTCGATCTTGAAATGGTCAATAGGCCATCGTTGACCGTTAAGTCACCTCTGCCGGTTTCGCCGGTCTCCCTATTGTCCTCGAATATCTTTAATTCGTGGATATGGAAATCACGATAGGCAAAGTCCTTAAACGAAAGTAATACCATCTCCGCTTTTGCAACGGCGTTACTAACATCATGAACTGCGAATATTTTGAAGATCTCCCAACTTTTCATTTCGGGCGTGTTACAGGTCATAGCCCTCGATCCATACTGACTCGAAACAAAGCGGGAATTATTCCCCTTAATTCCGATTCCCTCCGGCCCGGCTATCCATTCAAACTTTTCCCAGGCATTCAGAACAGAACGATCGCATCTGACCGGCAATGAGCCGTTTTGCGAAGTGACGTATTTACCGTTGTTCTGAAGGGCAAACTTTCCTTCCCCGGCGTCTACAACTAAGAAACGTTCATAGGAACCGGAATATTGCCGGTCGCAGGTCATGTCCTGCTCGCCATTGGTGCTGACAAATAGGCCATTCGAGCCAATAATAGATATGACTTTGCCATAAGGTGGCGTAGCCAATACAAGCTCTTGTAATTCGTAGTCTGCTTTCTTTGGGTAAAAACCGGCCGGCCATAATTGCCTGGCTGTAGGGTCATCCTTTTCCGTTGCGACAGGCACATGGCTTAAAGGTACCAAGTCCTGAACAAGCGGCACAGGGCCGTGCCTGACAATCACGTCATCAAAGAACTCAGGTTGGGGATGACCGTCAAAAACAACACTAAAACCTGTCCCGGTTTTCGTAATGGCCTCGATTTTACCACCGATGTAAGTTAATTCTTCAATAGCAATTAGTAAATAGATCGCAAACCTGTTCAGGATCGAAGATACCCCGTTAAGGGGAGTAAGCGAACCCGAGTTCAGCGTCACTTTAGTATCTGACCGGAGTTTAGACCGTATGTTGTCTTTTAGGGCATCATCGATGGTCAGCCCTTTATACTGATCAATAAAGTAGACCGGCGCCTTTTCAGCATCATTTGGTGCATTAGCTTCTATTTCCAGCAATTTATCCCTTAGTTCCTTTAGCGATTCGTTTTCCAAAAACTCTGCAGTAAACTTAGCATGTTTAAAATCGGTAAATCTCAGGCGCAGATAATCCACTAATCCACCGTCGCCGCATCCTGTCACCAATATCTTTTTTGGTAAAAAAGCCCATTTCATCTTTTGATGCAGGTTGTCGTTTTCCCAATAAGTCCTTAACGGAACGTCTCCCAATGACTTTTCGACACCAAATCCCGCAGCCAGGATAACACAATCAAACTTTTCAATGTCAAAAGGGTCGTTGATGTCAATACGTGGCTGCCCTTCATACCCAAATACTTTGCTAACTTTCCGGTTGGTCTTAACTTTGATACCTTCCTTTAGCAGTTCCCATTCCTGTTCTATCTGTTCGATCACTTCATCAGCTTTCGCGGCGCTCCAGTTCAGGCAGGGCAGATCGGTTTTATCGACCTCGCTGTCTTTTAGTGGCCAGTCATAGATGTTCGGATGGATATACCTGGTGGAATTGCCCCTTTGCAAACTCATCAGCTGCGCTTCGCTTTCATAAAGAAATACGTCGCAGCCCTTTAACTTAGCCGCTGCTGCCGCCGTCATCCCGGCTAATCCGCCGCCGACGATGCCAATTCTGGAACCCTTGACGATCAGTTTTTGATCAAATAAAGCCCAGATCAGGTTAAACGCCCGTGTTTGCTGGCTGTGAAAGGTGACGCGAACTGAATAGCTGCCCAGTACATAGGTAGCTGGCAAGTCGTTTACAGTTGCCTGTTTAACTATAAGGGAGCTGTTATTTGAATCTGCCATTGAGGTAAAGGTCATGTAAAATTTGTTGTAAACTTACCTCAACAAATGATAAAAACAAACTGTTCGGTTAACAATAGACGCCTTAACACTATCTGAAATTCCTGCTTTTCGGAAAGGGCCTTTGCAAATCGTCAGCGTTTAAGACATTATCAAAATACGCATCCGCGTAAGGGTCGATCTTTTTCGCAGCCGTAGAATTTTTGAGCTGGCGGGCCTGCGCTGCCTTGTCATCCGTCAACTGGCCGAGCAGTCGCGAATAATCATAGCATTTGGTAACAATCAGGTGCGTGCTGCCGCCTTCCTGTTGGACGCGGCCTTCTACGCAGAGTACGTCGGAATACAGTATTTCTTTAGTGAATTTTTTGAAGTTTTGTTTAAAGACGACCAGGTTACAGGTGTCTTCCTCATCTTCGAGCGTACTAAAGCACACGCCTTTGGCGGTGCCGGGGCGCTGGCAGAACAGCATGATTCCCGCAAGGCGGACATACTGGCCGTTCTCCGCTTCCTTGACCTGTTTGGTGGTTAATGCACGGAGTTTTGTTAATTGTTCCCGCAGGAAGCTGACCGGGTGCGCTTTGATGGACAAACCGGTAACGGCGTAGTCCTGCAAGACATGCTCGGACAATTGCATAAATGGCAGCTGCAATTGCGGTTCAAATTCGCTGTTGGATGCTTGCCCGGCGAACAAACCGATGGGCCGGTCCTTTAAGGCTTCCGCTTCCCAAAGCGCCTGCCTGCGGTCGAGCCCGATGGAGCGGAACGCATCTGCTTTGGCCAGCAGCACGATACCCGCCTGTGATACGCCTGCTTCGGCAAACTGGTGGATGCGGGTAAATGGTTCGTTCCTGGCTGCGGTGAGGAAGTGAATGTCTTCTTCCCGCAATCCCTTCACCTGTCGGAAGCCGAGCCGCAGCGCGCAGAATTTCCCTTTCGTTTCTTCGAGGGTATAATCCCATTCGGAATGGTTGATGTCGATGTTCCGTAAAGACACGCCATGTTTGTAAGCATCCCTCACCAATTGGGCAGGCTGGTAAAAGCCCATAGGTTGACTGTTCAGGATGGCGGCGGCAAATACATCCGGGTAATAGCATTTGATCCAGCAGGAAACATACACCAAATGCGCAAAGCTGATGGCATGGCTTTCGGGGAAGCCGTAGCTGCCAAAGCCTTCCAGTTGTTTAAAGATACGTTCAGCGAATTCACGGCTGTAACCGCGGGCGATCATGCCGTTGATCAGCTTATGCTCAAACTTGGTGACCAGGCCGTTAAATTTGAAAGTGGCCATGCTGCGGCGCAGCAGGTCGGCTTCGGTAGGCGTAAATCCGGCTGCTACAATGGCCAGTTCCATCGCCTGTTCCTGGAACAGCGGAATGCCGAGCGTACGTTCGAGGATTTTCCTGATCTCTTCCGATTCATAGGTCACCGGTTCAAGGCCTTGTCTGCGCCTGATATAAGGGTGCACCATGTCGCCCTGTATCGGGCCGGGACGGACGAGCGCAACCTGTATCGCGAGGTCATAAAAGTTTTTGGGCCGCAGCTGCGGCGCCATCACCATTTGCGCGCGGCTTTCCACCTGGAAGGTGCCCATCGTATCGGCAAGGGTCACCATGTCAAATACCTTCGGGTCGTCCTGCGGGATATTAGCCAGCGTTAGGTCCAAGCCGTGGTGCTTTTTGGCCAGGTCAAAGGCCTTGCGGATGGCGGTCAGCATACCCAGCGAAAGCAGGTCGACTTTCATAAAGCCGAGCGCATCGATGTCGTCTTTGTTCCATTCGATGTTCGTGCGATTGATCATGCGGGCATGGAAGATCGGGCACAGGTCGCTCAACTTGCCCTGCGTGATGACAAAGCCGCCGGTGTGTTGTCCGAGTTGGCGCGGGAAGCCGATGAGCTGGCCGGTGAGTTCGATAACTTTCCGCAGGTGGCGTTCGCGTGGGTTCAAACCCAGCCTGATAATGGTTTCTTCATCAATATGATCGTCCGCCAGTTCTTCAAAGGCTTTGGATAGTTTTTTCACGGTGTCCACCTGCAAACCCATGGCACGGCCCACATCCTGGATCGCGCCCTTGCTTTGCAAGATGGTAACGGTCGGCAAAATGGCGGCGCGGTCACGGCCGAAACGCCTGAACACGTATTGCATCACTTCTTCGCGGCGCTCGTGCTCAAAGTCCACATCAATGTCGGGTGGTTCGGGGCGGTCGTCCGACATAAAGCGGGAGAACAATAGCCGGTACTTCATGGGGTTCACCGGCGTGATGTCGAGGCAATAACACATGGCCGAGTTAGCGGCCGAGCCACGGCCCTGGCACAGGATGCCTTGCAAACGCGCCCAGGCCACGTAATCATGCACCGTGAGAAAGTACTTGGCATGGCCTCTACGCTTAACGAAATCCAGTTCAAAACGAAGCTGCTTTTCCAGTTTGGGTGCCAGCTTTTCGCCGAAGAATTCATGCGCCCCCTTAAAGGTGACTTCGGCGAGGTAATCATCGGCGGTCATGCCTTCCGGCACCAGTTCGTCCGGGTATTCGTATTGTAAACTCTTTAAATCGAAGTTGCAGGCATCCGCGATCTTTTGCGTGTTGGCAATGGCCTGCGGGTAATGATGGAACAACCGCTCCATTTCATTGGTCGGCTTTAAATATCGCTCGGCATTCTGGTGCAGCAGGTAACCCGCATTGAAAATGGTGCGCTTCGCCTTGACGCAGGTCAGTACGTCCTGCAACTCACGCCGGGACGGGTCATGGTAATAAACGTTATTGGTAGCGACCATTGGCACGCCCAGCTCGGAGAGCAGGAACAGGCGTTTGGCATCGCCATCGGCGAACGTCCGGCTGGCAGCGATATACAAGTTGTCGAGATTTTGCTGATATTCGGCTACCTCGTTTTTGAATTTTTGGGGCAGCTCAAAATCAGCCGTGATCTTGTCCGGCGGTACGATGACGAAGATATTGCCCTCAGCATGTTCATAAACATCCTGCTTATATAGATAGCATTTTTCTTTTTCGGCGCGCAGGTTGCCTATGGTGAGCAGGCCGGACAGCCGTGAGTAAGCCGCCTGGTCAGTGGGATAAGCCAGCAGGCTCGGGCCGTCCAGCAGGTCGAGCCGGACGGCGGGTATGAATCTAATGCCCCGGTCTTTGGCCACCACGTAGGCGCGTACGACGCCTGCAAACGTGTTGCGGTCGGTCAGCGCAATGGCGGAGTAGCCGAGGTCGGCGGCGGTGTCCACCAGTTCCTCCGGGTGGCTGCCGCCCAGCCGGAAGCTGAAGTTACTGGTGACCTGTAACTCCGCATAACTCATGGGAAATAACCGTGTATGAACCAGCGCCGGGTTTGACCGGGCAACTCGTTCGGCGTTCCAAAGAGCCAGTAACGCATACCTTCTTCATCCTCGGCTACATAGTAATCCCGGTAGCCGCCATCTTCGGTCCACCATTCATGGCTGATCCGTTCCGGGCCGTCGGCACTGACGATAATATGCCGCTGGTTCCGGTAGACAAATTGTTTGGGCGCGTAATCCGGTGTGAGCGCCATAGCTTCAATAGCTTCCGGCGGATCAAGCAACTGCACCGGCCGCAATATATCTTCACTCCATTCGCTTTCGGGGCTTTGGGCCAGGTCAGCGGAATTGGCGGCGGCACGTTCGGGCCAGTGGTGTTCCTGCGGCAGGTAGCGGTGAATATTGGTGCTGCCGACACGCGCGCCGATATTATCCAGTAGCTCGGCGACTTGTTCACTGTCTGCCGAGGGCTTGCCGTTCCAAAGCAGGCTTTGCTTATCGCTGGCGGGTTCGGTTTTCGGGGCATCCAAAATAAACAGTTCAATACCCAAGCCCGGAGCAACCTGGTCAAGTTGTAAATCGAACAATTTAAAGATATGATCGGTGCGCTGGCTCGGATGGTTAGTGCCAATGCTCAATTGAAAAGATTTCCCATCGATCCGGCAATAGGTCAGCACCGCGCTGCGCAAGCCGAGGCCCTCGCCATACAGGCGTTTGCAAAGCTGGTCGATCAGCGTATGCACCGCAGTTTCTATGGCGTCACGGGTTTTGACCGGTTCCAGCAAGGCAATACGCTCACTATAAGGAACAGGTTCTTTGAGCGGCAAAAGAAATTCGGGTTCCTGTCCAAGCGCCTGGTAAAGGCGTAATACCATATTAGGTCCAAACCGCCGTTTGAGCACCGATTTAGGCAGGTGGATGAAGCTGCCCACCTGGTAAAAACCCAGTTGGTTCAGCTTGATCAGGATTTCGGTACCCAGCCGTAATGAACCGGGCGGCAGTAACATCAGCGCATTGCGCTGGCCGCCCGGCGGCACAATGAGCCCGGTTTCGGCGCAACGCGCCACGGCCCAGGCGCAGCCGATGGTATCGGCCATGCCGGGACGGATGGTATAACCCAAAGCGCGCAGGCGGCTGACTATATCTTTCAAAAATTCCATTTCGCCGCCTTTCAGGTGCGTGCAGCCGGTCACATCCAATAGCAGGCCGTCCGGCGGGTCGACCATGACCAGCGGCGTATAGCGCAGGCACCATTCGGCCAGGCCCTTTAACAGTTTCACCTGACGCCCGGCTTTGTTTTCAAAGAGATGGATGCCGGGCGCGATAACACGCGCGTCGGCAGCGGCCATGCCCGGTTTGACCCCGCAATGTTCAGCGTGTGTATTCATCGACATGATCAGCATTCGCCCATGATCGGGCTCGGTGAAGGCAACAGGCAGCTCCCGGAACGAATCTTGGCGGATGGCCTCGCGGTCGGTCAGTAAATATTTAAACCATATGGATACAAAGCGCTTAAGCATAGCGTTTCGCTTTTTCAGTTTGCGATTGTTCAACGACCGGCGTAAATTGTTGGTTCTTCCATTCCAGTGTCCAGGAGCCGGTATACCCGTTCTTTACTTTCAGCAGGTCGACCTGCCAGCGCGGGTGCCCGACACCGGGCATGCCGGGCCGGAGTCTGCTGCGTAGCGGTTTGACTGTCCAGCGGGCGGTGCAGGCCGTGGTACTCATGTGCTTCACATCCTTTCGCAGGATAAAGCCCGTGACATGACTTTGCTCAATGGCGAGTTGCAGCCGCCGCGATTCCATAAAGCTGAGCAGGCGCGTTTCGCAAATGACGGCGGCGATACCGCTGCATTTCAGCGCTTCCTCGGTGGCCCAAAGCACATCCTTTTCACGCTGGACATCGATAAAGATGATCCGGTCAGGGCTGACGCCAAAGCGTTTCAATGCGGGCGGGTAAACTCTGCGGGTATAGCTCACCCAAACGCATACGCCGCCGTTTTGCAGCAGTGTTTGCATGATGCCCGCGATAAAGCCACCTGTGGCGGCCGTAAATTCGGGGCGCGTGCTAATAAACTCATGCAGGACCCCGGTCGGGAAAGTTTGGTTCGGAAAGGCGTTTTCAATGGCGCCGAGCCCGAATTCCTGCCGTTCGCCCGGCGGCAAGGGCCGGAAGCCTTCCCAGGCCATCAGGTCCTGGCGCAACTGGTCGATGATGTCTTGTTTTTTCGCTTCCATAACTTATGATTTAATTGCCATTAAATATTTACCTATCGCATTCCCGATGAGATCTTGCTCATCCCTCGTAAAAACAAAATCTTCACTATATACCCTTGGGAATTCCGGGTAAAGTATCCGCTCCAAATAATCCCAGGCATCATCCTCCGTCATGCCAAACGGCCTATCCCAATAACTTTGATTCACCGCAATTACAGAACTGCGTTCATCGCCGGTTACCACGTAACGCACATAACCATCACTATCCGGCCAGGGGTCGAGTTCTTCCACCTGGAAAACAACCGGTTTATTAGCTGTTTTTATCTCGATTTCAAATTGCAGCATCACTCATCAAATTTGGGACTATAAAGTTATGCTAAAAATATTAGCAAAATCTATTACTTTTTTACATTTTTTTCTCCACTTTTGTTTTTATGAGAAATAAAATATATCCGGACATCCCCAAAACGATCAAAACGGACACCAGGAAATGGGTGCGTATCTTCACGGATGAAGGCGATGGGTACCGGCTCTATGACCCTTTGGATGAGATAGAACTGGGCCGCATCTTATTTGATGCGGCTGACCATTGGGTTTATGACGGTGAGTTGCTTACGATTGATGAACAGGAAGAGGTTGCCGGGGCGATCAGCGGTCATGATCGGCAAATGAATGTATTGTTAAACAGCGTCTATGAAAAGTAATAGAACGGATGTGTTTTTTTAAAGTACCGGCATGTGGAATAATTTGCTAAATTCAATGATTGAATAAAGTCTGAATGGAAACTAAATTTAAAGTAAATGATTGGGTGTGTGAGCAAGGCACTGACAATTATCCAAAAATGAAAGTAATGGCTATAACTGCTGATGGCCTGTATCGCTGTTATGGTGTGTCGTACCGGCCTCGTAAGAAAACCATAGATAAAAACTTTAAAGAGGATGAGCTGGTCGCCTGGCATAACCCGGCGGGTATTGTTGTTTTAAGAGATAAATCGACTTTCCGGTAAATTATCGATGAAAAAAATTTGGTTTAAAAGGACATTTGCCGATGGAAAAGACGGAGGCTATTTAAAGTATACCCAAAAAGAGGTTGATGAAATAAGGTCGTCACAAGAATTCAATAAAGCTAAAGGGTATGCCCCCATGTTTTTATTGCAACAAGCACCTTTTTGGTATGGATTTTACAGGTATGTTAAGGATAATTATGTTAAAGCACTATTATGGTTTATCGGTTCTTTATTAGTTATTATTTTAACAGTCCTATTGACGGTTTGGGCGACGAATAAATGGGGTAAATAACATGGACTACACGCCTGGCCTAATATATGAGGTGCCTTGCGCGGAGATCGCGCTCAGGGAAGATGGCCGCGTCTATTACCTGCCGGTGATCGACCTGCCGCACAGTGACGCGGCGTTTGATTTCCCGCACCGGCACTACCATATTGACGGACGCTTCGATATCCATCCAAGGATGAAGCACCGGCTAAATATTCAGGACGGCTATACCGCTACGATCATTTTGACAGCAGGCACAGCGATGTATGATTTTAACGGCGTGGTCACCAAACAACTCGTTTGCACACAAGCGGAAACGGGTTTGGCGGTGCCGCCGGGAAATGAAAAATATGCGAAATGGTATGCAGGTTATATCGGGCAATCTTGTGCCGGTAAAAAATGCCCGCATTTGGGTATGGCGATGCTTGAACAGGGGGACAGGCTGGTTTGTCCCTTGCATGGCTTAGCGGGTGATCTTGTTAAATTAACCATACTGGATTTGACAGATCAATTAAATTCAATTATCTTGCACCAGCAATGACAACCACCAAGCTACATAGCCTGTTTCTAAACCCAATAATTATTGTGGTGGCTGTCATTATTATTCCTATCATTCCGGGAGTCAGCTAGTCTTATCTAAAAATTTAACCAACGATATACAAGCCTCCCGGATAAACCGGGGGGCTTTTTTTATTTAAACCAATTATGAAAAAAGCAAGCCAACCCAGCAACCAGTTCATTTTCGCCCTATATGCTGAAGATAAGAAAGGTCTTATCGGGCAGATCCTGATCTATTTTAACCGCAGCAGCTATAATATAAAGAGCATGAATGTATCGCGTACCGATATCAGCGACCTGGTGCTGATTACGCTGGAGGCTGAAGTACCGGAGGCTGCATTATCGCCCTTTAAAGAAAAGCTAAAAAAGATCATAGAGGTATATGCAGTAAGCAGCTACCCGGCAGGTGAGGGATTAAAGAAAACGGGGTTTTACCGTTTGGCTGCTGCCGCTTTGAACAATCAGCTTTGGTCGCTAATGGCCAAATATGGCGCGGCTTTGAGCAGCATGGGCGAAAAAAGCCTGGTGATCAGCAAAACGGGGAGCGATAAGGATTTGGCGGAATTGTACAGCCTGCTGGAAGGCCCGTACTTACTCGGCTTTTGTAAAAGCGGCCTTATCGTGGAAGAAAGCCTGGTTCCTTTTGAACAATTGTAGTGCAATTGGATGGCTTTGTGTAGTTTCGGCCATTGTT
>Ga0302309_10004118_pt1 | contig 10923 bp, 13 predicted proteins | sample III_Palsa_N1_1_FD_200453 | JGI IMG/M metagenome (GOLD analysis project Ga0302309, IMG submission 200453) | Peat permafrost microbial communities from Stordalen Mire near Abisko, Sweden - III_Palsa_N1_1 | ecosystem: Environmental > Terrestrial > Soil > Palsa > Peat permafrost | place: Sweden... | reverse complement strand
GCTGGCCAGCACCGATCCCGTGATGGATTCGCCCCAGCGCCGTGGACTTCGCACCCGTCTTGCCCTTGAAAATTCTGCCGTAGCGGCTAGGATGGAAATCGGAAACCGTTCTGTGCGCTGCTTCCCGTCGCCGTGCGGCGGGCGTTGAGATGACCGTGACCGCTCCGGCCTGAAAAAAGGGGGGGGCTGTGCCACAGACCGTCCCGTCGGCGGGCCTGATGGGGTAAAGGGACGCCACGCAGCGGCCGCGTCGCCGTGCTTGACGACGGGGTGCCGATTGAGGGCAGGGGAGTAATTTCCGTCACAGGTGAGAGGCGTAACGAAAACTCATCAGGTCATGCCCTCGTGTGGCGGCCTGCACGGGTGCCGCCACGCGGGTGGCAGTGGCATGCGGTGCGTGCCGGTCGTCGGCGCGACGCCGGGCGTCGAGGACGCCCGTTTGCCGCCTTTTTCGTCACTAAAATGGCGTAACGGAAAGGCATTAAGGCTGATAAGTCGTATTAGCAGCCTTGCGCTTGAGTGCTAAAATACAGGGGTGGGGCGCTTATGGCGAGGGTATCTTAGGGTTAACCCTTTGTTTCTGGCGCGTCCCTTTGTTCTTTTGCTGCTTTCACTTCGCCCGGCTCTTTAGGCTCGCCCATGACTGAAACCCTCGATCTCGACCGGCGCCACACCGCCAAGGATTTCACCGCCTTGCGGGCCTTTGTGCAGCGCATTCCGGCCGCGACCATCGCGCGCAGCTATTACGACGTCGACGAGGACCCGCACGCCGCGACCCCGGCGCAGATAGAGCGCTATTTGCGCACCATGCTCAGAAAGCACGCCTTACAACTATGACTATCGTTGGATAAATCTTCACGGAATGGATGCCATCCGGAGTAGCATGGGTAACGCGGATACGACCAACAGGCCGTTGAGCCTGCCGCGCGAAGAATGGGGCGTTCTTGCCCAAAAGACGAGAACTGACTATCTCGGCAGTCTTAATGCTGCGATCGAGGCTTATGAGAAGCAGACAGCACCGAATTGAGCGCCTGACGGGACGTATTTAGTATTCGGGTAGTCCTCGTAGATTGGAGTATTTGGAAAATGAAACATCTCGTTACCTTTCTCTTTTTCGTTGGCGCAATTATCGCCTACATGGCTGGCAGCATACCGGGAGCGGCGGCCTTCTCGATTGTTGGTATTGTCTTGGAATTGATAGGTTGGCATCGCGTTTTACGCGGCAAAAAACGTTCGCCGGTCTCTCTACGCTAGAGCTCTGTTGGCCCCTATGCGCGGGCGGCTTCACGAGCGAGACGGCGCTGGAGATTGTTGACGTTCCGGCCATACGCGTCGACTGTCCCTTCCTGGTCGATCCCTGCCATATTCTATAGACTCCCATAGCAGTCAGCGGTAAATCACGTATGTCTTGCTGGTATCTGCTTTGAAACCATTTCCGCAATTGTTGCTATCGGCCTATTGTGTTGAAAAACTCTTTTTTGAGGCTCGCCGTGGGCGCCATCCGACGCGATTTCAGTGCTGTCACCGCCGCAGGCGGTGACAGCTTTCAACGGAAGCCAGATACCTCCTTATCTCAGCCAGATGCAGCTTCCGATACCGTACAGCTTGGCATCAACCACTTTGCCATTCGCCTCAGATTTTGTGCAGTTGCCGCCAGTAAGAACTCGTCTTGAGCTCCCGATAGTCCTCGTAGTCGAAGGCGATCCAGCTTCAAGATACGTTTGAGATGGGCGAAGAGCATCTCGACCTTCTTGCGCTGATTGCGGGACCGTTTGTATTGAGGTGTTGTCCTAATTTGCTTTGCCTTCTCGCGCGCAGCTTCATGAATGCTTCGGGCAATTTTACGTACCGGAGTATTCGGACAACACCGATCTTTAAGCGAGCAAGCCTGACAATCAAACTGACTTGACCGGTAGAGGACTGTGTCGGCTTTGGTAATGTGTGTACGCGGGTTTCTAAACGGACGCCGGTTGCTGCGCAAAGCATTTCCAGCCGGGCAACGATATTCATCGGCTTGTTGATTCCAATGGAAGTCATTATTTGAGAAGGTTCCGTCCGTACGGGCAGTCTTATCCCAGATTGGTACATGAGGCTCAATTTCTTTCTGCTCGATCATCCATGCCAACATCGGCCCGGTACCGTAAGCCGTGTCACCGACTAAGCGCTGCGGCTTAAGATTGAAGCGCTGCTCAACGCGATCGACCATGGTCTTGGTTGAATCAACTTCCTGGGTTCGATAAGCCGGCGTGGCCTCAACATCGACGATGATCCCTGCTTGCAGATCAATTAGATAATTGGTCGAATATGCATAGAACGCTGGCCCACCCGGGGCCGCGGTCCAGCGAGCAGCAGGATCGGTCAGTGAGATATTCTTCGGAGGCGTCTTGGACTTGCCCGATTCTGATTCGTCAGCGGATGCTGGATTGCTTTCTTCCAACGCCGCCAGATACTCACGTACAGCACGGCTAGGTCCGTCTTCTTGGTGCCAGTCTATGACTTCAGTGCCGGGGACTCCCCGGGCACGATTCGCGTCGGCTTTGATTACACTCGCGTCGATGGCGAAGCCTTCACCACTAACCAGCCCTTCGGCCATGCAGCGGCGCAGAACAGATTCGAACACTTGGCGCAACGCACCACTATCACGGAATCGTCCATGCCGATTCTTCGAGAAAGTCGAGTGATCTGGCACGACGTCCTCCAGACCCAAGCGGCAAAACCAACGGTAAGCAAGGTTCAGATGCACCTCTTCGCAAAGCCTGCGTTCGGAGCGGATGCCAAAGCAGTAGCCGACGATCAGCATGCGAATCATCAGTTCTGGATCAATCGAGGGACGGCCTGTGTGGCTGTAGAACGGTGCGAGGTGCTGGCGTAAATCGCCGATATCGAAGAAGTGGTCGATGCCGCGCAACAAGTGCGTACGCGGAATATGTTCATCAAGATTGAAGGAGTAAAAAAGTCGGTCCTGACCGCCACCTTGTTGACCCATCATGACGATGCGCTCCCATCGGTTGATTGCTTAAAGAATAACCAATCATCATCATTTCGGGGAGTTTTTCAACACAATAGGCCAATTTCGGTCAGTCGACGGCGCCGCCCGAATCGTTAACAATCTTGCGGTTAATGCCGTCGGATTCGGAAAAGACGGCCTCATGGTTGGCTGCAGCTCAATGGCACACGCGATCAAATGAAATTGACCGTAGAACATCTTATCCGGGAGTTGTCCGCCCATGGCGTTTCGCTGCCCACCGGCGATGTACGGATCGGTAGTTTTGGCGATTCGGATGAGCTGTCAGCTTCACTCATTGCTCTTATTGTGGCCGGTACCAAGCGCGGAACCTGCAGTCTTCTGTGGTCGTGGCACTACGAGAGCGCGGTAATTCCAAAGGTCGGAGACATCGAGATCGTACTTGATTGGCATGAGCGTCCAGTCCTGGTTCTACGAACCATCAATCTGGAGATCGTGCCCTTCGATCGCATAACCGCGAGTTTCGCGGCGAGTGAAGGCGAAGGAGATCTCTCGCTACGATATTGGCAAGCGGAACACTGGCGCTTCTTTACCGAAGAGTGCCACCGTATCGGCCGGGTTGCCGATCAATCGATGCCCTTGGTATGTGAGAGCTTCGAGGTGCTTCACATATTAGCTCCACGAGACTAACGTTCGCGAACGTAAGGCGCGCGTCGGCCAGGAATGGGCAGTCGACATCGTGGTCTAGTTCGATAACAATCCCCGTGGAATTGAACGATCCAGAGTCCCAGCGTACAACCAAGAATTGAACAATCGGGTAACGCAAGAATGACGTCCCAAGCAGAAGTCTATTTGCAAGATTTTCACCGGCGTCGGGCAGGAGCAACGCGCCGGGCCTTTGGCAATCATCCTGCGCGATCTACGCACGCAGAATACCCGTCTTCCTATCATGCGCTGGCAAAACGGGTGCCGAATGATGGTACGCTGCGCACCGTGCTCGATCTGGCATGTGGTGATGGGCCACTGCTGCAAATTCTGAACGACAGGCGCAACTCGGGAACGAAGTTGATCGGCCTCGACATGAGCGACGGCGAGTTGAGCGCTGCTCGGGCGGTGCTGCCGCTGGACGTTCGATTGATCAATGAGCGCGCGCAAGAGTTGTCGCTCGATACCGGCTCGGTCACAGCTCGTGCCCGATTGGCGTCTCGCTTGTGAAGTCCTTAACAACAATGTACGGTTTGAGGATTTCTAAGAAGCTTTGGTCTTTGAATTGATACGCCTCGAAGACCGCACCAGCGCACATATCGGCAAAATCAAGCCCACGTTGCATGGGTTGCTTTCGGTCAACTCTATTTAGAACCGTTTCCCGTTGCTGCTGCACAAGCAGCCGATAGGTGAGGATTGCGTCGAGCGTCCTCTGTCCTTCGTTCAACTCGTCTGGGCAATAAGTAAAGTTGTCCATTGCCGGGAGATGTTCCGCTAAGGTTTCTGCAACTAACATTGCGTAAATTAAATGCGTGCGCCCCTTATACTTAGCCTCGAGGGCCAAAATTTCCTTTTCCGACGCGTTCGGGTGCAGCGCGCGCACATCGACGGCGCGGAGGAAATTAGGCGCACTTTCCTTGTGGTAGACCGCAACCAACACTTTAATGTTTTGGTTACTTGCTAATTCTTTTGCAGCAAGCTGGCAGAAGGTTTCTCTGGGACCGTGGCTAATGGTTGCCCATTTCTTCTCGTAGCGTGATGTCCAGTTTTGTAGCTTGTGCAAGCTATCAACAACTTTCCCCAGGCGCCGATAGTTCTCGTTTAGGCCGAGCGCAATTGCGATCACGAAATAGCGACTAGCACCACCATCGAGGTAAGGCTTATCGAATTTCCACCCCAAATCGCCGCTTTCATCAAGATACGCAAATGCTGTTTCTGGCATAGGTATGGGATATGTGGGGCAAAAAAAATGGCCTTCAATCGAAGGCCATTCTTAAAAAAACTGGCTATGCCAACTAGGCCGCGCGTTTAGACCGCGCTTAGGACAAACAAGCGGAACTTCTGCTCATCCCTCCGGACACTCGAATGGACTTACTCAGCCAGTAGCCATCCTAGCATATAAACGAACGAACGTGAACACGTAACCTCCTCTGCGGAGGGGGTTACGTGTTCGATTTGACCATTTTATGGGGGAAGTAATGCGGAAATTATTAGTTTCCGGCATCCCGCTCTTTCCTGCCCATTGGATGCCGAATTCATAAGATTCTTGCCCAGCCTAAATTTCGACGGCTGGACTGGCCAAGGGTCGTGGTAGGCGCTCGTCGGGGGCGCCGAGCAGTCGTAAACCTGCGTTTCTTGTTGAATTGACTACAATCACTCGATGTGCCCGATCGCAGTCAAAGCATGGGGCTGCCCGCCTAGGTCTGCGATCGTTAGTTAGATTGACTCGCCCACGACTATGGCGACGATTTTCAACGGCCGCTTCCCGGCTGCAAGGCGAATCGCCTCGCAACAGCCGCTTGTATTGAGGCGATCAGAAGGGCGACCTGTCGCTCGAATGCCGATGCTTTGAAATTGCTGTCGCCCTTTCTGATCGATTAGTCCGTGGCCCACTCCGCGGCCATCGCCACCGCGAAGTCTCGGTAGGATCTCGGCTGTCGTCCAAGCAGCGCAGCAAGGCGCTCTACCTCCGATTTCGAAGCGACCGCCCCATCCTGCTGGTACCTGCCCATCATGAGTCGCATGTCGTAGGCAAGCCAGGCGGGGGCCGCCGACTTGAGCCGCTGTTCCAGGACGTTGAGATCGTCTCCACCGTAGCGGACAGGGCGTCCGAGCGCCTCGGCCCAGATCGACACCACCGTCTTGGCATCGATGACATCGGGGCCGACGAGTTCATAGGTTTCACGCGGCAATGGGGCACCGGCGCGCTCGCGGCGCAGGAGTTCGCGCGCGGCAGCATCGCCGATATCGCGGACGTCGACCATGGAAATTCCCTTTTCGCCAATCGGCATGCCGTAGACACCGTGCGTCAGCAGCGGATCCTTCTGCCTCACGTCGTTCTGGATGAAATACGCGGGGCGCAGCACGGTCGCCGGAATGTCCAGGTGTTCGATCATGCGCTCGACGGTATGTTTGCCGGTGAAGTGCGGCACGTCCACGTATTCGGCCCCTTTGAACACCGACAGATAGACCACGCCTTTCACGCCGGCTTCCCGTGCGACGCTCAAGGTCTGAAGCGCTTGGGTCAGTTCGTCCGCGGCATTGGGTGCGAGCAGGAACAGCGTGCTGACGCCGTTGATCGCTTGCCGCACGGCGTCGACATCGCTCAAGTCACCCTTGACCGCAGTGACACCGGCGGGGAACTGAGCTTTCTCGGGTGTACGCGTCAGCGCCCGCACTTCGGCGCCGCTGCCGTTCAGATGCTTGAGAATCTGCTGGCCGATCACGCCTGTGCTGCCCGTTACAAGAATTGCCATGACTATCTCCTTGGATGGATGGGCTGGGTTAGCCCGTGAGACAAACAATAGTCGTTCCACTGACAGGGGTCCAGCCAAGATAAGCGTAAATTCCTATCATAATACTTTTAGTTATTAAAGTCGGCTCCTATATGCTGATTTGATGCAGTGGCATCGCCGTTTTGTTGCGTTATTCTGGTCGGCCGTTTGCGATCAGGATGACTCGCATGGCCACCATCGAGCGCACTGCCTATCCGCGTTTCCCCAAGGTTCTTGCCACCAAGGACCTACAAGCCAGTTACACACCGTTGCCCGAAGAACTCGAATGGGCGCGACGATCAACGCGGGGCGAACGGCCTCGCCTCGGCCTGCTGGTGCTGCTCAAAGTATTCCAGCAAATGCATCATTTTCCGCCAGTCGAGAGCATTCCGGCCGCCGTCGTTGAGCATGTTCAAGTCATGGCGAATATCGGCTCGACGATTCAGTTCGGGTATGACACCAGCTCGTCCGTCATGTTGTTCCGGCATTACACGACGATTCGTGAATACCTCGGCGTGCAACCGTACTACGGGACAGACGCGAACAGCATCGCGACCCGAGCGGCGCACTCCGCAGCAATCTCGCTGGATCAGCCGGTCGACATCATCAATACGACGATCGATGAACTGATCATGCGGCAGGTTGAGTTGCCGGCGTTTTCGACGCTCGATCGAATCGCGGAGCAGATTCACGCTAAAACACAAGCGCGACTGTTTCGCCGAGTCGCGCGGCGCTTAACGGAAGACCAAAAATCCGACCTTGACCGTCTCCTGGCGCGGGACTTCGCAAGTCGACAGACTGCCTATAACCGCATTAAACGGCATGCGAAAAGGCCGTCGCGCCAGCACCTTGACATGCTGATCGACCATCTTAGCTGGCTCGACGGGCTCGGTGACTTCAGCTACCCCCTTTCGGACATCCCTGCGTCAAAACTTCGTTCGCTGGCGACACAGGCGATGAGTCTGGACGCGGCGAACCTGAAGGAAACTTTGCCGGAGAAACGCTACACGCTCATCATCGCGCTGCTCAACCGCATGCGCGTGCGTGCTCGTGACGACCTGGCCGATATGTTCATCCGGCGCATGGGTGCGATCCACAAACGTGCCCGCGTCGAACTGGAGTTGCTCCAAAGCCGCCAACGCGAGCAGATGGAAAGCCTCGTCGTGCTGCTTGATGGGGTAGTCGATATTCTGATCGACGATCACGAGGGCATGAACATTGCCCAGTCGATCAGGAAATGGCTGGCGCCGGCAGGTGATCTTGAAGCTTTACGCGAAAGCTGCGCAGCCGTGCGCGCATTCAGTGGCGGAAACTATCTGCCACTGCTGTGGAAGCATTTCCGGGCGCATCGCTCTGTGATGATGCGCCTGGCGCGCGTCTTAGAATGGGATTCGACGAGCCAGTCGCGTGCGCTGCTGGCGGCGCTTGATATCGTATTGGAGCACGAGTCCCTGCATCGGGAATGGCTCGATGCCGAGGTCGACGTCAGCTTTGCGGCGCCACGCTGGCGCAAGCTGGTCCGGCGCGCTCACGGCGAAGGCGCGCCGACTAATCGCCGGTATCTCGAGCTATGTGTGTTCTCCTACATGGCCGACGAGTTGCGCGTAGGAGATTTATGCGTCGTCGGCTCAGATGCATTCGCGGATTATCGGGCGCATCTGCTGTCCTGGCGCGAATGCGAGCAGCGACTGCCGGACTACTGCGCTAAAGTAGGATTGCCCGAGAACGCCAAGGATTTCGTCGGACATTTGCGCCAGTGGCTCACTGATGCCGCAAAAACCCTCGACGACGGGTTTCCGGATAAACGCAATCATGTCACGATTGGCCAGGATGGCGAGCCGATCTTGCGGCGCGCGGTGGCCAAAGAAATTCCCGCGAGCGCGATTACTTTGCAGGAACGCCTCAATGCCCGATTGCCGACGCGTAATCTACTCGACATTCTGGCGAACATCGAGCACTGGACCCACTTCACGCGCCACTTCGGGCCGCTCACCGGCACCGATCCAAAAATCCGTAAGGCGGCCGAGCGGTATCTGCTGACGATTTTCGCGATGGGCTGCAATCTCGGCCCCACGCAGGCAGCCCGGCACCTTGATGCCGACGTGACCGCGCACATGATGTCGTTCGTCAACCGCCGACACATGAGCGTGGACAAGCTTGAAACCGCGCAGCGCGAACTGATTGAGTTGTATTTGCGGCTCGAATTGCCGAAACACTGGGGCGACGGCAAAACCGTCGCGGCGGATGGCACCCAATACGACTTCTACGACAACAACCTGCTCGCCGGCTATCATTTCCGCTATCGGAAAATGGGCGCGGTCGCCTACCGGCACGTCGCCGACAACTATATCGCGGTATTTCGCCATTTCATCCCACCCGGCGTGTGGGAAGCGATCTATGTGATCGAGGGCTTGCTCAAGGCGGGTCTGTCGGTCGAAGCCGATACAGTTCACTCGGATACACAAGGGCAATCGTCGGCGGTGTTTGCGTTTACGCACCTGCTCGGGATCAAGCTGATGCCGCGGATTCGCAACTGGAAGGATCTGGTGATGTACCGGCCGGGCGAGGACACGAAATATCGTCATATCGACAAACTTTTCACAGCCACGATCGATTGGGAGCTGATTGAGCGGCATTGGCAGGATCTGATGCAGGTGGCGCTATCGATCCAGGCCGGGACCATTTCGTCGCCCTTGCTGCTGCGGCGGCTCGGCTCAGAGAGTCGCAAAAATCGCCTATATCTTGCCGCGCGCGAGTTGGGTAACGTTGTGCGCACGGTGTTTCTGCTCGAATGGATTGGCAGTCGCGAACTGCGCCAAGAGGTTACGGCCAACACGAACAAAGTCGAGTCATACAATGGCTTTGCGAAATGGCTGTCATTCGGCGGCGACGTCATCGCGGAAAACGAGCCGGAGGAGCAGCAGAAAAGGCTGCGCTACAATGACTTGGTGGCCTCCGCCGTGATCCTGCAAAATACAGTCGACATGATGTGTGCCTTGCGCGACATGGTGCGCGAAGGCGAGCCAATCCGGTCGGAGGACATCGAATTTTTGAGTCCCTATCCGACCCATAACGTGAAACGTTTTGGCAATTACACGTTGCATCTCAATCGCGCGCCTGAGAGCTGGATGAGGGATGTATTATTTGGGCAGGCTGCGCCCCCGAACCAAAGAGAGAAGTAAGCCTGCATATGACAGCCACCTCCGTCACGACAGATACCCCTTATGGGGCGGTCGATTCCCACGCCCTGCAAGTGCTTGAGTCGAGCTATGACACCACGCGCATGTTGGCTGCCGTGAAGACTTTCGATGCGGTGCGCATTGGCCTGTACGACCCTGAGGGATTACGCGACGATCTACTGCGACTGCATGGCATGGCTCATACGGTGATCAACGGCGCCAGCCCAGTGGTGACCAGCCAGCCGGTGCCTCTCGTTGACCAGATTACGGATGCGATAGATCAGATTGACCAGTATGTGGCAAGCCTGCTCGCCATTCGCAATGTGTTGCAGCCACTTGAGGCGTTGCGGCCGGACTAGTCGTGGGAAAAAAATAAATAGGAGAAGGCTCATGCCGATTACGATGCGGATTAACGGGCGGGATTTCGAGGCGGAGCTCAGGCCAGATCTTCAGGTGGTGATTCGCGAACAAGACGGAGCCGCTGTCAACTACACCATAAACGACGCATTTTCTGCCTTGCTCCCACAAGCTCCAGAAAATCTGATGCGCTCGACGGTTGATGAAGCACTTCGGGCATTGCTGCGAAAGCACGCTGATCGACCGTAAACCGGAAAAGCCGGCCGACCGCTAGGCGATCGTGTTGCTCATGTCGATTTCAAACTTTTGATGAGGATCGGGGATGTATAAATTGCTGTGGGCGCTGGTTGTGATAGAGGGGGCCGCGATCATCTGGCTGGGAACTTGGCTGCGTACCGCAATGGAATCTGTCAATGTCGGGTTCACGGGCGGCGCACGAGTTGCCGATGCGCGAATGGACCGCATGACCGCGCGCTTGAGGCGCCTTGAGTTTCACGCCGGACTTCAGGTTATGAAAGATCCGGCCGATCGAGATGGAAACATATCCGTGCACTTGAGCGAACTTGAGCCAATGGAATACACCGAATACTCGGACCCGGATCTATTCGGTGTAAATGCCCGAAAAAGCAGCGCCACGAAAAACGGGTGATTCTTGGGATGTGCGGTGCGATGTCGCGTCGCGAAACGTCGGGAAGACGACGCGCGCCATAAAAACGCAACGGCGGTAAGCAGAACGGATCATCGACAGGAAAAATATGAATCGATTAATTCTCATCGTTGCGCTGATGCTTGCCGGATGTACTTCGTCAGCGGTTTTTCGCGATCCGAAGACAGGCCAAGTTGCTCAGTGCAACGCGACTACACCTGGAATTTTCCCGATCATCGCTCAACACGAGATCGATGATTGCGCCGCAGCTTATGGGCGCATGGGGTGGCAAAAGCA
>Ga0302309_10004114_pt1 | contig 10927 bp, 4 predicted proteins | sample III_Palsa_N1_1_FD_200453 | JGI IMG/M metagenome (GOLD analysis project Ga0302309, IMG submission 200453) | Peat permafrost microbial communities from Stordalen Mire near Abisko, Sweden - III_Palsa_N1_1 | ecosystem: Environmental > Terrestrial > Soil > Palsa > Peat permafrost | place: Sweden... | reverse complement strand
TTCTTTTGGGAAAAAAAGCAAAACGATAACTGAATAATAAAGCAGGGTGAGTAAAAGGAGCCATTTGATAAAATGGAGCCAGGAGATCGCGTGTAACATAAAACAATAGCTTTAAAAATTATTGGATTGCATTGACCGAATAAAGGTGGCCTAGATAATTTTTAAAAAAGTGGTCGGTTCGCCCTTGTTTATGTTAAAAATATTTCTTAACTGGGGTAATCCCTTCTGTAAGAATCAAAGGTTTTTGGCCGCACCCCAATGTATCTGGCAAGAAGCTCTCTCTCCACCCTGTTAAAAAAATCGGGGTGTGTATGCCATAGCAAATCATATCGTTCTTTTGGTGTGAGAGCGTCGAACTTCTCTTTGGCTTTCCGGTAACCTCCGTCTAATTCTGTGTAATGATAGAAGAATTCTGGCCAGTTCTGGCATGTGTACATCAACTTCTCGTGATGTGTAAGCCATGTTTGGGTATCTTCAAGCGCTAAAACGTTAAATTGGGATCGGTCTCCCGTCTTGAAACTGTCAGTAACAATAAGGAAATCGCCTGCTTGAAGAATCCATTGAACATTCCGCTGGCCTTTTTCCATTACACGATAAATAACCACAAGGCCCTTTTCAATGAAGTAGATGTTCCGACACAACTCACCCGCGGTTAGCAAAAACTGCCCTTTTTTGAAAGTTTTGTCCGTAACGATGTTGTAGAGTTGCTGTATCAATTCGGGTGACATCTGAGCGATGCGATTGAGCCGGTCAATTAAGCTTACCATGGCTAAGGTTTATTTTTAGAATATAAAAATAGATGTATAACCCGAATCTATAATTGACAATCGACAAGAAATATATAAAAGTGCAAATTTGCGCGTAAACAAAACTTAATTTTGGCGTCTACTGCGGCTAGTCTGCGTTGAAGAATGTTTATGCCTCTCGAGGGTTAAACTAAACTTTTAACCGACTCCGGTCAGACAACAATGATTTTTAATTATGAAAAAGAAATATCCATACCAGCATTTCTCTCTAACGGATATGAAAGGCGAGAAGTGGGATGATATCCCGTTTCTGGATGGCGCTTACTTGATTTCGAACTACGGAAGAATAAAGACCGTCAAAAGGTGGGTGCAAATAACCGCGGGCGGAGGTGGCTATTGGATTAAAGAGAGGGTTCGCAAGGTTCAGGTGACTACTCAGCTTGTATCGGGTGGGAAAAGGAGGCTAACCCGCCTCGCAATTACGCTGAAATTTGAGGGAAAGTCTTTTGGCATATCGATCGCGCGAATGGTGTACTGCCTTTTTGTAAAGGCATTCGATCTGGAAGACCGAACGCTTCTTGTGGTTTGTAAGGATGGGAATCCTTTTAATATCCGGCCGGACAATCTTAGGCTTATCACGTCTTCCGCTTCAGCCACCAGGGCTTACCGGCTGGAGCACCGACCCCTGGATAGCTTTAAGAATAAGGCCAGTGTGGTTTGGCAATATGATCTTCAAGGTAAATTAACTGGGACCTTTCCTTCGATCAACGCCGCGGCAAAGGCATGCAGGATCCACACCTCCGGTATCAGCAAAGCACTTCACACTCCAAACGGGTACTGCGGCGGTTATCTTTGGAAGCAGGGCAAATCGGGAAAAGACACTATCAGGGTACCTCGGTATGCGAAAGAAAAATTGGCCTCCGACCATCTGCATGGTTCGGTAATAACTCAGTATGACCTCGATGGACAAAAACTAAAAGAGCATCCGAATTTGAAGCTGGCAGCGAAAGTGGTCAAAATCCAGCCTGGACAGATCCGGCAGGTTGTTATGGGGAAGAAATTGTCGGCGGCAGGCTATTATTGGGCATCGGGTAAGGGTCCCGGGCAGATTGTTTTGGACCAATTAAAAAAAAGCCGGCTAAACTGGGAAAAGAAAATCTGCCGTCCTGTTACGCAATATAGTTTGACCGGCGATAGGATTGCCAATTATCCTAGCCAGGCTCAAGCAGCCCGCCAGTTATCGATTGGCGTGGCCACAATTAGCTCGGCTCTGCGTACTACAACCTTGACTGCAGGCGGCGGCTATTTTTGGCGATACGGTAAGGGGCCCTCCCGCATAGCTATACCTGAGCGTTTGAAGCGACGTTACGAACTTCAACACTTCTATCAGCAGACCGTTACGCAGTACGATCAAGCGGGGAAGCGAATAGCCATCTACGGTGATGTTAAATTGGCCGCGAGGACAGTTCATGCGCAGCTGCATGGGCTGGTGGCGGCATTGACCGGGAAATCGCGCAGTTGCGCGGATTGTTACTGGCGCCTGGGAAAGGGGAAGGCCCGGATCAATATTGACACGGAGAAAGATGCCCGCTTGAAGCAATTGCAAAAAATATCCCGTCCGGTCGTTCAATATTCAGCATCAGGAAAAAAGATCAAAGCCTACGGAAGCCTGGCAGACGCCCGAAGAGCAACGGGAGCGGGCGAATCAAACATACGGCGGGTAATTGCTGGAAAAGCTAAGATGGCCAAAGGCTTTATATGGAAATCGGCTTTCAAATGAAAATTTACCCTGATTTGCGAAGTGCCCGCAAGATTGGTTGCGAAAATTTGCAAAAATTCCTGCGGTCCTGCGCAAATATCGCGGGTGTTTTAACGGTATTTTTTGTAGAATTCGTTTTGATGGGTATATTTTAGTATCTGAAATTTCTTCACGATTGTGCACATAAATCGCACGTTAGTAATTCTAATCGACACGAAAATGATCCATTTTGACTCGGTCGAGATTTGGTAGTGGTATTGATTCACGTTAGTTGCCTACAAAAAAACGCTAGGAAAATCGACAAAGAATCCCTTACTTAGCTATTAGAAGATCGTAGCCCACCAAGTAACCATTTACCCCAACACCTAAACAGCTATCTTATGAGAAGGATCTTCTTCTATGCGCGCGCGGCTTTGCGCGCTTCACCCTCCTGACAATATTTCCATTTTTTAATTTTTCTCCATTTACTAGTTTGATGCAAGCCTCTTAAGCAGGCCTGACATCCGCTAAGCACTTTACGCTTAATGCAAAAAATTCCGGCTTTACCGGGGGCGGGACCGTTTTGCCTTGTACTGGCGATCTCCCATGCCCAGTCTGTCGATTCTCTGACGAATAAGTCAGCGGCACGATAAAACTATTAACGCGATAAAAAGGAATACATGAAAAGACTGTTAGGGATCTTGATCTTACTTGGAAGCGCCGTTCATGGCATGGCGCAAATCGTCAGCTTTAGTTTTTCCCCGTCACAGGAGACAATCACCGGCTTTACGAGCGTTTACGGGGACCCTTCTCTGGCGGTGCGGACTGGCACGGCCAGCGGCATATCCATTACCACCGTCAGTACCGCCAACTGGTCGCCGTCTTCTTCAGACGGCTGTGCGGCAGCCGGCATAGGGGCCTATCCCACATCTTACATGCCGGGTATGGCCAATTGCTATATGCAATACAACGGGACCGCCTACAACCTGGCGTTGTACAACGCGCTGATGCCGCAATTGGAGCTGACCGGGCTGAATCCCGATAGCAGCTATATCCTACGGATGAGTGCCAGCGATGTCGTATATGGGGGTTCGACGACCTATACGGTGGCAGGGGCGAGCGTAGCCGGTAGCCAAACACTGACCACCTGGCATAACCAAACCCAGGGAATCACTTTTCAGCACATCTACCCCGATGGTACCGGGATGATTAAAGTCTACGTGAACGGTTCCAGCACCTCTGACTATGCCTTTATTTCTGGTATAGAGGTATTCTCCGGGTCAGCCAATGTGGGGACGCCGGTGGTAGCGCTTACCACGCCCGCCAACGGTACCATCTTCCCTGAAGGCGGCAATCTCGCCATCGCGGCCACAGCCTCGGAGACCGGCGGCACCATCGCGAAAGTCGAATTCTACGCCGATACAACCAAGATCGGGGAAGCCGATGCCGCACCCTACACCATGACCTGGACTGACCCGGCCCCCGGAAATTATCAGCTCGTCGCCAAGGCGACAGATAATGTCGGCACGATAAACACTGCTCAGGTGAATCTCGCCGTCGAGAGCCTTAACTATTTCTGGTCCACCACCGGCAATGTGGCTACGAACGGGGACACTAACTTTGTCGGCACCGTCGACAGTAACCGGCTCTCCTTCCGGACCAGGAACCTCGAACGAATGGCTATTTCGGCAAATGGCACGATCCGTCTGGAGAAACTCCCCAACGACAGTACCGAAAGCCAGCCCCGTCTGCTCGTCAGCGATACCAGCGGCAACTTGTCTTATCGCAGTATCGCGTCCTCGGGCCTCAGCGGCGGGCAAGGCCTTGGCGGCACCAGCAGCGGCATCGCGCTTGGTGACAGCATCCCGGGTTCGGGACCACATAGTTTCACTTCTAACCGCTATCAGTACCTCAACGGCTATCAATATTCCATCGGCGGCTCAGTCAATGATCCGGTCAATCACCCGGTATTCCGGATGTACAACAACGGGGACCTTTCGGCGGGCACTACCATGGATACCAGCGTGAGCACTTTGGACCAAACAGGCTTACGGTATTATGCCAAATCAGGCTATTTAGAGATCGGCGCTTCTGACCGCGTGGACACTGCGCTGGGCGCGATCGTCTATGGGACCTGGCCCAGTTCGGGTATTATCATCAACTCGGATGTCGCCAATACCGTCAAGGGCAAGATGATGAATACCGTTTTCGTTGCAGACGAAAGCACCATCGACTCTGGCATCTGGATGGAAAATAACTTTATTGCCGGTGAACTAAACCATTTTTCCGGCGGTACGAACACCTATATCCGCTCCTTTATAGGTGGATTTGGCCATACATTCTCTGCTTCAATGAATGCCGACGTTATTGACGGTCAGAACCTGACGCTCTCAAAGCTGACGTCGATGGATTTGATCACCGGATTTGAGAACGTGACTCAGGACACTAGTTTTTCCTCCTTGATCGGTGGGGCCGGGAATCAGTTCGGGGGTTTGAGTCAGCTCGTTTCCGGCCAGGGACTGGTGGACCGTACGCCCATGGGGACGACCCTTGGCAATTACAACGTAGATTTCTCCACTTTGAGTTATACAGGTCTCAAAGGGGCCAACGCGTCCGGTCTTTCCGGCTACCCGCTTTTTGTGCTTGGCAATGCCAACACGGGCACTGGCACTATCCATTCTAATGCCCTCACTGTGTTGTACAATGGCCGAACGCAGATCAATACGAGCGGATTTTCTAATACGCTTACGCAGGCCAATGTGACGCCGCAGGCGGCGCTGGATGTAGTGAGCACGAACACGGGCGTCCTGCTGCCGCGGCTGAGCACGGCCCAGCGTAACGCTATTGTAAGCGGAGATTTGCAGAATGGCCTGTTGTTGTATAATACCGACAGCAGCGCCTTCCAGTATTACAACGGTAGTGCGTGGAATTCTGTGGGCACCGGCAGCGGCTCATCGAGGTGGCAGTACTCGGGGGGAACCGTCTACGACTCGGCAGACAATATCGCCATTGGAACAAGTAACCCACAGAGCTATAAGCTAGCGGTGAATGGTACGGCGATATTCACTAAGGCTGTGGTCAAGCCGATCACGAGCTGGCCGGATTATGTCTTCAAGAAGAATTATTTGCTGCCAGGTCTCGATGAAGTCGGGCGCTATATCCAGGAACACCATCACCTGCCAGGAGTTGCTTCAGAACAGGAGATCGCACTGCGGGGGATCGATCTTGGCGAACAGCAGACAGTCCTGCTGAAAAAAGTGGAAGAGCTAACGCTTTACCTGCTCCGGGAGAATAAGTCTTTGACGGATCAGAATAGGCAGATCACGGAGCAGAACAAACAGTTGAGCGAACAGAACGCCCGACTCAACACACTGCAGAAGGAGATCGATGAACTGAAGGCTTTGATCCCAACGGGTCCCAAACAATAATCTTTCAAGCCATGCCGAAAATATGCTTTTTGTCTGTTTTGCTATTGGGTATGACCCTCACGGTTTGCCGGGCCCAATCAGTGGATTCTATTACCGGTAAGGCGTTGAGCTTTCCGGCGCGGCTGCTAATGCGCATCCAAAAAAAGACGACAGGGCTCAACAGCCAGCTCACGCAGCAAACGGAGCGCTATCTCCAAAAAATGGCCCAACGGGAGGCGAAGCTTCAAAAGAAAATAGCTGGTGTCGACAGCAATGCTGCCAAGACCCTTTTTGCTGGTTCGGCTGGGCAATATGCCGCGCTGGAACAGCGGATGCGAACGGATACGGGGCATCGGGGGCAGGGTTTTAGCGGGGCTTATCCGGCTTATCTGGACTCGTTACAGGGCTCAGTAGCGTTTCTAAAGCAAAACCCGCAACTGTTGAGCCGCGCGAGTGGGCAGGCGCCGATGGGGACGGCCGGTACCGGTCAGTTGGCACAGTTGCAGGGCGCCAGTAACCAGCTCCAAGCCTTACAGGCGAAGATGGGTATCGCCGATCAAGCGAAGGTTTATCTCCAACAACGGAAGCAGCTGATCGCGCAATATATCTCGCAACACAGCAACCTTCAAGGTTTGTTAGGGTCCTCCTATGCGAGGATGAATAAGGACGTTTTTTACTTTGGGCAGCAACTTCGCGTTTATCAAGAGATGTGGAGCAGTCCCGATAAAATGGAACAAGAGGCGCTTGTCCTTCTCAACCGGCTACCTGCCTTCCAGACCTTTATGAAGAGCAACTCTATGTTGGGTGGGCTGTTCAATGTTCCGGGCGACTATGGCAGTTCGCAGGCCATCAGCGGCTTGCAGACCAAGAGCCAGGTGGCGACTCTGGTGCAGGGGCAGGTAGGTGCTGGAAGTGGGGGCGGCGCGGGCGGTACGGGAAGCGCTGGGGCGGGTGGCGGAGGCGGGGCCGGCATGGGTGCCCTGCAGTCGAACCTGCAATCGGCCGATTCGCAGCTGGATACATATAAGAGCAAACTGAGTCAACTGGGGGCGGGCAATGGGAACATGGATATGCCTGATTTCAAACCCAATGACCAGAAGACGAAAACCTTCTGGAAAAGGCTACAGTACGGCGTCAACTTCCAGACCTCCCGCAACAACTACTATTTTCCGACGGTCACCGACTTCGGCCTGTCGCTAGCGTACAAGCTGGGAAACGGCAACCTGATCGGTGTCGGCGCCTCCTACAAATTGGGCTGGGGCAACGGCATCCAGCATATTGCCTTCACCAATGAGGGGGTGGGGCTTCGCAGCTTCCTTCAAATCAAGATCAAGGGAACCTTCAGCGCGACGGGTGGCTTTGAATATAATTATACCACGCCATTTGGCGGTTTCCGGGAACTTAAACAAATCCAGGATTGGACCAAAAGCGGCCTCATCGGCGTGACGAAGACCGTCTCAATGAAAAACCGGATGTTCAAACAGACATCGCTGAGCTTATTGTGGGACTTCCTGAGCTATCAGCAGGTGCCACAGACGCAGCCTTTTGTCTTTAGAATTGGATATAATTTTTAGTTGATAAAAGACTTTTTGCCATGAAGCTGAATGTATTGGCTTGCTTATTTGCGATGTTAGGTTGGTCTATTTTGACACCTCGCTTTACTTTCGGACAAAACCCGTACCAAGCAACCGACCTAAAGAACATAGTTTTACCCTCACCCACGGCATCAGCCTTAGGGCAGTATGGCAATGTTCCGGTCGGTATCTATACAGGGACGGCAAAGGTCAGCGTACCCTTGTACGAGATACATGAAGGGGTACTCACGCTACCCATTTCACTGAGCTACAACGGTGGAGGTATGAAACTTGGCGAAATAGCCCCGTGGACCGGTATGGGATGGTCGTTGAACGCCGGGGGGGCGATTACCAGAACAGTACATGGCATACCCGACGAAGGCAGCATCAATGCCGGGTACACCGTAAATACAAGCCCGACGCTTGGACAAATGAAATCTTCATTATTGGGCCAAATCGATACCGATCCCGACGTTTTTTGTTTCAATTTTAATGGAAAATCTGGGAAATTTTATATCAGTAAGAACAACTTTATCTGCATTTCTCCTTACCAGAACCTTAAAATTCAGGCATTCAACGCAAGTGGAGGCCTTGTCAACCCACCATTTACAAATTTAGGAGCAACTTTGCAATTCCGGGTCACGGATGAAGATGGACTGGTATATGAATTCAGAGATTACGAGACGACGCGTTCTGTGACGTATAATCCGAACGTAGTTCCAGATCCGATATTAACCGGAATCGGCATACCCCTAGCTAGCCCGACGGCCTGGTACCTTACAAGGATGTACGATCCGGTCGGAGATACGATCAACTTCTTTTACAACAATTATACGTTAACCTATGATCAAGGTAGTTCGATTCAGCATTTTATTTTAACCAACCAACAGGGAAGCTCTCTCGCACCTGTCGTTCAACAGCCTTATACTGTCAATGTTGCCAGATGCCAAACCCAAAATTGGCGTTTGGCACAAATTTCCTTTTCAAATGGAGCCATAAATTTTACCGCTGGATACCCCCGTGTGGACCTCGTGGGAGACTCTATGCTGACAAAAATCGCTATTACCGATAATAGCGGCAATTTGGTTAAAGGATACGCGTTGCATTATTCCTATGGCGCTGGTTCTGACGCCACTGGTTATTCGCTTACTTCGACTGACGACAACACCTATGCCACCTATGTGGCGTACCAATCCTTCGCGTCCTTTCGAAGACTTTTACTCGACAGTGTCGCCACTTTGAATAATGGCGGAATTTCGACGGGCCAGCGTTATTCCTTTCTTTACTACAACGCAACAGGCAGCTTTCCCAGCAGGTTCAGCAAACATACGGATTCCTGGGGATTTTACAATGCCAATGGCTATTCGGACCAGAATTTCCTCAATTATCAACTGGTTGGTACCGATGCTACCAACCCTGCCAATTATCAGATCGTAGGGAATACACCGAATATAAGTGCTGCCATTACCGGTGCCCTTAAGCAAATTACCTATCCTACCGGCGGTTATACGATGTTTAACTATGAATTGCATGATGCCTATCTCGGCCGGGGCGTGGTTCCTCCAACCGCCTCAGCGCAATACGAGCAAATGGTAATCGATTACTCAGCATATAGCATGTTGGGCTATACAGATACGGTTATAAATGGCGTGGATTGTAAGTATGAGAATTTTACCGTGCAAACCGGGGCAGGTGCCACCGTAGACATCGCGGTTAGCAATATGATCTATCAATCACCGGGAATTGTGATGAAATTTGATATTTACAATTCAGCGGGTACGGACATTCTGCCCTATTCCACGATTATAAACGGTCCCAATTCCAATACCACGATCAACCAAACCTACCACAGCGTATCATCTACAACCACGGCTACGCTTGCCGATGGAATATATAAGATTATTTTTACGCCAATCAGCTCCTTTATTGGGTCTTCCAACTACATGAACACGTATGACGGAAATGCCACCTTTGTGGTCAACGGCTGGAGCAATATCGTCCTTCATCCTGACTCGGTCGATTTTGTTCAAGCCATTGGTGGTTTGCGGCTCAATTCGACTGTTGATTACGACCCCATAACAAACGCGACTTTACAAAAAGCCTATGGCTATAAGCTTCCCGGCGATTCCCTTTCTTCCGGCACGCCTGTCTCCGGGCTGAATTATATTTATAACTCCAACTCAATTTCCAGTGCTTCCGCAACTGACAACAACGGAGATGAATACAACGTGACGGGATTATTTTCCTACATCGTCATTAACAGCGAGTCAAATTGCCCGCTGAGCACCACACAGGGGAGCAACGCTGGCTATTCCAGGGTTACAGTGAAAGAAATTGACCCCGTGACCAGCCTTCCAAATGGAATGACAGAATATGATTATACAGCTCCTAATCAATATCCCGATAATTTCGGATTGTTGCCCCAACCCATCTACTATTCCTATAACCAGCCGCCCGGCGGGATCGGCGGATCCACACCTGGACCCATTAATCCCTACCCTTATGTTCCTGCGGATGATCGGGATTGGCAGCGGGGGCAATTGCTGCAGCAAACAGAATACAAATATGCCAACGGACAATATACGCCGATAAAGTATGATGTATTTGCCTACAACAATCCGGTATATGTAGACACGACAATTGGACTCCTTACCAGGTACAAGCAGGAAGTATATCCAATGACGGCCGACACAGTTGCTTTCGGCCCCGCCGGTGACGTCCTCTTTTATCAGGAGATCTATGCCGCGCAGAACTATGCCTATACTTCGGGATACATGCTGCCAGCCAGTAAATCAGAAACGATGGTAGCCGACAATGGCGTGCCAGTTACAACAGTTGAAACTTATACCTATTCCGATGTCCCAGGGAATATGTTGCCAACACAAATAAGTTCCACAAACAGCAAGGGGGAAATTACGACGACACATATGTCTTATCCCTTCGACTACAATGTTTCCGGTTCTCCGACAATTGCAGACGCTCAGGGGATTTCATTGCTCCAGCAGCAGCACATGCTTTCGCCGGTAATTGAGCGGTACGCGGTCCGAGCCAACGCAAACGGAAGTAACTCAAGAATAATAGCCGGTTCCTATAACTCCTTCAGACCGGATCGACCGCTTAGGGATTCGGTATTCAAATTACAACTTAGCAGTCCACTGACGACCTATTCGCCAGTAACCATTGGACCCAGCCAATTGTACCTGGACCCAAACTGCCAACCACAGATTGCGTTTAGCTCGTATGATTATAAGGGGAATCTTTTGCAGCAGAACAAGGTTTTCGATGTCAACCATTCGTACCTATGGGACTACCACGTGAGATGTCCGATTGCGGAAGTGGTAAATGCCAGCCAGTCCGATATTGCCTATACCAGCTTCGAGGCTGATGGCAGTGGAAACTGGACGATCGGATCGCTCGTCCGATCTTCAGGCGGAATTACAGGGAGCAGCTACGATTCGCTGA
>Ga0302309_10004112_pt1 | contig 10930 bp, 8 predicted proteins | sample III_Palsa_N1_1_FD_200453 | JGI IMG/M metagenome (GOLD analysis project Ga0302309, IMG submission 200453) | Peat permafrost microbial communities from Stordalen Mire near Abisko, Sweden - III_Palsa_N1_1 | ecosystem: Environmental > Terrestrial > Soil > Palsa > Peat permafrost | place: Sweden... | reverse complement strand
GGCGGTCTGCAACTCCTGTCGCTACTGCGAGGGCTTTTGCGCAGTCTGGCAGGCCATGGAGACACGCACCGTCTTCGAGGAGAAGGATCTAAATTATCTGTCCAATCTCTGCCACAACTGCAGTGAATGTTATTACTCGTGTCAATACTCGTCACCCCATGAGTTCGCTCTAAATCCTCCGAAGACCTTCGCCAAACTCCGTGTCTACACGTACGAGTTGTATGCGTGGCCAGGTCCGCTTGCGAAGGCCTTTCATAGAAACGGACTCAAGGTCACCGTATTGATGGTGGTCATTCTGGTCACTGTGATGACGTCGGCGAGCTATATCCTTGGCGGCAGGTTGTTCATGACTGTTCCTGACGGCAACTTCTACAAGATCGTGCCCCACGCAGTCATGTCGATCGCCTTTGCCGTTGTCGGATCTTTCTCCGCTCTGGCTCTACTGATTGGCTTCGCCAGATTTTGGCGCAATGTCGGTGAGTCTTACTCGGCCCTGGCCGATCCGAAAGCCTTAGTCACGGCAGCGAAAGACATCTTTACTCTTGTGAACCTAGATAACGGCGGTGACGGCTGCAGCTATCCCACCGAGAAGAGTTCAGAGTCGTTAAAGTGGTTTCATCACGCCACCTTCTACGGCTTCCTATCCTGCTTCATCGCGACTACGCTCGGCGCCTTCTATTACTTCGTCCTCGGACAGCATGGACCACCAGCTTTCACAAGCCTGCCGGTCATCTTCGGCACGGTCGGAGGCATCGGGCTCATCGTCGGTCCCATCGGGCTGTGGACGATGATACAACGCCGCAACGAAGTAATCGTGGACAAAAGCCAGAACGGAATGGATCTTTCCTTCATCGTCCTGCTTGTAGCCATCAGCATCTCGGGCCTACTCCTGCTGGTGTTGCGTCAAAGCGCCGCGATGGGAAGTCTGCTGCTTGTCCACTTGTCCTTTGTCATGACCTTGTTTCTCACGATGCCCTATGGCCGATTTGTTCATGGAATCTATCGGTCAGGCGCTCTGCTCAAGTGGTCCCTCGAACGGTCTCGCAAGGCAAAGGCGAAAGCCTCGGCTTAGTCGGTTCTGCAATACAGGACAAAGAGCGAAATCCGATCTTCTGGATTTCGCTCTTTGCTTGCTGGATGGTCAGCACGGAATTGAAGAGTCATGTACTAAGCGTGGGCAAGATGTCCAACGAATGACTCGTTCAGAACCCCCGCAAGATGCTTGATCCCATTCTTTTCCAATTGCGCGACGGCATCCACTATCGCGGCACACTGAATATCGCTCGCGTAGGGAGAAGCAATACTGTTGAACTTCGCAACGACCGTCGCCCACGACATACGCCGGGTGTAGAACCCCTCGTAATCATGCTTCTCCATCGTCAGCTTCTTTCCGTTGTTGAGCTCAATATCAAGGCGGCACGGCATCTCTGTGGGGAATCGCTCACTCATGCCCTTGTCGGAGACCACAGTAACCTTCTGCATCAGGTCCTGCACATCCTGCTTCACGATCCTCTTGGCATCATACTGAGCCGGCGTCACCGCGCCGTCAATAAGCGCAACCGCAATCATATAGGGCAGGCTATGATCGGCTTCTTCCTTCGTCTTCACATGCTGCTTGTTTCCATCGTTCCCGCCACCAATAATGTTGAACGCGACATCAAATATGGCAAGGTGAACACTTTTGATATCCGTAGGCTTGAGTTTCTCCTGGGTGCGAAGATCAAGCGTTGCTTCCATAGCAGTCTGGGCGTGAAACTCCGCGTTGTACTTCTTGATGTTGGTCTTCAAAACCATCTCAAGGTTTTCTTTAGACCAATCAATCTCGAACTTCCCGGTGATTGCATCCATCAAGCCCCCCTTGCCCTCGAAGACTTCCATCGGGCCCGTGATGCCACGCCTTGCGAGGAACGCCGCATCCGTGGCTCCGTAGGCGATGTTGGGATAAGCAAGTCCTTTCCAGTTCGATAGATTGCCTGACCGTGTCACACGGAGCCCCTGATAGGACGCCCCACTAATCGCCACAGCGTTCGCCACCTCAGTTACGTCGAGGCCTAGCGCCTTTGCTACACCGGCGGTAACGGCATAAGCACCTTGCACCGTATGATCGAATCCCTTCGGGCGAGCTGGCGCGACCTCTGATAGGCGGCATTGAACCTGGTAGGCGACTGCAAGGGCAGTGATAAAGTCCTTGCCTGTCTTCTTGGAATACTCAGTAGCCGCTAGAACCGACATGATGTTGTCGGCCGGATGGCACGTCTCGTGTTTGGCAATGAATGAATCCATGAAGTCGAGATATCGCTCTAGCGTCGAGTTGTAAAAGGACGTAAGCACGGGGGACGTCTTACCCCCACCGATCAGGCTTGTGAGCGGGTTGCCGCCGAATTCATCGATATGCGCATGAAGCTCCTTGAGTGGCGTTGCCTCCATCGCTCCAATCGCGCAGCCGATTGCATCGAGCGTGTGGATCTTGAGCTGTTGAACTGCCTCAGCTGAGATATCCTCATACTTCGCTTTCACGACGAAAGCTGCAAGCTGTTGTGCCATCGTTTCTGAAACTTTTTGCGGTGTTGATGCCGACATGTGAAACTCCTTGGGGCAATGGGGTTGGGAAACATTGATAGGCACCGGGTGGACACCCAGCGTGAAGATTTCATTCGCACTAAGGTCTAAAATTCGACCCGAGCACGAAAACCTGCGACGACTGCGCGTTGCGCGCCTCCCCCAACATTGGCGTAATACTGGAATGTCGGTTGTAAGAGAATCATTGGCCGCACATTGAAGAGCATGTTTGCTTCAATGCCTTGCTCCGCCTGATATGGTGCAGCGCCACGAGGAAGGAAAAGTGGGTTCAACTTGTTCCTTACGTACCCAACCGCCAGCGTGTTGTGAATCCGTAGCGGAAGCGGTTCATTGAAACGCAAACCTGCCGTCAACTCGCGATTGTCGCTGTTAACATTGGCCGGGCTCCAATCGTATGCAGCGGTAACGTCCAGCCCCTTACCTTCCCTTGGATCAACCCGCCATAAAGCCTGGCTCGCCATCCAATAGAGCAGGTAGTTGCCGGAGCGAATCGTATTCGTCGATGTTGTGAACTTTCCCGGATTAAACGACGCCCCGAACTTGTACATCCCGGAGTACCCCTTGCGGGTCAGTACGTCATCTGCCGGCCGCATTGCGAGCGTCTTCTTTCCGGGTGTGTATCCGATCTCCGAGACGCTGATGGGCGCTCCACGAAATTGCGGAACCAGTCCGGTCGGATTATGGAAAAAAGCAATGCGATCCCCTGCAAGAACCATGGACGCTACGTAAACATTGTGGATGGGGGCGACGGTAAGCTCTAATGCCGGAGTTGAACCCGGGCTGCCTGTCTCGAAGGTAGTGCTCAGGTTGCTCAGCGCATAACCCATCGGTTCGAAGATGAACGATGTGCCGTAATGTTGATCGCCGTAGAAGTCCTGCCCAGCAAACTGGCCAATCCGCACGGCGACACGATCATGCTTCCATTGCTTCTCAAACCACCAGGAATCTAAGCGAAAGAGGTTGTAGCTTGACATTCCGCTGGGACTTGATTCTGTTCCCAGATATGTGCCGAGATTGCCACCGCCCTGCCAAAGAGCGGTTGCATGGAAATAGAGACCGGGTGCATGGATGAGACTGGCCAGGTCGATGTCGACGGTTCCACGGCCGCGATTCCAACTGGCCAGCCGTTCTTTCTTATCGCTCTTAACATTCCAAAGCGAGTCGCTGATGTATTCGAAGTCGAAGTCCACGCCATGCTCTTTGAGCGTGCTTCGTGCTCCACCCCACTTTCCAGTCAAGTGGCCATTGAGTCCCAAAGGTGAGTCGTGTGCGTCCGGCCCACTAAGAGATCGGCCATCCGGTGCCTGGGCAAGAGCAAGAGGGGTGAGCACTAAGGAACTGCACCATAAGAGCAGGAAATATCGGAGCATTCGAGCGGGCACAGGCGACCTATCTTCGGCCTATCACAACCGACGTCCACGAACAGGATTGCACTGCCTGAGATGGCGGTCTGCGTCCTTCTGCTCACAACATTCTTGACAACGGACTGATGCCAAGAATGTCATGGTCTAAAACGCCGACGCATTCATCGAAACGGTCGATGAACGTTCTCGAATCGCCAACAACTTAGCAAGTGAAGCATGTTGCATCGGAAAACAGTGATCTTGGCGTTATGGGTTCTGAGACAGACCAGGGCGCGACCGTAACGCTGTATGCGTTTCAGATTGCGCCCCGGCCGCACCTTGATTGGTACTTCTATTTCAAGTTAACGTCGCGCAAGAGTTTCGTGCGCCGTTCTTCGTATTCTTCGCTTGTAATGTCTCCGGCGGCATATCTCGCTTGGAGAAGCTGAAGGGGGGATTGCATGAGCTTATAGTTCGTCCGCCGTACCGGCATAAAGAAGCCAAAGAACATGATCCAGATAAAAACCCACCAGATCCACCAATACGCATGCATTCCCCAGTAGTAGGACATTCGGCACCTCTCACTACCAACAGTATCTTCCCGCAATGTTTAGAACGCTGTATCGTATTGCTCTGGCACGATGGCTAGGTCTGAAGCTTTTCCGAGAATCGAAAGAACACATCACAAGAGCCGGTCCATCAACGTTCAACGAGCTTGCGGTAGCAGTTGTCCTAACGGCAAAACATAAGGACTCGCATCCGTTTTCTTTCTACGTCATTTACGCTCTGCTGTGTGTGGTCCCCTTCGAACTGCCACCACTTCGCCAATAGGCTTCGATCTGTTCGAGCGTCTTCCCCTTCGTTTCCGGTACAAGCTTGTAAATGAAGATCCACGCGCACACAGTGATTGCTCCATAAATCCAGAAGGTCGACGAACGACCAACGACGTGGACCAGGGTAAGGAATGTCACGGCGACCACCAGATTCATAGCCCAGTTGGCAACTGTGGCAGCGCTCATTGCGGCTCCGCGTACCGCCAGAGGGTAGATCTCCGAGATAAGAAGCCAGAACACTGGACCAAGTCCGAAGGCGAAGCAAGCCACATAGACGACGAGACTACCTACAGCTATATCTCCGACAGAGCTCGATAGCTGCTTGAAGTGGAATGCCGCGCCGAGTGCCGCAAGACCAACAATCTGGCCTGCGATACCGACCAGCAGTAATGGCCTTCTGCCAACGCGGTCGATCAAGAAAATGGCAACTACGTGAGAACAGAGCATCACGACGCCGAGTCCGACAGCAGCCAGGATGGACGCCCGGGCGCTTTCAAATCCAGCGTACTTGAAGATTGTTGGAGCGTAATAGATTACCGTATTGATCCCGGAGAGCTGCTGGAACAGCGCAAGGCCGATTCCAATGATGAGCGGCATTCGCAGAGAAGGTCTAAACAACTCAGTTTTCCAGTTTCCGGACGTCTTCTGCGTTGTTTGTTCAATATCCGCGACCTCGGGCCCGATTTCCTCTGGCGTACGCAACCTTGCCAATGCCTTTCGTGCTTCGTCCGTCCTTGATTTGCTGATAAGCCATCGCGGGCTATCGGGAAGGAACCACATGCCGATCGTGAGCCCCACCGCAGGAACCACGCCTAGTCCGAACATCCATCGCCAGCCTCCGTTTCCTGTCAATGCATAGTCCGTCAGATAGGCTGCAACGATCCCGGTCGTGATCGCAAGCATATTCACGGCGACGAGTGCGCCCCGCACTCTCGCGGGGACCAGTTCTGCGATGTACATCGGAGATAGAAACGACGCCAGCCCGATGGCGATCCCGCTAACCACACGCGCAGCGATCAAAAGCGGCACGGAAGGCGACAGCGCTGTCCCCAATGAACTCGCTATGAAGATCACACCTGCGACGATGATCAGTCCGCGACGTCCAAACCGGTCCGTCAACGCCCCGCCAACGGAAGCACCAGCGACAGCGCCGACCAGAACGGCACTGACGACAATCTCCTCCATCGTCGATGAGAGACTGAACTGCTTCGTGATGAAAAGAATGGCCCCGGAGATCACCCCCGTGTCATAACCGAAGAGGAGTCCACCCAGAGCCGCAATGGCCACGGCGTAATATACGAAGCCCTTCACAGGCGTCTTATGGGAGTTCATTGAGTGTCATGCTCCGTTTCGCTTCGTTGGGCCGCGCACTGTGCAGTCGCTGCAAAGCGTAACCTTCGCAGCCTTTTCTAAGTGAAGTATGAGGAGTATATGAAGCCTAGTCTGGGCACTTTTGCTCAGAGCCGCCGCAACCATCGAATCTTTACGACGGTTATGTGTTTGCGATGCTGCGAGCAATACGAGACAGCTTTTCTGGAGTCACAGCGAGAATCTATCTCTGAAGACTGATTCCGATGGGGATAGTCGCTCTTCCTGATCGACCATCCTTTACGTCCAAACGCGTGTCATGAAGGGTTTAAATGCAGCCTGTATCAGGTACGGAAGCCTTTGGGAAACCGGGCATCGAGCCACGCTGGACCCACAGCAACAAGGCTGGCGTGGGCACGGCCTACTCCACTTCCAGCCACCTTTGGTACACGATTTGGAACGGGATTGTTACAGAGGTCTACTACCCAACTGTGGACCGCCCGCAACTCCGTGACCTGCAATATCTCGTCACAGATGGAACGACCTTTTTCCATGAAGAAAAGCGCGATTTGACAATCACGATGGAGCGCATCTCCGACCATGCTCTCGGTTATCGCTGTGTCAATGCTGATCCAAACGGTCGCTACAGCATCACCAAGGAGATCATCTCCCATCCGTATCATCCTTGCCTACTGATACACACCTCCCTGACCGGCAAGGATGAGGCATTTCTTTCATCGCTTAAGTTGTTTGCTCTATGCGCCCCTCATCTTGAGATTGGTGGCGGAGGCAACAACGGCTACATCGTACTCGCTGATGGTCAACGCATCCTGATGGCACAGAAGGGTGACAAGTGGATGGCGCTTGCGGCCACCGTCCCTTTCTCGCATTTATCCTGCGGGTACGTCGGAGCTAGCGACGGATGGACTGACCTCCATAATGGTTTCAAGATGGATTGGGAATTCACCTCTGCGCCGGACGGCAACGTCGCTTTGACGGGCGAACTCGACCTGAGCCATACAAGGGAGTTCACCCTCGGCCTCGCGTTCGGCAATAGCCAGCACAGAGCCATCGCAAACTTATTGCAATCCCTGGGAACGCCATTTCAGAAGCATCTGGAGCAGTACAAGAGACAATGGGACGGAGCAACTTCACACCTCAAACCACTTGAGAGCGCGTCCTATGACAAAGGCAATCTCTACAACAGCAGCTACGACCTGCTACTCGCCCACGAAGACAAATCCTTTGCGGGGGCTCTCATCGCTTCGCTCGCGATTCCGTGGGGAGAAGCCAAGGGCGACAACGATCAGGGCGGCTACCACTTGGTGTGGACCCGCGACATGGTCAACAGCGCAACCGCTCTGCTTGCAGCCGGCGATATGGCGACTCCACTTCGCTCGCTCATTTTCCTGGCCGTAGCCCAGCATGCGGATGGCGGTTTTCCCCAGAACTTCTGGGTGAACGGAGATGCGTACTGGAGCGGCATCCAACTTGATGAAGTGGCGTTCCCTATCTTGCTTGCGTGGCGACTTGATTATGAGAAGGCCCTCGCCGACTTCGATCCGAGAAATCTTGTTCGCAGCGGAGCTGCCTATCTGATCCGTAACGGGCCTGTAACCCAGCAGGAGCGCTGGGAAGAGGCTTCCGGTTACTCTCCTTCCACGCTTGCCTCGAACATCGCCGCTCTCGTCTGTGCCTCCGCTCTCTTCCACAAGCTCGGCGATGAGCCAACGGCGACTTTCATCGAGGAATATGCAGACTACCTGGAATCGCATATTGAGGAATGGACGACCACCACTACAGGTTCACTCGTCGAAGGAATATCGACCTACTACATGCGAATTCTTCCTGAGCAGGTTGGTCAGGAGAATCCTGCCGAAGACAAGGAATCGCGAATCCTCCATATTGTCAATCATGCTCCGGGGGAGCAGGCCGATTTTCCGGCTCGAAATGTCGTCGATGGCGGATTTCTGGAGCTTGTCAGGTATGGCATTCGCAAGCCGGATGACCCTATCATTCTGGCGACACTCAAGGTCATCGACGCCGTTCTCAAAGTCGAGACGCCAGCCGGTCCCACATGGCACCGCTACAACCACGACGGCTATGGGCAGGGCCATCGTGGAGCTCCATTCACTTCTTATGGCGTTGGCAGAGTGTGGCCACTGCTGACTGGCGAAAGAGGCCATTACGAACTGGCGGCCGGTCAGAGCACGGAAAAGTACATTCGCGCGATGGAGGCGCTTGCTTCGAAGACCGGGCTGCTTCCGGAGCAGTCCTGGGACCAGGCCGATCAGCCGGATGTCTTTATGTGGCTTGGAAAGCCGACCGGCTCTGCGATGCCACTGATGTGGGCCCACGCCGAGTACATCAAGCTGCTTCGCTCGACCAAGGACGGCAAGGTCTACGACATCATTCCTGAGGTCGCCACTCGTTATCTTGGAAAGAAACCCGAGCGGAAACGACTGCAAGTCTGGAAACCCAATCGCCATGTGCGCTTCATGAAGACTAATGAAACTCTTCGAATACACGGCGGGGCATCATTTACGCTGCATTGGTCGTCAGACGGATGGAAGACGGCGATGGATACGAAGTCGATTACGAATTCGTTACAAATCGATTTTGTCGATCTCAATGACCTTCCCCTTCTCGCCGGCGCGACCATCTGCTTCACCTTCCTTTGGGCGAGCGGAGCCTGGGAAAGACGAGACTACAGTGTGTCAGTGGTTGCGTCTGGCGAGTGATGTCGGTGTCTACCGACAACTTGCGGGCACGAAGAGACAGTGACAAAGCGAGTATCCCTTCCAAAATGACGCAAAATCACCTTCTCATGGTCGTTTGCCTGCCGATCATTTGCGCAGCTCTGATCTTCGCCCTGTTGCACAGTCCCCGGAAACGCTAAAGAAGGGGCAACGAATAGGGCTGGTTTTACCTCACCAGCGCTGAGGATGGTCAAGTGCTTCAGCGACCGCCTACAGCACACGTGACGCATACCTGAATGCCAAGGAGCAAGTATGAGAGCACTAATGATGATCGGCATCGCCCTGATCTGCGTTGGGATTCTATCCCTTGTTTATTACGTATCGCCCATTCGTATTTTGCTGCTCGACGCCGTCGGACAGAAACTCAATCTCAGGGTCCCGTTGACGGCTGCGGCGGCGATTCTGGCCGGTGGCCTTATCCTCTTTGCCATACGCCCGAGACCTACTAAAGGTTCGCCCTAACCGTGGTCGCCAGACACCACTGATCAAACTCATGCAAGGGTCATCTGGCTGACTCCGAAACGCCGGAGACCGGGTCGCAAGTCACACCGCTAACTGGGCTACGACTCATCAGAAGATTATCTGACCTCTCAGGCCAATGAGCGCCGTTGTATACCTCCTGATGGCATCGGTCGGATGAATCGACACCTCAAGGTCTGGCCCCAGGCTGATGCTTTTCGTGACGCGAATCCGGTAAAATGATTCAAAGATACTCTCGTGATGTCTTCCCGTATGGTTGGGTTCTGTATAGCTGAATGAAGCACCAAACATATCTCCACGTCGCGCGAACGGATGCACTTGAGCTACGCCAAGGGTATTCGATTGCCGAATGGAAGTGCCACGGTCTGTCGCTATACCAAACTTGCCGAAGGGTGCCCAACCGCTGGGAAACTCGTGCTCGAAACCAAAACCGCCGCCGTAACCGCTCCCTTGGTTTCGAGTATCGTCGCGCCAAATGTAGATCCGGTAATCACGATACCGTTCTCCTGGCGAACCCGAAAACCAGCCGAGTTCGGCGGACTCCATGTACTTCCGATCAACGAGAGTCCTGATATTGCTTTGTTGCGACCCTTCGGTGTCAACCGCCAAGGTGTGGATATAGAGGTGCGGGGTCGCCTGGATTTCAAGTGCAGCGCCACCGGCATACGTTCCGTCATAAGCGAACGAGACATTTCCATCATTCTCACCGTTCAAAAACTGTGTTCGCTCATTGTTATCGAACATGCTGAGGCTTACGTACTGGTTCGGGTGAATTTTCCCGACATACAACGAGACTCTCTTTTGCAGGAAATCTTCTCGCCAGTAAAGAACGTTCACTGTGATCGGTTCCTGCGGTCCACCACCCTGGAGGGCATTAAGGTAAAGTCCAGAATCCAGCTTGTCGCTGAGATTGAATTTCTGACTCATCCCTATGTTAGTGCCGGACCGAACAAGGAGACTGATTGACCCCGCACTGCTGCTGTGGTCATACACTTTCCAGGCTCCAGTTAAATCAAGGCGACCGCCGATCTGATCATGCCTGGAAATAGCTGGCAGAGCCGTCGCGTATCCGCCCAGCAAGGTGTACGTAGCCCCGAACTTTAGGCGTTCCGCACTTTGAACTCGACTCGCGACCCTATCAATTGGTCCGACGATCGATACCAATGGGTCTGAATGAAAAAGCGGGTCAATCGCTATTTCGGAGATCGCCCGCGAGTCCACGTCAAGTTCTTGAACGAGATCGCTTTTATTAGGCAGCTCAAACTTGGTAAGCTCGACTTGCGATTGACCCGCACTTGACTTTACGTTTGATCTCTGCCTCATCATCAGGGGGACGAACGCGACCTTCAGCAAGAAGGCTAGCGTCCCATAGTGTAGGCACTTAGGCAGAGTCATTTGATATAGCAGCCAGTCTGCCAAGGAGACCTAGATCAAAGCATCGCACCAATGGCGGTCGCATGCTGTCTCGTTTCGCTCACCTCTAGAAGGACTTGAACGCAGGCAACACTCGTCTTGCTCAAAGATGATGTCTTCACCGAGAGGCCTTCGGTTTGTTCTCTCGGCGGCTGTAGGCGCCTCGTAAACGCTTCTAGTTTGCTCAACTATTCCTCCGTGGAATAATGCTCCG
>Ga0302309_10004111_pt1 | contig 10932 bp, 8 predicted proteins | sample III_Palsa_N1_1_FD_200453 | JGI IMG/M metagenome (GOLD analysis project Ga0302309, IMG submission 200453) | Peat permafrost microbial communities from Stordalen Mire near Abisko, Sweden - III_Palsa_N1_1 | ecosystem: Environmental > Terrestrial > Soil > Palsa > Peat permafrost | place: Sweden... | reverse complement strand
CAGGAATACTCGAACCAGGAAATAGCCGATAAAATATGTTTAAGTGTACGTACGGTTGAAGGCTACCGCGCCCGCCTGTTTGAAAAAACCAAATCAAAAAACCTCGTTGGCCTGGTGATCTTTGCTGTAAAGACGGGGATTATCAGTGTTAGTTGAGTTCATGGTTAATGGTTCATAGCAGGAAAATGCAGCTACTATGAACTATGATCTATGAACCACTAATCAACTTCCTCTTCAACCTTCTCACCAATTTGTTGCCGCCACATGGCATAGTACAATCCTTTTTGCGCTATAAGGTCAAAATGCTTGCCCGATTCGATGATGCGGCCTTTCTCCAATACAAAAATATTATCGGCGTGCATAATGGTACTCAGGCGGTGGGCAATTAATATAGTGATGTGATTTTCAAATTCCGAAACATCACGTATGGTTTCGGTAATCTCTTCTTCGGTAATAGAATCAAGCGATGAGGTAGCTTCATCAAATACCAATATATCAGGTCTGCGTAATAAGGCACGGGCGATTGACAGGCGCTGTTTTTCTCCGCCGGATACTTTTACCCCGCCTTCGCCGATAACGGTGCTCAGGCCCTTGTCTGCACGCGCCAGCAGGGTTTGGCAGGCGGCACGCTGCAATACTTCCATACATTCTTCATCTGTAGCGCCAGGGCGTACAAATTGAAGGTTCTCACGTATAGTGCCGGAAAACAGCTGGGTATCCTGAGTTACAAAGCCTATTTTTTCGCGCAGCTGGTCAAGGTCAATATCCTTGCTTAGTATATTGTTGTACAATATATCGCCTTCCAAAGGCTGGTAAAGGCCAACAAGTAACTTAACCAATGTAGTTTTACCTGACCCGGACGGCCCCACAAATGCTATAGTTTCGCCGCTGTTGGTTTCAAAGCTGATATGGTTAAGCGCATTACGGTTCGCGGTTAAGTGCTTAAAACTAACGTTATCAAACGTAAGTGTGCTTACTTTTTCAAGCAATACAGGTTTTTCAGGTTTTGGATCGATAGGGATGCTAAGGATGCCCTCAAAATTACCAAGCGATACCTGGGCCTCGCGCCACGATTGTATTACTGTGCCCAGTTCCTGCAAAGGGTTAAACAGAAAGAAAGAGTAGAACAAAAACATAAAATAACTTCCCGGTGATAAAGTCCCTTTGAAAATAAGGATGAGCAGGAGCACGACCATTATGCTGCGTACAAGATTTATTACTGTGCCCTGTACAAAGCTCATGCTCCGTACATATTTTACTTTTTTTAACTCAAGTTCAAGTATTTTATAGGTGGTAGTGTTTAATCGTTCTATCTCCTGTTTTACCAGTCCCAAACTTTTTACCAGTTCAATATTGCGTAATGATTCCGTGGTTGAACCGGCAAGCGCAGTGGTTTGCGATACGATCTTCTTTTGTATGGTTTTTATCCGCTTGCTTAAAGCCAGGCTTACAAACATGATGACCGGGATAGCGCCAAAATAAACAAGTGTTACCATATAGTTTACTTTTATAGAAATCACTATCACAAAAATCATCCCCACAAGGCTCACAAAAAGTACGCTGATAAAAGAAGTTATAAAAGCTTGACAGTCCAACCGCACTTTTTGAAGTATCCCCAAAGTTTCGCCGCTGCGTTGATCCTCAAAAACCTGGTAAGGCAGTTCAAGGGAATGTTTCAGGCCGTCGGCATACATTTCAGCGCCTGTTTTTTGGGTGATGATATTGGTAAAATAATCCTGGAAGTTTTTTGCTATACGCGATACCATGGCGGCGCCGACGCCCAGACCAACCAATATTAATGAGCCGTGCAGCCTGTATTCGTAACTATAGACCTTATGATTAACCGGTACCATGTACAAATCGACTATATACCTGGTGATCAAAGGGTCGCAAAGCGAAAACGCTATATTAATGCCCGCAAGTACCAGGGCAAGAACAACCACCCAGCGGTGTTTTTTAAGATATGATAGAAGTATTTTCATTCGTGATTATAGAATTGCTGAAACAATATAAGCAAAAATAAAAAAAGGGAACGGCTAAGAAGCTCATTCCCTTTAATTTGACATTTTGACTATTTTTACAGGAGAATTATCAACTTCGGTTATTTCGTGAAAAGGATTATTAGCTCAATTTTCTTACTCATCGCTGCTTCAGCAAATGCCTCCGCACAAAAGAGTGGCCCGGATAGTACGCAGTGTGATTTTTTAGGCCCCCTGCATTTTAAAAACGGAAAGGCCATTATTGTAATTAAAGCAAGTTATCAGGAATTTTTTATGAACGGCCCGTCACTAATAATTGAACAGTTAGCAAGAAAAAAATACCTGCATTACAAAGACTATATCAGTGATTGTTGCGGAGGAAATGCGATAGCTTTTATCCCCGAAAATTGCGGAAAAAAATATAGCGCAACATTACATCAGCACATAAAATTTGATATTAACGATTTTAAACCGGGAAATACGTTTTATTTAACGTGTGTTGTTTTTGAAAAATATAAAGGGTATGGCACTGAATACTTTTTTGTGGTCGATAACATCTCGTTAACATGGCCTGTAAACAAAAAAGCCATCTCAAATTGAAATGGCTTTCTCTTATCATCAGCAATATTTACACCGTCATAATATCTTTTTCCTTTACTACAGACAGGTTATCCACCTTTATAATATAAGCATCAGTTAATTTTTGTACTTCAGCTTCCCCTGCTTTCATTTCATCTTCCGATACGCCTTCCGATTTCAGTTTCCTGATCTTTTCATTAGCATCCTTGCGGATATTGCGGACAGCGATCTTACCTGTTTCAGCTTCAGCTTTTGCTTTTTTAACCAAATCGCGGCGGCGTTCTTCGGTTAACGGCGGTACGTTGATGCGGATGATCACCCCGTCGTTTTGCGGGTTAACACCTAGGTTAGCTTCCATAATGGCCTTTTCTATGGGGCCAAGCAACGATTTTTCCCAGGGTTGTATCACAATGGTGCGCGCATCGGGCGTATTTACGCTGCCCACCTGGCTCAACGGGGTTGGGCTTCCGTAATAATCAACCACAATATCATCCAGCATGCTGGGGCTGGCCTTGCCGGCGCGTATTTTTTGCAATTCGCCTTCGCAATGGTCAATGGCTTTGTCCATGTGCGCCTTTGCATCAGTAACTTGTTTTTTAATGAGTTCGCTCATCGTTTCGGATTTTTCACAAAAATAGCAAAAAGGTTCAATTTACAATTACTATTTGCTGAACGCCGGAACTGGTGGAAAAGTGTACGGGCTGGTGAGGGGCGGATAAGAGATTTAAATTGACAGCATAAAATATAATCGAAACATTCTCTCCCACATTTAGTTGTAAAATAATGAGAAGTTTAATTTACATTATAGTAGTTGTGCTGGTGATCAGCTGGCTGCTCGGGGGCTTTGCCTTCCACGTTGGCGGCAGCGCCATCCACATTATTATTGTTATTGCTGTTATCCTGTTATTATACAACTTATTTACCGATGGCGGGGGATCATATAGGCGCCGCTGGTGATAAGTTGTAAACCAAAGTATTTTTTCTGCCGGTAAATCTCTTAATTGATTTCGCCTTTGAATTTTTGCGACACCAGTTGATCAACCGGGTAGCCCATTGCTTTGCATTTGGCTACAATTTGTTCGTAAAGGGCTTTGTCCATTTCGGGTTTTCGGGCCATGATATATAAAAACTTATGATCGGGATGGCCAACCACGGTATAGGAGTAATCATCAGCTAAATCAATCACCCAATAATCAACCTTAATAGGCCAGATGAACTGGGCTTTCATTTGCGAATTATTGGTGCCCTTTACCTGGAATATTTTTGAGGTAAAAGTATGCAGCTCAGGGCTTTCGTCTTTTTTACAGGTGGTAACCACATCATAATAACCGTCATTGTCCCAGGTATAACGGGTGATCATTTCGCGGCTTCCCCTATCAAACATGGTAGGGATGGAATACAGGCAATACCATGTACCGCCAAAACGTTTTAAGTCAACCCGTTCAACTGTTTTGTTGGGGATGCTGCCGGTAAAAAATGTCAGTAAGGTTAAAAACCCAATACAAATAGCTTTCATGTCAGGATAATTTGATAATTATATTACGTAATTATCCTGGCAGTGGATTTTGAGCGGAAATAAAAATGCTAGCCGTGCATGTTTGGTGTGGGAGCTGAACCATTGTCCCTTACCAGCGTCCCTATTTTTTCACCGTTGGCGATTTTCATAAAGTTGCCTGGTTTGTTCATATCAAAAACAATGATGGGCAGTTTGTTTTCCTGGCAAAGGGTAATGGCGGTCATATCCATAACATTGAGGCCTTTGTCGTAAACTTCCTGGAAAGAAATTTCATCATACTTTGTTGCAGCAGGGTCTTTTTCCGGGTCGGCGGTGTAGATGCCGTCAACGCGGGTACCTTTCAGTACTACATCGGCTTTTATTTCAATGGCGCGCAAAGATGCGGCTGTATCAGTAGTAAAATAAGGGTTACCTGTACCTGCTCCAAAGATCACAATTTTACCTACTTCTAAATGGTGCATAGCGCGGCGGCGGATATAAGGTTCACATATCTGTTCCATTTTTATGGCCGATTGCAGGCGGGTTTCAACCCCGATACTTTCCAGGGCGTTTTGCAGCGCCATACAATTGATCACCGTAGCCAGCATGCCCATATAATCCGCCTGGGCACGCTCCATACCGGATTTTTCGGCGCTAAGCCCCCTGAATATATTGCCCCCGCCAACTACGACGGCAATCTCGACACCTGCATCATATACGCCTTTTATATCTTTGGCATATTGCAATACCTGGTTGTTATCGATGCCGTATTGTTTATCGCCCATCAGCGATTCGCCGCTAAGTTTTAAAAGGATCCTTTTGTATTTCATGAGGCAGGAGAGTTTGTCAAAAATATAGAAATATAATTAGTGTTAAAATTTTATACCGGATTTGTTAAATAATTGCCCTTAAATACGGTGCCCTGTACTTCAAAATCGTTATTAAAAACAATCATATCGGCATCAAAGCCTGCCGCTACTTTGCCTTTTTTTGGCATTTTTGCCAACTGTGCAGGGTAGAAGGAAGCCATATTGATAGCTTCGGCAAGGCCGATACCTACATGTTTTAGGCAATTTTCGGCGGCTTTTAACATGGTAAGGCATGAGCCGGATAATGTGCCATCGGGCATTACGTAACGGTCGCCGGTAAACTGGTGCTGATAAGTTCCTTCAGTAGCGGCGGTAACGGCATCGGTAATTAAAAAAAGCTTGTCGCCTAATTCGCGCTTGGCAAGGCGCACCATTGCAAAATCAACATGAATCCCATCATTAACAATACTAACATAGGGCTTTTCCTCAAATATTGCCGGGATATAACCCGGTTCGCGATGGTGCATTTGCGGCATGGCATTAAATAAATGCGTTACCGCCGGGATAGGGTTATTTAAAAAAGATTTACCCTGCTGATAAGTAGCATTGCTGTGGCCGGAGGATATAATAACCCCATGGTCATGCAGATAATCTATCACTTCCTGGTCTTGCAGCTCCGGCGCGATGGTCATCATTTTTATAACGCCATCGGCCATTTCTATCCAACGCTGTACTTCGGCCAGCGTGCCTTTTTTAATAAGATTTGCCGGGTGTGCGCCTTTTTTTATAGGATTGAGATACGGCCCCTCGAGGTGTATGCCCCAAAAGTTACCCTGGCAGCGTTCGCGGTAAATTTTTGCCGATTCAATACCCTTTTCAACAATATCATTTGTATTTGTGCCGATGGTAGCAAAAAAGCCGGTAGTGCCCTGGCTTAGCAGGTCGCTTTCCATCCGCTCCAAAGCGGCAACCTCCGGCATTCCGGCAAACAGCTTGCCTCCGCTGCCGTAGATTTGAAGGTCGATGAGTCCGGGGGCAAGGAATGCGCCGTTTAGATTGATTTTTTGAACGCCATCAGGCATTGCACTTTCATCAGTAATAGCTATTATCTTATCACCGGTAATTAAAACAACCTTGCCATTGGCAATTTGGCCATCTGAAATAAGTTGCAGGTTGTGGAGGGCTGTTATCATAAAATAAAAATAAGACTTTCCCTGTTTATCAATATATGCGGCCCAAAGTTACCACTCTTTATTTCTTTGCGCGCGATAAAATCAATTTGATCAAGTTATCACCGGCCAGGTATTTATTGGCACAAGCTTTCGTGCTTTCAACGGTAACATTATCTAAAGTTTTGATGAAATCACGAATATAATCCGGATCTTCATGATTACGGGCTGTTGATGCCAAATGTTCAAGCCAAAAACCATTCTCTTTTAACTTCACCTGTGTTGATCTTTCTTCTTCCGACTTAAACTTTTCTATATCTGCCGGAAGGGCGCCATTTTGTTTGATTTTATTGATCTCGTCCATTGTAGCAGCGATCAATTTATCAACATTAGCTTCCCCGCAAGTAAACTGGACAGTAACCGAATATCTTCCGGTAGGATAATTCAAATAAAATGCTCCGGCCGTTGGCGCATAAACACTACTTTCCTGTTCCCGTAAACGCTCTATTAGCTTTATTTGCAATATTTCGCCTAATGCGTTTAATTGCAGGTTGTTGGCCTGGTTGTATTCAAACTGTCCGCTAAATACCAATCTGACTGTACTTTTATCGTCAATGCCCTTATGCACAATTTTGGTAATTTTTCCAGGCGATGGGTACATTCCTAAGTCTTTATAGGTTTCGTTGCTATGGGTTGAAGGCAAACTGCCGATGTATTTCTTTATCAGGTTACGGATGTCAATATCATATAAATTGCCAACAAATACGAAGGTGAAATTACTTGCATCGGCAAAACGATCTTTATAAAAGCTATATGCGTTATCAATATTTGCCAATTTTAACATTGTTTCGGTAACACCGGCTGACCTGGGATTATAACTATTGAGCACCATATTGGCGGTATCGGCAAAAACACCTGAAGGTGAGTTGTCTTTTGTTGCCAGCCAGCTTCTTTGATCGGATAAAACCCCATTCCAAACGGCGGTGTCCTTATGTGGCGCCGTAAAATACAAATGGATTAATTTGAGCGCCGTTTCTAAGCCGATTTGCGCTGATGACCCTGTAATGCCTTGTGTATATTCATGAATAAATGGCGACAGGCTAACTTTTTTGAGGGACAAATATTTGTCTAACTCAACCTGGTTGAAATTTGCGAGACCACTTTTTCGTACCATAGTAGCAGCGAGCGCAGCCGACGGGTAATCGGTGTCAGAGGCTATGGAGGTTCCTCCAAAACTATAAGCATTGAACAAAACTAATCCACTTTGAAAATTTGTGTTTTTCAAAATTACTTTTGCCCCATTGCTTAATATAAGCGTTTTGGTATCAATTCGACTATCATTTAGGTCTGATTCGATTTTTCCAGGTTTCAATTCATCTTCCGGTAAAACATCTATGTCTTTATCAACCTTTACATCTTTGTAGGCTTGTACATCTGCACCGGGATGGTTTATCCAGCCCAATACTGTTTTTTCATCGGGTAATATGCCTTTATCTTTAGCCGGCGCTTCAATAATAACATAACGGTTGTCATGGGATATATACGAAGCGAATAAATCATTGATTTCATCTAACTGGATATTCCGCAAGTAAGCCAGACTGAAGTTATATTCATATTCCACACCCGGGCAGCCCTCTTCGTTTAAAAAATTACGGGAATACTCTTGTGCGTAGGCTTCTGATTTATGACTTGCGATATTTAAATATAAGCCTGCCTGTGTTCCTACGTACCAGTTTTTGGCAGCCGATAACTCATCAGCAGTGAAGCCATATTTTCTCGCACGCTCAAGCTCGGCCAATAATGCTTTGGTTGCTTTTTCTAACTCCCCGGGGTTGGCAACTGTTTGGGCGGTAAAAATATCGGTATTGCCTAAAGATGATAAATCATTTGCGGAAGCAAATAAAAATGGCGAGTTTCCGACTTTTGTAATATCCTTCAGTCTGTCATTCATCATCTTATTGAGCAGGAAGGTGCGTATCTTTTGCAAATACTCTGTATTAGTGCGTTCTTTGGTGCCCGGTAGCCGCACAGTCATTGAAAAAGTAGTGTATTGGGCTTCTTCGTCTGTTACTATTTTTACCCGGGTGCCGCTTACAGGAGGGATTGAATAATTGCCCAAAGGTTTTTCGTTTACCGGATTTTGCAGTACGGCGAATCTTTCTTTGATCAATTCTTCTGCTTTATTAGGATTGATGTCGCCAACTACAATGATTGCTTCATCGTCAGGCCGGTACCAATCGTGATAAAATTGTCTAAGTTCTTCGGCGGTGCAATTTTTAACGATATCTTCCTGGCCTATAGGTAAGCGAAAGGCATAACGGGAGTTGTTGAATGCGATAGGAATCGTTTGGCTGCTCATCCGTTCATTAGCGTTCTTGCCCCTCAAACGCGCTTCTTCTAAAATAACGCTGCGTTCATTGTTAACTTCATCAGGATCAAAGCTCAAATAACCAGCCCAGTTTAACAAAACGTCCATCCCTTTATTGAATACTTGCATACTGTCGGTAGGCACAGTTAATTCATATATAGTCTGGTTATAGCCTGTATGGGCATTAACATCTGCTCCAAATTTCACCCCCGACTTTTGCAAATAATCTACAAGTTGATTTTTAGGGAAGTCTTTTGTACCATTAAAAGCCATATGCTCTACAAAATGAGCCAGACCAAGTTGTTTGTCATCTTCCTGAATGGAACCGACGCGCTCAACCAGATATAATACCGCTCTGTTTTTTGGGGATAGGTTTTTGCGAACGTAATAGGTTAACCCATTTGGTAAAACGCCATAATGTATGGCTTTATCCATTGGTTGCAAGTTTCTTTTATTTGCAGCAGAGGAATCTGATTTCTCTTGAGCCGAGGCGCTTAGTGCGGTTAAAAACAATAAGGTTAGGAGTAGTTTAAATTTCATTCGCAAATGTAGACAATATGTTAAATCCTATATATGGATATTGGAACTATATAAATTAACGTATCTAATTTACAAACCCAGTTTAAATGTTGTAGTAAACAGTTGATATCCGCATCCCGGGGCGGGCATCACAAAAAAAATCCCCCCGATAAATCGGGGGGATTAAAATATTTAAGCTCCTAAAGCTATCCGCTTAAAATCGGTTACTGTTAAGCCTTTATCAACGGTACTCAAAAACTGGGCAACGCTTTTGGATGGGTCTTTTACAAACTCCTGGTTTAACAAGGTACTGTCCTTATAGAACCTGTTCAGCCTGCCGGCAGCAATTTTTTCAACCATTGCTTCGGGCTTGCCTTCCAAACGGGTTTGCTCTTTAGCAATTTCAAGCTCACGCTCAATAGTAGTAGCGTCAACACCGTCTTTATCAATAGCAACGGGATTCATCGCGGCAATTTGCATCGCCACATCTTTTCCTGCTTCATCAGTGCCGGCTACATTAGCGCTTAACGCAACCAATACCGCTAAGCGGAAGTTGCCATGTATATAAGCGATCACTTTTTCGCCTTCAACAACGATATATTTAGAGATACCGATCTTCTCGCCGATCTTACCGGTTTTATCGATAATAGCATCACCGATTTTTATACGGTCCATGTCAGTATCAATGGATAACTTATTCAGCTCATCAATAGTAGCCGGATTATTTTCAACCGCTTCGTTTGCTATCGCGTTAGCAAAAGCAACAAACTCAGCATTTTTGGCCACGAAATCGGTTTCACAGTTTAATTCAACAATAACACCGCGTTTGCCATCAACAGAAGCGCGGGCAATAACCACGCCTTCATTCGAATCCCTGTCCTGGCGGGCGGCAGCTATTTTAGCGCCTTTTTTCCTCAAAAAATCTTTTGCAGCTTCAAAATCACCGTTAGTTTCTTCGAGTGCTTTCTTGCAATCCATCATACCCGCGCCTGTTTCCTGGCGCAGTTTATTTACTTCTGATGCAGAAGGTTTATATTCAGACATTGTTATAGACATTACGTTTATTAGTTAAGTAGTGAGTGGCCAATAGTGGTTGGTGTATTTATATGCTCACCATTCACTACTCACCACTCACAAATATTATTCAGCTTCAGCCGGCTCAGTACCGGTTTCGGCAGCAGCTTCAGCAACATCAGCAGTTGTTGCTGTTGCTTTCCTGGTTCTTTTACCGCCTTCGCCCATTGACCGTTCGGTGGTAACTAATTCAGGAGCTTCTGCTTTTGTTTTTAATTCAGGAGCGTCCGCTTTTGCTTTCGCAACGGCTGCTTCTTTTTCAGCTTCGTCTTCTTTCTCGCGTTTGCGTTCTTCCAAACCTTCAATTATAGCCTGGATAATAATACCTGTGATCAACGAAATTGATTTGGTTGCATCATCATTTGCCGGGATCGGAAAATCGATGTTCGAAGGATCAGAGTTGGTATCAACCATTGCAAAGGTTGGGATATTCAGCTTTAACGCTTCCGAAACTGCGATATGCTCTTTCTTTACGTCAATCAGGAACAAGGCTGCCGGTAAACGGTTAAGATCGGATATGCCGCCAAGTAATGTTTCTAACTTGATACGCTCGCGTTGTATCATCAGCCTTTCTTTTTTCGAAAGGTTGCTGTAAGTACCGTCTTTGGTCAATTTATCGATGTTCGACATCTTTTTGATCGACTTCCGTACGGTAGCAAAGTTGGTTAACATCCCGCCTAACCACCTTTCGGTGATGAAAGGCATGTTTACACCTTTTGCATATTCAGCAACAATATCTTTCGCTTGTTTCTTTGTAGCTACGAATAATACCTTGCGGCCCGATTTTACAATTTGTTTTATAGCTGCAGCAGCTTCTTCAACCTTTGTTAAGGTTTTATTTAAATCGATAATGTGGATACCGTTGCGCTCCATAAAAATGTACTGCGACATTTTTGGGTCCCATTTGCGGGTAAGGTGACCAAAGTGTACACCTGCATCC
>Ga0302309_10004103_pt1 | contig 10939 bp, 13 predicted proteins | sample III_Palsa_N1_1_FD_200453 | JGI IMG/M metagenome (GOLD analysis project Ga0302309, IMG submission 200453) | Peat permafrost microbial communities from Stordalen Mire near Abisko, Sweden - III_Palsa_N1_1 | ecosystem: Environmental > Terrestrial > Soil > Palsa > Peat permafrost | place: Sweden... | reverse complement strand
ATGGCTATTACCCCCTAAATACATTTGAACGCATGACCTGGGAAGTGCTCGAGCCTATTGAACCAAATGGAAGACCCGTGGAGGAACTTGTAAAGGAAGCGGAGGATAGGATAAGGGAAGCATTAGGGTAAAGCCCCCTCTAAATCTCCCCCGGTAGGGGAGACTTTTTTAAGTTTTCTAACAAAGAAACATTCTGGTATCGCCGGGGCTACTGTGGACTATTGACCATCGACCATGGACTCACTAAACATTCTTCCCATCAATCACTTTAAAAAACTCTTCGCGGTAAGTATCGCCTACAGGAATAATTTTGTCGTTGATAAAAATACGGCTGCGTTCAATGCTGTCAATTTTATTAACGGAAACAATATATGATTTATGTACACGGATGAAGTACTTGGAAGGAAGGGCATCTTCCATTTTCTTCATATTTTGAAGGGTAATGATCCTTTCGGCAGGCGTGAAAATCGATATGTAATCCTTTAATCCTTCTATAAATAAAATATCGTTCAGGTAAACCTTTTGTATCTTATGTTCGGTTTTAACAAAAATAAAATCGCTCAAAAAATCCTGCCGGGGCTGTTGGGCGGGTTCGGCTTGAACAGGCTTGGCCCCGGCAGCTGCTGGCGGCTGCATAATGGTTTGCGCTTTTTGCACAGCCTTAAAAAAACGGTCGAAGGCTATGGGTTTTAGCAGGTAATCTATTACGTCAAGCTCATAACCTTCCAATGCATATTGGGGATATGCTGTTGTTAAAATAACTTTTGCCTTGCCATTCGCTATACGCAAAAACTGTATGCCCGAAAGTTCGGGCATTTGTACATCAAGAAATACCAAGTCGGCACCCTTTTCCTGTACAATGGTAAGGGCTTCAATAGGGTTGGTTGTAGCCTTAACCAATTGCAAAAATGGTATCTTGGACATATAATCTTCCAAAATATGCAGCGCTAAAGGCTCGTCGTCAACTATAAGGCATCTGATCATGTTATAAAACTAATGATAATTCAACGGTGTAAGTATCTGTTTTATCATGTATCTCCAAATTATATTTCCCGGGATAAAGCAAATCAAGCCTGCGTTTAACATTATTTAAGCCTATCCCTCCAGACGCATCGCGGTTATTGGTGTGTTTTTTATTCTGTATATAAAAATGCAGGTGCGATTCTTCTACATCAATTAACAAACGGATTGGCGTTAACGGGTTACTTGCCACTCCATGTTTAAACGCGTTTTCAATAAACGCTATCAGTAACAAAGGTACAATCTGCTGGCTTTCTATCGCCCCTTCAACCTTAAAATCAATAAATGCTTTATTACCAAACCTTATTTTTTGAAGATCGATATAATTCTGCAAATACTGTAACTCCTTGACGAGATCAACCTTGTTATCGTTACACTCATACAGCATATAACGCATAATTTCGGATAATTTGAGGATGGCCTCCGGCGTTGTTTCCGACCGCTGGTAAGCCAGTGAATAAATACTGTTTAACGAGTTAAACAAAAAGTGGGGGTTGATCTGGGATTTGAGGAAAGCCAGTTCGGCGCTTAAGCGCTGGTTTTCAAGGTCGCGCTGGATACGTTCGTTTAAAAACCAATCGACCGTAAATTTTAATATGGCGCTAAAAAACAAATAAACAAGGCTGGTAAAAATAGTGCTCAAAAAATACGAACCAAAACCAGTTAGCTGAGCCTTAACGCGCATAAGTACGTACTGTTTAAAAATTAAAGCGACACCATATTTGGCAAACCCATATAAAATGAGCGCCATTATTACGGTAATGATGTAAACTCCATATCGCTTCTTATCTAAAAACTGGGGAATAAGTGCCAGGTAGTTGAGGTAAAATAAAGTGATATTTATAGCTGGGTATAACACAAAAACAACCAACAGGTCATTGGTGCTCATTTTGGTGTTACTATGGGCAATAAATACTAAAAACGAGATTATGGCAACCCAAAAAAATGCATGCCAGAATATTTGCCAGCGTAGTTTCATCAACTAAAATTAATATTTTGATAGTGTTATCGGGTATATTTTATATGTAGCAGGGCGCTTTGTCGATGAACTGCCCTTTATATCCGACAAACGGGCTAAATTGCTTAAACAACAGTTCATCTATAAATCCTGTGTGTTGGTCTAATACTTTTTAGCAGTTGAAATATTAGCTATTTCTTTGTATCATTAAATCACAAAGCAATGAAAAAGCTGATCACAAACTCAAATCCTTTCATATTATTACTGGTTCCGGTAATGTTTGCCCTTATTATGGGTGTTAGCTACCAGTTTCAACAAAAAAGGGAAACGATTGTAGGCACAACCGTTCATGCCACTTCACTTTTTTACAAAAGCGTTGGCCTGGTAAAAACTGTATGTTCCATAGCTAAAGAAAAGTTATGGTAATTGATACCGAAGGCCTCACCTTTAATTTTGGCAAACAAACTGTTGTTAAATCGCTATCATTAAAAGTTCCCGAAGGGAGCATATACGGTTTCCTGGGGCCAAACGGCGCCGGCAAAACAACTACTATAAAACTGCTGCTTAACCTGTTGAAAACACAGGAAGGCAGCATTCATATTTTTGAACAGGAGCTGCAAAGCAACCGCATAAATATTCTTTCACAAATTGGCTCGTTGATTGAGCAGCCTGCTATTTACCTGCATCTTTCCGGCAAAGAAAACCTGCTGAACCGGGCACTATTATTACAAGTGCCTGAAAAAAGGGTTAATGAAATGCTCGACCTTGTGCATTTAACAAGCGCAGCGCATAAAAAAGCAGGGCAATATTCATTAGGGATGAAACAACGTTTAGGTATAGCTTTAGCCCTGCTCTCAGACCCAAAACTGCTTATCCTTGATGAACCTACCAACGGGCTTGATCCCAACGGCATTATCGAAGTACGTGAATTATTAATAAGGTTAGTTAACCAGCATCAAAAAACCGTTTTTATATCGAGCCATTTATTGGCCGAAGTTGAGCGGATGGCCACCCATGTAGGCATTATAAACTTTGGCGAACTGTTGTTCCAGGGAAGCATAAATGATTTGCAGGCCCTAAACCAGCCACAAGTGCAAATTGAAACCGAAAACACGGTAGATGCCGCCAACTTTTTAAAACGGAATAATTTTACAATAACAGAAGTGGACGACCATCATATATATATACCTTTTACTTCGAAACAAAATATGGGCGAAATCAATACTTTGCTTAACCAAAACGGGTACGCCATATACAGCATTAACAAGCAGCAAAAAGACCTGGAGAAATTATTTTTAGCCATTACCCACACAGCCTGAGCCATGAAAGGATTTATATTATCATTCCGGTCTGAATTTTATAAAACCAGGAAAACTATGGGTTTCTGGAGTTCGGTTTTATTGCCTTTAGTACTTTGCCTGTTGCTGTTTATTGGTTTTTTTAACCATAGCGACAAACTTTCCCATTCGCCGGGAATGGTACTCTGGCTACAATTTGCCGGGGCTATTTTAGGAATAATGGGATCATTGATACTGCCTATGCTGATAGTTTTTATTGCGTATTCGGTAAACAGTATTGAACATAAGGCCGACACCTGGAAAACCTTGTTTAGTTTACCCATTTCAAAACTTTCTGTTTATGCGGCAAAATATTTTTATGCTTTCTTTTTAGTGCTGTTATGCCTGCTGTTGTTCGTGCTTTTTACACTTGGCTTTGGTAATTTATTAGGCGTATTAAAACCCGAATTAAAATTTAGTGAATATAATGTTGCAAGTCTTTTAACCCAGGTATATTTTAAACTCTTCCTTTCCTCATTAGGTATATTATCCATACAATTTTTATTAAGCCTTTTATTCCGTGATTTTTTAAAACCGATGGGCATTGGGTTTGTGTGTACCATCACCGGTGTTATTTTAGCCGGAAACGGTTGGACATATGCTTACCTTTTCCCCTATTCGCACCCGATGCTGGCTATAAAAGCAATGGAAGAAGGTTTGAAAAACACCCGCGGGCAAGGTGCAACGCCGCAAATCACCATTGATTTATTCACACAGGAAATATGGGTAAGCCTGGCTGTTGCAGTAGTAATTTTTATAGCAGGTTATTTTATTGTGCTGAAGAAGAGTGTGAAATAGAGGGGAAGTCCGAAAGTCGGGAAAGTCCGAAAGTCCGAAAGAAAGAACTTAACATTACAACCTTTCAACTTTCCAACAAAAAACTACCTCACCGGCTTTGGGAATACCGGCAAACTTTCATGACCATCAGCATCAACTGATTGCACGGCAAATAGGTAATTGTCTTTTGAATAAGCCAGGGTTGTTGTGTTATCCGTTACATAAAATTTCTTTTCCCAAAACGGGCTAATGGTTTCACGCATCAGCACATAATAGCCTGTTGGTTTTTTACCTGTTTTTGGGGCATCCCATTTTAATGTGGTTTTATTGGTTAATCCGCTGGTAACTATCCCCACATTCTGCGGTTCGGCAGGTGCGAGGGCAAGATTTGCCAATACGGAAAGGTTCATACGGGCTACCTTTTGCACATAATTAAAATCGACAAAATCAGGCAGGTCGCCATAATCAACGCCGTTTTCGGTGCGGACATCCTGGTGCTGCCGGTTAAAATCTTCGTTCATTTCCGTAAAACGCACTGCTGTAAACCCTTGCAATAAAAATGGTACGTGATCACCACCACGCAGGTATCTGTCGCGACGGTAAATTAATTTTACATCCAATTGATCAACATAACGTTCTGCAGTTTCTTTTACATACCGCGCCAATTCCCTTGATGGGCTGTCATTCTCGCCTCCTAATGCAATTAAACCAGCCACCTGGCGATCATTTTTGGCTGCAACCGAAGGTACACCTTCGCTGAATACCCGGACGCTCCTGTTATCCTTTAAATCAGTTTCCATGCCGTGGGTATTACCTACAATATCATTATTCAGCATAGCGTCTACATCCCAATTCTCTGCCTTTGCCCTTTTGGCAACATTGGTTGATCCATACAAGCCTTGCTCCTCACCTACAACCGACATGAAAATTATGGTAGCAGGGAATGATCTTTTAGCCATTACCCGCGCCAGTTCCATCGAGACCGCCGTACCCGAAGCATCATCATTTGCACCCGGCTCAACAGCGTTGGCGTTCATCACGTCATTTACCCGTGAATCATAATGACCGGACACAATATAAACCCGCGTATCTTTTGGGTCAGTCCCTCTTAAAATGGCCAGTACATTTTTAAGGTGTACAGGTTTATCAATGCGTTCGCCTTTTGGTTGTGTAAACGTATCAAACTGCACCTTCATCCTGCCGCCGGATGTTTCCGCATACTTTGTCATTTCGGCCTTTATCCAATTACGGGCTGCGCCGCTGCCTTCGGTTGTGCTGGTGGTATCGCTCAACGTATGCCTGGTTTTAAAACTTACCAGTTTACGGATAATGGTTTCAATGTTTTTGGAAGATACCTCATCAACCATTTGCTTAATGGCTGCATCCTGTTTAATGATGGTTTGTGCAGGTGCCTGCAAGATGAAGAATACGGGGATTATAAATAATAAATACTTCATTTTTAGATTGTTTAACCTGTACATCTTGTCATTGCGAGCGATAGCGCGGCAATCGCGAACTACACAGAGGGGCCTTGTACAGTTCGCGATTGCTTCGTGCCTCGCAATGACAAATTGAATAAAATGTTTACTCAACATCTTCCTCCTGCATCACATTACCAACCTGTTTAAAATTGCTTTTCACAAAATGGCACCAGTCACATTCCTTTTTGCCGCAGCCGGTGTTAAAATCGTGCGCCATAATTTTTTGATAAACGGTTTTAATTTGATCGGTTACAATCTCTGTATGATATTCGCCTTCATTAACAGGCTCTACAAATTCAAATATCGTACTTATTACCTCCCAATCAATGCTGCGGTCATTGTCTATCAAAATTTTATAAAACACCGCCTGCCGCCAGTAATCGCCCCCATTAGGGTGGTCATCATCCGGGCGCAATAACTTATCCTTTGCATATTTTAATTTGCCGGTTTTATAATCTACAACGGTTACCTGTTTGCCGCTAAATTCTATTTTATCAAGGTTGCCTTTTATCGGCACACCTTCAACTTCAACATTCTTAATGCTCCGTTCTGTAACGGCTATTTTATTCCATACCCCTATATTTTGGTTGTAATAAGGGGGCAGTATTTTTTCGCCGTAATCAAGGCGCAGTTTAAAATCCTCTTTTGTGAACGAGTCGCGGTTACGGTACATATACCAGCGGAACTCTTTCATGAAATCATCCGTTAACGGAAATTCATCCCCGTTTTCCTTTAATTTTCTGAATACTTTATTTAAAGCCCAATGCACTGCCTGGCCAAATGTTGCCGCCGGGCTTTTTCCCGATGGTACCTTTATAAGGCACTGAAAATAAAACCTGAGCGGACAATCTAAATAATTATTTAAGTGTGTTACCGAAAGCGTATAATCCTGGAGCAGTTGGTTGATATAGTTTTTATCAAGCAATTCAATTTTAGGCTGGTCTGTTTCAGTAAACTGGATGGCCAGGAACTCCATCGTGTCACCCTCGCTAACTTTTGGATGTTGTACCTGTAAATGTGTATCCGCTAAAATCTCACCTACAAATTGCGATGCTTCTTGCTCTTTGCCATTTTTATCTTTACCGGAATAAGATATTGAGAGATGTTGTTTTGCGCGGGTAATGGCCACATAAAATAAACGTCGGGCTTCTTCTTTTTGGGCAATTTCGTCATCCGGTGCTTGCGTCAAAGTATCCGGATAACTGAAACCATAATTACGGCCTTTGCTGTCCCATATTTTTTTGCTGCAGCCGATAAGGAACACATGCTCAAATTCCAAACCCTTTGATCCGTGGGCGGTTAAAAAGTTGATGCCGTTTTCCGAAAATATAACCTGGTTCAGTTCCAGCCTGATCTTATTTTCTTTCATCAGTTTGATGATAGCCACCAGGTCTGCTAATTTAATCTCTGAGTTTTTGCGGCTTTCGTCTTTCAAAAAATCAAAAAAATTGGCAAGCACCTGCATGTACCAGCCTTTATCGGGTTGCTCCATTATATATTTAAGGATACCCATTTTTGCGATTACCTGCTGGAAAAGCTGCTGCAATGTATTGCTTACCGAATATTTCAACAGGTAATCAATATCGCTCATCAAAAATTTCATGCCCTGGTTTGCAGGCTGGTCAAACAAGCCGGGCTGGGCCGGGGACTTCATCTGGCTGATATACCTGCGTAACGATGTTTTAGGCTCATTTTTTGCCGAAGTAGCATAGTTTTCTTTTGCTACCGCGACGCTTGCTTTAGCGATCTCGATGGGTGGGATATCAAAAAAATCATAATGCATAATCTCGAATAACAATTCATCACCGCTATAGGGCGAATCCATTTCCATCTCGAGATAACGTAATATATTAATGATCTTTTCGCCGAAGGGCAAAGCAAAAATGTCAATTTTGCGCTTGGTGTTCACAGCCACATGCTGGTTATCAAGGTACTGCACCAACTCATCAACCTGGCTGTGGTTACGGTAGATCACGGCAATTTCGCCGGGCTGTATGCCTTTGGCCAGCAATTGTTTTATTTGAATGGCCACATCCACCAGTTCCTGGCCGGGGTTTTCATATTCATTGATGGCCGGGGTTATTGCCGTGGTATTAAAACGGGAATGGGCAGCCTCCAGGTTTTTATCCAAGGCCAGCTGCGTAGTTAACCGTTCTCTGTTATTATTGATCAGCGACTTTGAAATATCAAGTATATGCTGGTTTGAGCGGTAATTTTGTTTTAATACAACCGTTTGCAGGGCATCCACATAATCATTGGCAAAATCAAGGATGTTCTTCATATTTGCCCCCTGGAACTTGAAGATAGACTGGTCATCATCGCCTACGACAAACACGTTTGGCGTATCCCAATAGTTCAGCATAAATTTTAATAGCTCATTTTGTGAACCGCTGGTATCCTGGAACTCATCCACTAAAATATATTGGTAGCGCTCCTGGTAGCGGCGCAGCAACTCCTCATTATCGCGGAAAGCTTTGAGCACCCATTGGATCATGTCGTCATAATCATACCGATTTTTGACCTTCATTTTGGCATCAAAATTCCGATATTCACTAACTGCCGCAAGCAATTTTTTCATCGTATCGTGAACCTTATCGATATCCTTTTGCTTTAAATCGCCGACTTTAATACCACTTTTGAGATTTGCTTTTTTGTAAATATACTTCTCCCGGTTGGGCAGGTCTGCTAAATATGCCTTTACTGCATTTTCCATAGTTGCCTCATCCCAGTTTTCTCTTTTCATATCCGAAAAAAGATCTTTTAACCGGGGCGCATCATAATAAACCTCACCAGTAAACCGCTTTAGTAAATGGTCATTTGGAAATTCATCAACAAGCTCATTAAAAAGCATAACTGATTCCAGGTCGGATAGTGATTCAAGGTTCAGCTTACCAAAATAATCAAGGTTTTCCTGGATGATCTCGTTGCAAAAAGCATGGAACGTATAAATATTAACCCGATAAGCATCAGGCCCGATAAATTCAAAAAGCCGTTTACGCATGGCAACAGCCCCGGCATCAGTATAAGTAAGGCATAAAATTTCGTGCGCATTGGCATCCGTTTCCGTTAATATTTTGCCGATACGGGCGGCCAGTATTTGCGTTTTGCCAGTTCCCGGCCCGGCAATAACCAAAACCGGGCCATCCATTTTATTAACGGCGGCTAATTGTTCGGGGTTAAGCTGGGCTAAGGCTTGCTGGAATTTTTCGTTGTATTTGTTGGGGGTTGGGTGCATGATTGATCTTAAAAGATTTGACAACTTTTTAAAAGTTGTCAAATCTAAGCGTTTTGTAAAATATTATTTCGGCTTTAATTACTTTCTAAAAATGCATTAAGTTTTGCCAGATATGGAGGTTTTAATAAATTAACCGGATAGCATGGGTGAGGAATAACAATAAAATGGATACCTTTCAAATGCATGTTTTCAATAATATACTTATCACCTTCTCTTGCATACAGCTTTTCTAAACTACCTGTTTTAGGTTTCCATTGATGAAACGACACTCCTGAATCTATTAGAGCGTTCTTAACTTCATGTCCCAAACAGATAACTATTCGAGGCTTCACAAGTTCCAATTGAGCTATAAAAAAATCATAACATAATTTCTTATAATCATCTTTTAATTTATTAGGCTTGTCTCTATACATTCGTTTAATCATATTTGTACCCTTATATAATCCATCATCAAGGCGAACCCCTAAATAAAAATTTGTGAAAAATGTTTTGCTCTTGTCCAAAACAACATTATCGAGGAAGTTTATTATTGTTTTACTATCTGTTTCACCTATTTTTTTGTCAGGATCATTAACATAACTATTAACGTAATTAACGGTTCCAAAATCATTCCCTAAAACCATTACTCCACCTTCTTCAACTTCAATTGTTGGAACCGCTTCTTTTATTTTGTTATTTTCCGTCAAAATTCCCAAACCTAAAGGGAAAAAGCCATATTGCATTTTATTATAGCAGTTTATCATCCCAGAATCGGTAAATACGCTTTCTTTATTTTCGGTTTGTTTTTTTAGTTCGTCAAATAGCAGTTGAATTTTCATATTAATTGGGTTTAGGATTTATGTAAATTATTCTTTTATTTTCTTTAAGTACTCTATAAATTCTTGTTCATCTCCAAACAATTCGTCCCCGCAAAAAGGAAACCTATCCACCATTTGCGGACTTAACATCTCTCCATTTTCAACTTCATGGGCGTATTGAATAGTTTTTCTAAAATCGCCGTTGCCCCTAAGATTTAAAACGGCTGCCTGCACACCAGGAAAACTGATAGCTATCTGCAACCCGGTTTTTTCACTTTCGAAAAAATCGTTGGCGTTTAGCCTCATATTTACTTTGTCACCCTCCAGTCTGCTTTCAGGGCAATAGCCGTCAAATACCTGATTCCACATATTTACTTGATTTGTTGGTTCGTTTTGTAAAAGAATTTTGTCTTTTTGAAAGGTTTAGAATCTAAACTAAATGTAGTGATTTATTTTGAAGAAATGATCTCTTATAACTATACAAAATTCGTTCAAAATGTTTTAAACTTGTAAAAAGCAATTCGCAATGCACATCACTCAAATAAAGCAACAACTACACGATTATATCAATTCAGCAGAAGATAAAAAGCTCAAAGCACTTTATACTTTGCTTGAAGATGATATTAAAGGTTATCAACTTACGAATGAGCAAAAAAAGAACTGGACAGAAGATATGATGATTATATGAACGGCATTGGCAAAACCTATACATGGGAGGAAACCATTGCTATTACAGAACGTGCATTAGAAGAGCGAAAGAAGTTTATAAGAAATATCTAAAACTATAAATAAGCCAAAGCAGCCAAAATATCGTCCTTTTCCAATTCCGGATGATCCGCTACAATAGTATCAAATGACATCCCCGAAGCGATCAGATCAATAATTACTTCAACGGGCCAGCGCATATGGCGGATACATGCTTTTCCGTGGCATATATTGGTATCAATTGTTATTCTTTCCAAAAGGTTATTCATCATGTAAATTTACAAATTACTTGTAATTAAACTATAAGGGATAATTATTCCCATCAACCCTTCACCACCGCCCGCATTGGATACCACTCATAAGTGTTTATTTGAGTAGCCGGGTCATTGTCAATAAAAGATTTGATTTCTTCTTCGTTTTCGGCCTCAATTATGCCAAGGCCATATACCGCTTTGGGATCCATTACCGGCCCGAAAACAAGCACTTTTCCCTTATCCATTAACTCATATCTTTGTATTATGAACAATTTACAGGACTAAAACAGCACTTATACTTTCATTCAAGGCAAGTAATTTACTATGCTGTGCGCGAGGCAAACCTGTTTTAGTTTCTTCTTACAAAGTTTCAAT